>Ga0123354_10003871_pt1 | contig 20915 bp, 8 predicted proteins | sample TergutLab28metaG_2_FD_97872 | JGI IMG/M metagenome (GOLD analysis project Ga0123354, IMG submission 97872) | Labiotermes labralis P4 segment gut microbial communities from Petit-Saut dam, French Guiana - Lab288 P4 | ecosystem: Host-associated > Arthropoda: Insects > Digestive system > Gut ...
CCTGTACCGGAGGTTGCGGTTACAGTTTTTACTACTCCTAATGATGGGTGCGTTGACACCCGAAACATGTAGAGTGACTTTGCAGTAAATAAATATCTGTATACTGTTGCATCTGGTTGGATTTTTATTAACAATGAATTACGATGCACGGAAACATGAGTTTTAAAAAAATGTTCAAACCAATTACACCGTCCTCTTCAGACATTCGAACAACATAAGTTGCAAATGACGCCAAGTGCAGCTTGAGAAATTTACAAGAAATTTCAGTTGGAAAACCTGAAAGGGAGAGAGTGTAAATGAGAAGACAACATTAGAGCACGCATAAAACTGGGTGTGAGAATGCGGACGGCATAATTCGGCGTCAAGAGAGAAGGTTCAGGAGGAGCGTGGTATGAAAACGGGAATTCTGTTCTACGCTAGTCCTTCTCGTTTTCGGTCCTCAAAGTAATTATTTAGTCCCTCTAACAGTAGGCTTGATATATGAAAATTACACTTCATGAACTCATCATTAAAAAATTTTGTCCCTTTCCTTATTAAAAAATCTCTGCTACCATCTTATAGCCTCTGCACTCTGTGCTGCCTCTGTTTGTTAATGTGAGCAACGGACCGTAAAACATGGGTAAAATAACAGGATTATAAGTACTATAATTTTTCTTTTTTTGTCGGATGTGCAGGAGGAATAGATAAAAGGCTTGAACCGAATAGTGGAATTAATTTCCTCAATTTATTGTGCTCTGAATTTAATAACCATTCCTGGTGATGGTGCTGACTAATAATTTGGCTTCGAATATCTGCATGGGTAGCAATGCGTAAAAATGCTTTCTGTGGGGTAGTAATTAATGACATTAAAATCTTCCTGTTTCCTTAAAAACCAGACAAGTGGAGGGCGTCAAATGTATTTCTTAAGGGAGTGACTTTCTAGCTGAAGGCATACGTCGGTCGTTGAACTTTACACTTAGCATACTGTGCGGCCTCCCCCCCCCCATATCACAACGCCCCCTAATGGGCCAGGGCCTCCTCATTATCGAGGATTCACAATCACACTCAGATACGTCACACGGGGTAGAACCCCTCTGGACTAGTGATCAGCTCGACACAAGAGAGTTCTACCTGACAACACACAGCATTCACACAACACATCCATGCTCTCGGCGGGATTCGAACCTGCAATTCCAGCAAGCTAGCGGCTGCAGACCCACACTTTAGACTGCAGGGCCACTGGTATCTACACTGCGCGAATTTAATGGGAAAAAATTATTCAATCAACCAGCTGCTTTTCATATACTGTTGTCATTTATTCATTGGACATGTTAAGCATTTCGACTCGTACGTACATGTGAGCCTCTTTCAGTGTCCTAAATGTAGCACACTGGCTCACGTATGTTTAGCATAATTGATATTTTTGTTAGATCCTCACGTTATTTAGTGATTTGTCAACATTTACATCGCAGTGTATTTGAAATCTGAAGTTAAGAATTTAATATATTGGACTGCAACTCTAATACGATTACATAATCCATTTAATTTAAACTCGATTGAAACGTGTTTGAATGATACTTATAAATAGCATGTTACACTTTTTCCCTTGCCATTATCTTTCAAAATCTCATGTTAGATAAAACCTGTACCTATATTAACTTATTAAATAATACATTTACATTAAATTTTTCATTTCTTACCCACTTCGTATTGTTACCATATTTCATTTTCGCTGATTTGCTATGTTATGTGCGCTATAATGTGATGTATGTCATGAGAACTGCGCTCTTCTGGGTTGTTACACAGCGAATAGTGGTATATTCTCACCGACGTTTCGGGACAACCTATCTGTTCCATCTTCAGGACTCAAGAATCAAAGGGCATCCAAAAGGATTGGATTCTTGACCCCTGAAGATGGCACCGATAGGTTGTCCCGAAAGTCGGTAAGAAATTATCACTACTCGCTGCATAATAAACCAGAAGAACGCAGTTGAGGAGCTGTAGACTTTCACGTTATTATGTGCAACGTGTGCTGAGATGACGTAATTTTCAATGCATTATTATGTGCACAGTAAGTGTGTAACTCCTGGAAATATCTGCTGTGTACCATTATAGAAAATGTGGTAACACTAATAGGTTAAATCCATTATGTGAAAAATACTTTTCCCTTGATGACGGGCGAAGGGGAAGAAGAGAAGGGGATGAAATTTGAGTGGATAGAGGGAGGTATGGATGAATACAAAATGAGCAGATGGATGGATGGAAGAAACAAAGAGTGGATGCATGAAAAAATACATGGATGAATGCTGAAGAGAGAATGTGGAAGAGAATTTTCAATTACTGTAGAAACTTACGGGGCTAGAGCTCTAAAATATACTCTGATTGCTTTATCCCACTTTTTTAGCATGCTGCTAGCAATAATCACCTATCATTTCACAGTGGCCTATACAGACGTAGGTACAGTACTTTCTAAATCAAAATATTTCTATACAGGATGGAATTTGGCACGAAACGAATAGTATGTTGGTCACAGGAGAAATGGTACAGATGAGCCGAAGCACACCTAATGGCGGCTGAAGTTTTGGCGTCTGCATGATGTATGACGTCTACCACTGGTTTATCTTAAGCTACGACAGACTGATATATCGGAATTATATGTTTTGATATAAAAACTTACATATTTTATTGCAATATACCATGTCATGTAGTTGTGCTGGTATTTATTACACCAGAATGACCATATATGTGCATAAGTAATAAGTTTCATTTGTTGGTTCTGGCTTGTTAAACAAATTACTTATGTTGACTGGAATACATGCAGGTCAAAATTAAACTGCTTTAATGCAGTGAGATACTTGTACATATTTCTTCACCACGTCCCATTGTGGTGCTCAGGTGTGTGAGTACAGGGAAATGTTTCTCTTTGTTTCATAAAATGGCAGTACACTAAGCATGTTTGTTAAGACTAGATAGAGGTAAAAGAGAAACAGCCTCTATTAAAAACTGCTACATCGGTTCCTACAATGCATGCAGCAAAAATCCGCTAATTTGCAAGAGTGAGAAGTAATGTAATGGTGTGTCTGGAAGCATCGTGGTTGCTGTGTAGTTCTTTGTACTTTACGGTAGCGTTGGTGTTCGCAGTTTTGTGTGAGATAAGGCCATTTCTCCTCCCCGGTACCAGCTGCACGCAGGGCTATTCTGATATACCTCAACCCTCCCCACTAATTTGTTGACAGAATTTCTTATGCAGGAACGTGGTCCGGACTCCAAACACTGCGATCAGCGTAACCAGCCGAAAAGAGGAACAAGAAACTGATTCCAGGAAATAGGGTGGGAATTAAGGGGTTGGGGTGACGTGGCCGCTGACTATTCCGCCTTTGCGGTCGAATGTAAATAAGCACTGGAGCTAAATGGACACACACACTTGCTGAGTGTAGAAAATATTTATTGTATGAAGTATATCCTGTGTGTGAGCGATATACGCTATTCAAGAGGGGATTCGGGGGAGGGGGAGTTGAATTTAATTTTAAAATTCTGAACGCAGCTTCCGTGAAGCCAGAAACACTTGTGTCTCAAGATAACCGAAACGGAGTAAGCGTAAACAGAGGTGATTGGATTTTTCATATTACATAAATATTCAAATATCGTAACAGAGGAATTCTGGTAAAAGAAGGGCAGCAGATTTCTGCAGTAATTGTAGATATGGAAAAAGATAAAAAGCACTGGAAGGTATCATTAAAGGATATCGGCTAAACCGAACATTCTACACTTGTAATCCGTAAGTGTTTTGTCATATTATGGCTGCACATTAAGCCTAAGTTTGCGGTGCATTCGGTGCAGTAAGCTGACGGGCCCTAAGAAGAAGAAGAAGAAGTGTTTGGTTCGAATCTCGGTCATGCCATTGTATATTCCGCCTAAGACTGCGTGGTTTTCTTTAGACCCTTCAACACAATGCAGGGATAATACTTCGAGTGATTTACGACGACTTCTTTCCAAATTTATTCTGATTAACCTTCTACATTGATCCTAACTTTCGACTCTACACACTGTTCTGTTGCAGAGATTTTGGTAAAATAAATAACAAACAGTGTGTCTACTACATTAAGTGTAGACTTTAAAAACTTTACTTTCTTTTAACAGTCAGTAGTAGTAAAGGAACAGATTTACTAATTTGGGAACTGAAACCAAATTGTTTGTTTTGGGTAGTGGTTCGTAAAATTGTTTATTTGTTATAGACTACAAATAATTTTGTAATAAAATACATGTTAATATGCAACATTATTTTAACTGTGTTTAATTCAAAGTTGTGTTTTGCAAAGACGAGGAAGTACGTGTACATCCAGTGATTGTGCCTCAAGGATAAGCTGGCGACATTTGCGTGACCGTAGTTATTGAGCTGAGGAACATATGTTATTGTCTGACTGCGTACAGTAGCCTTACTACTGTGGACTTGTTGTGTAGTTGTCCCGCTTTTACAAGCAACAGGGATTTGCACAAGCTTAAAAACATATTTTAATGATGTGCACCTTTTTGGAGAGGAATGTAAACTTTGGGGACGACTCTCCATAAAAAAAAGAAGAAATTTTTGTACTTTGTAATAGTAAATATTAGGCGAATTGGCAAGGCAGCACTGAATATTGAATGTTTGGTCCCACTTACATGTTTACAATGACAGTCTATTTCTATATTGTTATCTGACCAAATTTATTTTATATTTTATCTTCTATTTATTGCTGTTCAACAAGTAAAACAGGAGGATTATTTGCATCGGATTGAAAATGCGCACCTTAAAATAAAGCCATGATACAACAACAACAAAGAGAGAGGTCCTCAGTCGTTGAGCTAGACGAGAAATTCCCAGCCTTTATGGAACTTGCATATTCATTGCGCAGTAACTCAAATTTCTAGTGTGTTTTGAGACATATGTCTTATATTTTTTTGATGTTTTGCTGACCGTGCATCTCAGTATAATCTGAGTAATTAACCAAATTAAAGCACAGGTTGAGAGAGGACTCAGTCCTCTCTCAACTTGTGCACCGGACGGCCACCTATAGTTGTGATTATACCAGATGCTGTATAATACAGTTTTGACCTCCTGATGATGAGCACTTAGTGCTCGAAACACGTAGAAGCATATAATAAACTTATTATAAAAAAGAATCTGTGCATTAAGTTGGTTAATTACTAAGAATATATCTTATAGTTCATACCTTCGCACACCGTGTCTTTAAATGTGGTTTTCATTTCACCCTCTCATCTAGTTCGCCCAAAACTTGTCATCCCTTCGGATTTTTCGAGTAATATTTTGGACGCATTTATAATTTCCATGCGTCCTCCAAGCCCAGCCCATCAAGTCCTCCCATATTTTATTCAGTTATACCACATATAATGATCTCATTCTCCATATATGTTATGCTTGCAAGGGATTCATTTGCTGCCATAAGTACGAGCGAAGTACGACTTTCACTGCGCCAATTTTCACGAAAATCGCCATTTTTCAAAGGCGTTGTGTGTATTCCATCTCTACCCAATTTTGTCTAAATCGGAAGAAGAGTGTAGAAAATTCGAGCAAAACGTCACTTGCACCCTTTAGTCTAATATTCTGTAGCTTTCTGCGCGCCGAGTTTCACAAAACTAACCAAAGCTCGACGACATTAAAGGTAAATATACAGTACCAGACGCTACGGAGGACAGTGAAAAAATATGAGAGTTTAGGGCAGAAATGGTCTTCAAGTCACCGATTGGCACAAAACTTACCATTACTCGCTAGAATTATGAGGAGGTCTTCTATGTCGAATATTAGTCCAGTCTATCAAGGCAGATGGAAAATACGGGATGAAATTCATTTACGACAACAGGTCAAGTGTAACTCTCAGTGAGCCGATTCACAAAGTTCAGCTTGCAAGAATTTTTTTTTAAGTACTAGTAACATATTTCATAAAAACCTGACAGATGGTTTTGTCGTTGATATTAGGCGATAGACAGACCGGTAGACAAAGAGACATTCATACTGACATATTCTCCACACGAGGCTTTCGTTTTTACTCCGTAAAGAAAGCCTGATTTGCGTGTAGCTTTAACCTCATTACCTAAGCACTTGTTTGTTGTGATTCTGGTTGAGACGGGTATTTTTTATTCAGCGTCGGTTGTGTTCAAACACTTTATTATCGAACTAATGCACAATATATAATTTATAGATACAGTTAAAATTATAAAATATTTGAAAGTGCTCCAACATGTTTCGGATCACAGAGGATCCATCATCAGGGAGCTTTGTACAGCGCTTGGCCAAAAATTACAAGCATAGTTCTATCGTGTCGTTGACATGGACAAGATCTGAGTTATGGCAGCATATTCTGACCCGTTGTGGGTGTGTGCGTGTGTGCTCCACAAAATTATTCAAACTTTTTATGTTTCCCCTACTAAACTACAGTAGGGAGTTTTGTAACCATCGCTGGTTTTTATGTCTGTGCACAGGTCCCTTACTATACTAACTGCGGCGTATCAGCAGTGACATTTTAAGATATGAACTAAAGTAATTCTTGTATTGAAACTGAAAGTTTAGAATCGCGTGAAAACGGAATTACTCTAAGCCATCATTTTTTAACTGTTCTAGAATGTCGAACTTCATAGACTTAGGGTTTATATAAAAATATTATTGAAATTAAACCTTAATAAACCATGACTGAGAAATTTGAAAGGGAACTTTAAAACTTCCAAGAGGAACATGCTGCACCATAACTTTGACGCCTAACGACACCTGTAGGGGTCGTACCGCACCGCTAACCTCTAAAGTTGCATTTTATATATTTATTCAACAAATATAGGTATTGAATATTTTAAACATGGTATATACTTTCCGTTTTTTCCTCTTCAAAATACAGTTTGTTTCATAATTCTAACGTATTTGATTCCTGTATTATTCACATTTTATATACAGGATGTGCTAAAATTAAAAAAATAATTCCGGCGCCAAAAGGTTAAGCAGGTAGAAAGACTGAGTAACCTGTAATTATTTACACACATCAAAACCCTTAACAGTTAATTTTTACTGTTTATCAGCGCTGAAATATTTACCCTGCATGCAAATATCATCACGCTAAATCGTATGAAGATGCTACTAGTAGAGGGAAAATATAGACCAACAAACTTAACCCAACGTGTGCTGCGGGTAGTGTAGAAGGAGTGAGAAATGGAATGCCGAAAGCATTTGTTTTACGAGTGCATTTGTAGCGAGTTTTGTGGTGTATAATGTTCTCCCTTAAATGTCCACGTACTTAAGGGAGGAGTGGGGCGATTCAGCGCACCACATGTGAGTTTTATGATCGGCACATTTAAGTTTTGATATGTTATTATAGCAGAATAACATTTTGTGTTACTGTATTTACTGTCTGATGAAATATTGTTCGAAAATTGTGGTCATAATTATACTTAGTCCTCATTTTGATATATGAATATCAGCCGCTATACTTCGTTTATAGTATGTCGGATTGAATTATGCAAATCATAAATATAAATAGGTTATATTAAGATTGAAACCTAAACGTAGTGGAACTGTGTGGTGTGTTTGTGGTGGGAGGCAGGCAGACAGCTCAGCGTTGATAGCGTCAGAGCCTGGGAGTGATTTACTCTCACCCCAGGGACACACCGCGGCACCATATTAATGAGCTGGCAATGGGCCGTCACAGGCTAATTAAAGCTCCGCTAATTGAGTGGCCCATGTCAGCGATAGGGCTGGCTGGCTTGGCAGCGAAACCCCCAATAGACCGGAGTGATTTGTGAGCCCCCATGCACCCCTCAGTCAACCTCTGTGACACTAGAAAAGCGAATCGCAGTTATCGCGGCCATCAACATTCACACACACACACACGCACACACACACACACACTCGGGCACGGGTCCTGGACGCATCAGTTGTACAGTTTGGGTGTAAATGGGGTGATTATCCGCTACACCCCTCATTCTCATCCCCTCTTCCTCTAATGCTGTGCAGTACAATAAAGAATGGCAAGCCAGTTCGCACAGCTACGTGCTGAATTCGCAAGGTTTCGATCATCAGCCATTGTGAAGCAATGACTGATGCACCAGCCGCTTTGCAGAACGTGATTCTGAATGACATGCAAATAGATGAAACCTCACTCTTCTGCAGGCGTCTACAGTGACAAGTTTTAACACAGTAACTTGCCACACCAATGAAGTTGCGCCACTCTAATGATTTAACTTATGAAGTGCTACTAAAACTATCGCGTTTAGCTAGTCATAAATCTAAACTCTTCCCTCTTGCAGTGCAGTCAAAGTGTAATTTATAATACGGTTCCTTTTCTACTGCCTTATCGCTGAACTTCTTACGAAAGAAGAGGTGCAGTTATGCAGAAATCGATTCCTGCCTGAATATTCCTTCTCCGCCATTACACTGAAAATTCGTTAAAACAAACGTTAAATTTTTTTTCAATAACATTTAGTAAATAAGCTTATCTTAAGTATATTGGATACGCTGATCGCAAATATGACTGTCTAAACTCATAAGAAACCCGTTCATTTTTTCTATTATCTTCTACTTTCAGTAGCATGCAATTCATGGAAACGTATACACCACATATTAAGCATTTTGGAGTACAAATGTTATTTTAATAAAAGTAATTAAACACCATATTTTGTCATTTTCACATGATAATCAATTTATCCCTCAGTTGTGTAATTTTCCACAGAATAGTGCTTGTTTTAAACGCGTGGAATTGGTTTTGACATTATTGTTCAAAGACCTGGCGTGATGCCAAATGTCTGCTTCAGGTTTGGAATCAGTACATGGAAATTACTTAGGCGCGTTCGCAAAATTCCGAAAAGGGACTATTAGCTTCGTCATGTCTGTCTGTTCGTCTGGCCGTCCGCGTGGAACAACTCTGCTCCCACTGGACGGATTTTCGTGAAATTTGATACTCGAATATTTTTCGAAAATCTGTCAAGAAAAATTTCATTAACCCTTTAAACGACTATTTAAATCCCATCTGCCATATGCTGGCATTAGTAGGAGCTAACCATATTTTCCACGTTAGCAGGATAAGGGTTAAAATCTGACAAGAGTAGCGGGTACTTCGTATGAAGACCAATATACATTTCTGATCATATCTCACTAAATTCGTCTCAGAATGAAAAATGTTTCAGACAAAGTTGTAGAAATAATCAAAACACACATTTTGTATACAGTAACTCTATTTTTAATCGTTCCGTTTATGAGATAGTGTGGAAAAATAGTACAAAGCCAGACAGACCAAAGGTGACAATATGGCGCACGCGCATTGCATGCTGGATACCTAAGTCTAAAAACACAAACTCAGAATATATAATACTTAATGCTTTTCACTGCAACAGTGGTTCCACCAACGCGCCTCAGTGTTACGATATACGTAGTTTTCCCGTCTTGTTTTAGAATATAATTTTGTTGTTACCATAGCCTACATTGTGAAATGGCCTTCTGTCACCACAGCATGGGTGTCCTAAAGTTGAATCTGGAGGGACAGTCTTCAGATATGGAGCGTATCTGCGAAAATATTCAGTACGCAGTCGAGGGCCGTCGATCGGCGGTAGTCGTCCAACTTAATGGTGGGATAGGTGATATTGGCCTCTCGCCGTGAAACGTCGCGAAATACCTAAGAGGAATTGGGTTAGAAAGCCAGAGAATGTGTAACCGCTGGAATGGACTGGGAGTAGGTGGGAGGATAACATTGAGTGAGATCTTCAGGGAATTAGATGGGATGGCAAGGATACGATTCACCTGTCTCCGGACGGGGACAAGTGGCCTTTGTTTGTGTTTACGTATATAGTAAATTTTCAGGTGACATAAAATAGGGCAATTATTTGATAAGCTGCGTACCCCTTAGTTTCTCGAGGAGGATTCTAATCCATGAATTTAATTACATTGTTAATAAGTTACCTACTTAGTTGTTTGCCATAATATTGTTGACGCGTGAAGTCACACAAAATGTCATGCCCAACATGAAGGCTTATATATATATATATATATATATATATATATACATGTATGTGTGTGTGTGTGTGTGTGTGTGTGTGTTACGAATTCTCTACTTTTTCTGTGTGCTGTGATATTAAATATATTTGAAACAAAGGATTTCCGTAGTCCTACAACTTTAGGATCTTGTTAGGTGGTAGCTTCAAAAGTTCACGAAATCACGCTATTCCTGAGAAATACATAACTTTTAATCATTTAATCTACATTTCCTTCAAAATATTCCTCTTGTGCAACTATACACTTCTTCCAGCAACTGCAAAGGTGTTGGAAACATTCCTGGAAGCCATTTTGTGGAATCATTTTCAGCTCTGCCGTCGCATTCTTAATTATGACATTAGCATCACAAACGCGCTCTCCCTTCATTACCGATATCAGACGAGCGAACATGTAGAAATCGACTGGAGAAAGGTCAGAAGAGTATGGGGGATGCTCCAGTGTTGTCACATTGTTCTTTGAGGAAATCCTTGTCCAAAACTTGCCCGTGTGTTGGAACGTTGTAGTGAAGGAGAAACCAACTGCTGGATCTCCATTTTTTTGGAGCGTTTTCTTCTGACTGCATCCCTAGGGCTACGAAGGATATCAAGGTACTTTTAACGTAATCTGTTTCAAGTGAAGCCACCTAGGTGGCTTCATTTGAAACAGATTATACAGGGATGCACGGTTAATAAAACATAAAACATTTTTGATGTAATCACAGTTTTACAATTTCCCTCTTGCGGCAATTCCTCAAAATTATTCCAGAGAATTCCCGAACGTTTATGAAGCTACTACGTACCTTTACCTGTATAAGGCAAGGTAGAGTGGGCAGAACGTGTAGCTAAAATGTAAACTTCCAAGTTCTAAGCCTAAGTACAGAGCATCGCTCCGAGTCCAGAGAAATGTTTTATGTTACCGATTACAAGTTTTGTTTCTTAACTTACAAGTAATCGCAGACATCCATTTGATAATAGTTGTAATTTTAGGTTCCGTTCTTTCAAAAAATGTATAACTGCACAAATGTCGTGAATTCCTTAAGCTGTTAAATAAATTTACGCGTTATTCATTAAAATAAAAAAATATATAAGTACGAAAACCTGAAGTGTAGAAGTACTCTGGGTGGAGGTGGGGTTAACAGAGGAAATGAAGGGCCGATTTGAAGACTAAGTCTTGATGTGAAGCTGCTTGTGAACGGTTGTCTTGGAATGAACCCTCGTGGCCCTCGGTGTTTGCAGTCCGCAGGACGGAAAGTGTTAGTTTTTTTCTACACATGATAAGACGTAATTCTGCGAGGGTAACTCGACTGAAGAATGGAACAAGTTACGAGTCACAGTGTTAGCGGAATTGTAAATATTTTTATCAGAATAAGAAAGTAGGCCACGACTAACACACGGAGCACATTCGTTCTTGCGAAGTAGCACAGGTGGCAAATAAATTATATACACATCTTGGATCCCTTAATCTCATTACCTTGTTTGCAATAGCTTGCCACTCTTCCGTATTCTGAGCTAGGGGAATCCGTTTTACATCCTCCTACCTTACTTCTTTCAATTTATTTTAATATTATTCCCCGACTTAGGCATAGGTCATCTCTTCAGGTTTTCTCGCTAATTGTTTTGTGCGAATATCCCTTTTTTCCTGTGACCTGATTACCCCATATGCTTGATTAGCTTTGCGACAGTTTGGGTGAAAAGGTAAACTATAAAATCAGTACGACTTTTATGGATTTTGTTCACGTAATAATACAGAACTTGGGCGATCAGACCTCAAGATGTACCGTAGATAAATTGCGTAAGAAGTCCCTTCCATTGGTACTCTTGTATATCATTGCATTACACAGCCGTATTTTTAGGTTTATTGCAACCAATAGCAGATTAGTGGGAAGCTGATAAAAGCTGGAATCCCTGTACAGTTGTGACCAGCCAGCTGTGCATGATCAGAGAATAATTACATTGTCACCTCCCATCCGTTCCCTTTGTCTCGAGTGAGTATTGGCATTTTATTAGTGACCCCGGGCCAGAGAAGCCGCCACCAGCCATTTCCTCTGATCTATATCAGGATCTGAACTCGGCTGCTTCTGATGCTGCCGCCTCCAAATACCGAAATTCAACGCAAAACGAGCTGATCCTGTACTCTCGCTTTCGGTGAAAACTGACATAGTTGTATTTACATTCGTTGGTAGGGCTTGCCTGGCTCCGGCCTGATACTTTTTCGTAAACCTGGTATTATTCAGTTCCGATCTGTTTTCCTGTCACTAACAGGAAGCCTCGAAAAATAAGATTTAATTTTGTGATTAACCCTTTGAAGGCAAATTAGACTAAAAACTGAAGAGACAGAAGCAGATAGATGTAGTGTGGGGTACTGTAATTATTACAAAGTACGTAAAGAAATTTGTAATGGATGGGTTCACAGGTTTACCCGCCCGTCCTGGTAAAGGTGGGTTGGAAGCCTTGTAGAGGTCTGGGAAGTAAATAAAGTAAGGTGATTGGAATTTGGTTGTCTGGGTATGCAGTATAGGAAGTAAGTTGAGCATTTGGTCTGAATTTTGAATTTTGTGGAATTCATTTTGGCATAGAGGAAGGACTGCGTTAGTGAAAAAATTTTGAAAGTAATGTAGGATGAGCTACATGACAAGTACGTAGTGCAATGTTGCAGATGGGTACCAACTCAGTATTTGCTTTAGGACCGAGCAAAACCCCACAAAACCCTTGATCGCTTTGTCCGGTAGCAACATTCCGGATTGATACTGACTTCGCTCCAGCAGTGTGACTTCCACGGCAGTCCCTACATGTTCAGTTCCTTTTTATTTATTTATTTATATATATACATATATATTAATATATAGGTATAAATTTTTACACAACTTTCCGTCTAAATTGCGTAAAAAATTCAGCCTTTGCCTCACAGAGAACACAGGCCACACCCACTATACAGATCAGTCAATTTGTGTTGTGGATCCAAATATTAGATGTTTGTTGTGGGGATCGTAAGAAGAGAAAACACTCGTGTATACATATCAGAATGCGCTAGGTTGCAAAAAGCAGAGTTGCTGAATGGTACAATTAGTGGTTATTATATTCACCATTAGCCTATAAGGTTAAAGTAGCCGAATGTAGCAGGCTGAGAATTTTTGTCGATCTTCTTATTCTATTTCTTCCCTTTTAAAATTAATTTTGACGCAATATATTCATAATATTAAAATAACAATCTGTTAGCTTTACGTAACGTGAAATCATTCAGTACGTGAATAGTAATTCATTATGTAATTCTTATGGTTTATTTTTAAATTGATACTTTAATTTGTTTACTGTATCTTAGTTGCAGAATTTTTGCCTTCTTGTGTGAACCTTCGGGTTCTACAACATTTGGGGTATTTCATGACTCACAAGCCGAACGTACGTTTTATTCCTAGGATGGACCTTTCTCCACGTAGTTATATAGGTATATTGTAATAATAAAACTGAAAATTACCCTTTACGTGAAATATATCTGTCGTTATATGAATGTTGTGTAATGGGAATTATTCCGAGTATCATATTTCCTTTCATTTTCTAAAACTGATAATTGCTAGAAGATCTTATTAGTTATAAAAAAAAAGCGATCCGTATCCACGCGTTTATCTTAGTTAGTAGACTTATGCTTAATTTGATCTGATTGGTTAAGTAATATAAATGACATGTGACACCACATGACTATGAATTAATAATATGAAATGAATAATGTAGAGATTTGAAAGTGGGAGCACTGACCCTCATTTGGGAACTATGACGCCCCATGTGATGACAGTATTCGTAAGGGAGCGCTAGGTGGCGGTCGTTGCAATAATACTGTTATTATCGTAGGCCAAATAGAGGGATTTTTTGAGGCCGAAGTGATCACTGAAGAGCTGGCACAGCAGTCGATCGCCATGCAAAAAGATGTCGTCCGCTCGACGGCGCTAAATCCCGCGTAAAAAAAACAGTGCGTATAAAATTATTGATATATAAAAAAGGATATCTGTTTAGTGTCATGAGTGTCCGACTGGGCCCCTTCGTGCACTTCCAGTCAGCAACAATGTACTATCTTTTTCCAGTTTGTAGCAACTTTTGGCAAGTGAGGTATAGCCACCGACAATACAAGAAACGTATGTTTGTTTCGAAGTGACTATACATGTATCTGAAATAAAACTACCTTTTCCTGAGGCTCTCTTGATAAATTTTAATTAAACAACATTGATTGTAATAGCTCTAGGCTAATAAGCGACAAAAAACGTAAATTGATTCTGCTCTTTTTGCAGAATATTTTACTAACGAAACAAATTTTGTGCAGGTGAGCAGATAAAATGATTATTTCAAAGCTTTTCGAAAATTGACAGATAATCATAATATATTTATGTCGTTGTCGGATTATTTTAATCGGTGAAATTTTATGCCTGAGTGACATTCAGATTTATTAATTATGTCATCCGTCCATGTCATTCCGTATGGGTACCGCAATGACGACAAAATATCAGAGATTGTTTAGATCACGCGACTTAAAAGAGAAGTAGCTTGCCTGACTTATTGAATTGCTGACTGACTGACTTATTTAACGTTCAGGTGACCGTGCATCATGATAAATTCTTATAATAAAACCAACTAGATGCACTAATTTCTCTAATTTATTTTTGGAATAGAACTCTACATGTTTCGGACAGCTCCTGTATCCATCATCAGGAGTTTTTCACTGTACACACATCAATGGTATATGTTGTACAGGTTTGCTGACATCTTGCGAGCAGGATCAGGACGGTTCCGTCCTAATCCTGCTCGCTAGCTGTCAGCAAACCTGTATGACATATACCATTGTGTGTGTACAGTGAAAAACGCCTGATGATGGACAGAGGAACTGTCCGAAACAAGTAGATTTATATCCCAAAAATAAATTTGAGAAATTAATGCATCTAGTTGGTTTTATTATAAGAATGACTGACTGACTGACTTACTTACTTAATGAAGGAATGAATGGAGGAATGAATGAAGAAATGAATAAATAGACGACTGGTAGACAGAAGACTGCATTCCTAAGGTATGTGAAATATATCAGGCACTTCTTCTTCCGACATCCTTGTGTTCTGCTTCGTAGTTTTCGTTCTGGTCATTTTATAACTGACGGCAGTGTTGGTGTGCACTGTGTTTTGTTTAATGTTTGGCTAACTATTATATGATTACCTTTTCCTACAGTGTGTATCCTTTGGCGAGATATAAGACCGGCTGCTCTAGAAGGAACGAGAGCAACGTTTCGCTGCCGGAGATAAAACCGCGAGTGTTTGGTCTTCCAGCCGCTAGTCTATTCACTATAGCGACTTTTTTGACTACATTAAGTCACCAGAACGTGAAATGCTATCGACGGGCTTATAGATAAGAAAAGACTTTTTTTTTTTTTTGCACAAGGACCATTTGAAAATCAACAACTCCTCTGGGACCTCAAAAGTTTCTTGAAAGTAAAATTCTTATCTTCAAAGGAAACGTTATTTTATAGTAGGTGATTACGGAACTAAAATTACTATTGATTATTAATATTATTTTGTTATAATTAATATGATAATTAAATATAATGTATTTTAGGATTTACATTGTTTTAAAGTGAGCACGCTGCTGGTGGCGCAGTTGGTTGAGGCACTGCGCTACAAGCCGGGAGGTCGTGGGTTCGATTCCCGATTGTGTAATTCGCATTTTTTCTTCACATAATCCTTCCGGCCGCACTACGGCCCTTGGGTTGACTCAGCCTCTAACAGAAATGAGTACCCGGAATATTTTCTGGGGGTAAAGGCGGCCGGTGCGTAGGGCTGACCACCTTACCACTTACATGTGCCGATTGTCTTGAAATCTGGGAACCTCAACCTCTTGGAACCCTCAGGGCCTGTCCAGGCCTGTAATGGGATTGCTGTACCTTTTTACCTTATTTTAAAGATTTGAAAAATCAGTGAAAATCTTGCCGCTGTTTTTGATACCCGCATTTTAATATAACCAGACTTCTATGAATTTCTTTTTATGTTATACTTTTACCAGATATTATTAGAACATACTAAACGCTGGAAGGTAAGGTTTGATGGATCTTACCTGATATTTTAATGTGATCAAATTTAGAAGAATGAAAGGGCAAGGACATGAAGTGCTTATAAGGAAGATGGGAAATATGTGTATATACAGTATGTTACTCGAATAATATATTGTGAACAGACGGCTTGGGAGTGACATACGTTACATAATTGTGGTACTTAACGATGTAGCAGCTTCTGTAGTAAAAGATGAGTGTCACACAGTGGATGAATGTCGACTTGTATGGAGTAGGAAGGTAATTGACGTCTTGAGAAAATTATATATAAATATAAAATATTACCAAAACTCCAGGTCGGATGATGTAACTTCAGTATATAGTTAAACCACCAATGTACTGTAAATCCTGTATTACGCATAATTATCTCATGACTTTTAAGGTCTGGAAATCTCCACATTAATGCACTAAAACGTGGAATCTAATGTCTTAATTCTCGTCATAGAAAAGGCGTTACTAGACCCTTTCGAGGAGATTCAGTCAGTGTTACTTGTCACCGGTATGTTTGTCCTTCGGGTCTTCACAGACTGCTATGTTACTGGGATATTTGGGACATAAACTGTCAAATTACGAGCTTCCAGACTTCGGCATTTCTCAGGAAGTATATTTGCTTTATGTGTAGCATGTAGTATGTAACCCCGGAAAAACCAATTGTTACATTTCCTTCATCAGTTATTAATTCTACGCGTTATTTATTCATCATCGTGTGCTCCTGTCGATGTGCCATGCAATTCGTAAGAGTTCCAAGACAATGTCTTTCTGTGAACGCTGAGAAAAGTGCAATCGGCATTCCAAACTCACCATCTAAATTGGGAAATTACTATCCTTATTAGTGCACTCTATGTTCCAGACCCACCATCTTTCTTGGGAAGCAACTGGAATACTAAGGCAAGCTACAAGGCAGTAAATTATCAAAATAGGTCGTAAAGACATACGTTATGAAGTTCGTGGACTGGATTTATCAAGCTCAAGACTAAAGTCCATTGGCGGGTTCTTGTAATAATGGTAATGAGCCAGCTGTTTTCGTAAGAGGTAGAGAATTAACTGACCAACTATATGATTATTAAATTTACAAGACGGATCTGTTCCACTGAGCTAGTTACGGAAAATTTGGATAATTTAATGTTTCGTAAATAAAAGAAAAAGTAAAGGTAAAGAAATCCCTATACAGATCTGAACAGGCCCTGAGGGCACATGAAAGTGGCAAGGTTGTCAGCCCTAAGCACCGCCGCCGCCTTATCCCCCCCCCCCTCCCCAGATAATATTCCTGGTACTCATTTCTGTTAGAGGTTGAGTCAACCCCAGGGCCACAGCGCGACCGGAAGGATTTTTTTTGTTTCTTGTGGTTCTTCGACCCGATTCCGGACCAAGGCCCCCCCTTACTGGTCTTCGCGACCACACTCATTGGACACACCACATTCGGTAGGACTCCTCTGGACGAGTGATCAGGCCGACGCAGAGACCTCGACCTGACGACACGCAACAATCACTAGAGACAAAACATCCATGTCCCCGGCGGGTTTCGAGCCCACAATCCCAGCAAGCGAGCGGCCGCAGACCCACGTCTTAGACCGCGCGGCCACGGCCAGAAGGGTTAAGTCAATAAAAAATCCAAATTACCTCATTGGGAATCGAACCCGCGATCTTCTGCCTTGCAGTGTCTCAACCAACTGCGCCACCGCGTGCCCCAAAGAATACTAATTACACTTAATGGTTTATTCTTATGCGTTGTAAGGTGTGGCAATATCGAGAACTGCAGGCCTAGTTTTTAATAGAGAAACAATTTCCCGCGGTATATTAGCGGTATCTACATATACATACTGGGTAAATCTGAACAGAATTTGAAATGAAAGCCACAGTTCCACACCACTTATACGTCTGCTTTTAAAACGCATGTCTTGAACTGTAATGAATTTACAGTGATTTGATAAGCAGGAAAAAAAATATCACTTTTTTCTTACTGTCTGATCGCTGTGGAATAACACCACAACTTCTATATTTTGGCATGGCATGTTGGGAGCTAATTCGAGTCCCGACTGCCTAGCGGATGTTTGTGATGGTGGATTCGGAAGCAAACACTTCACTCTCCTCCGAAATCTTGACAGATATTTCTCCTTCTACTTAGGATGTAGTCCCCCAAAACAATCACTTCAGTGCTTGTGTATCTGTGAACCCACTGTGTCTGTCTGCAAGTGTGAATACAATAACCGTCCACATGTTTGCGTGTTAACTTCACTAGGGTTGTTTCTTTCGTATTGTTCAACATTAACACTTTTGTTAAAATCCTTGAACAACGAATTGAAAGGAAAAAGAAAAGATCTTTTATTCTTGATATATCAGTCACATTATTTTATATAGCGGTTCCATAAACATTGCTAGTTAATGGATTGATAATGCTTCTGCCTACTAAATGAAATATTCTGTATTTATTTACACGTTACGTGTGTAAGTAAAATGTGTTGCCTTAAGTGAAGCATTTCTTTGTTTCTTCTGCGTTTATTTCTCACTGTTGGATATACATGACAATTCAGTTAAATGCTTCAGTTACATTCGCTTTTCACGGTAAAAAAAGGTAAAATGTTTTCAAAATTCTGTTTAAACAAATAGTTGTAGTTGTAGAATTGCGATAATGAATTGCCAGTTGTAAGAATGTATTAGAACTGGAAGAACTTTTTTTTTGGCTTCAATTAAGGAAAATTACGAGTGACAACAGATCGAGTTAACCAAGCAAGACTGGAACCTCATATTGGATGAAAACAACCCCAGATCGAATCTTAATGTTACATATTCCAGTCGACGAATCGATTCGATCACTGTCACTTTGAAAGAAAATATATGCGTTTCAGACAGTTTGCTGTTTCGGCGTGACGTCCAATCCTTTCAGCAGAACGTCACAGTGGAAGGTTAGAGGAAACTGCGTGTCTTTGCTGGGTACGATACACATGTGCCTTGTTCCATAGTCTGTGTTTATGGTTCATCGGATGTGTTTACAGTCATGTCTCTGTAAAAGGACTGCGCATCACCAACAGTGTTCCGTAACGCAATAATTTATGGAAAATATAAAACGCACTATTCCATCAATGATTGCTGATGTTGTTTAATTTATTTACACTTGCCTCGTTTTACTGAAAGCTTGCATCAGTGCCACGGGTGATATAATTAAACACTTTAACATCTCGTAATTTAAACTTCCTTCAAAGTAAAGTTACGAGTGAAATGTGTTCTTTTATAAACAAGCGTAAAAGAGTTCGGATGGCGGTAGGGGTTATTTAAGTATTCGCAATTGTCTCTAACAAATGCGAATATCACCGGATGACATGTGCTCATCAAAGTCAATGCTGAGCGTTGTTCGTTGTTGAAAGTTTTGTGTTTACGTCTCACAAAGAACTATTGTTTCTGCATGTGTGCGGTCTGACACGTGCACTGGTACGCAGTTTGAATCATCCCCTCCCACACGCTCTTAAAAGTGAAGGATGAACAAGGAGTTGTAGTTTGCCCGGAGATGTACGTCGCATGCTCACACCTCGGTAACTGTGGGCGCCTGCATTCCCATCTGACAGTCTAGGCTGTTTATAGTGTGAGGAACATTTTACACTTCCTAGACTAGCAAGGTGATTGGTACTGGAATCCAAAGAAATATGCACGAAAGTGAGCCGTGCCAAGTCGTCGGACGTCAGTCGCCGGGCTGTCGTCGCGGAGACTTGGGTTCAATCACAGGCCAGGCCGTGCGAGTTTGTGGTGGACAAAGTGGCACTTGGGTAGGTTTTTCTCCGAGTGCTTCGGTGTTCTCCAGTCATCCCACCAGCATCAGTCAACGACGCTATGTAATCTTAGCGATTGCCAGCGTCGTTCAATAATAATCGTAATAAAGACACACTATAAATCACGATGGCAGCCAAATTTATGTATCATGTTTCAAAAGGCTAAACAATTCCATGAGACGGAGTTCCTCTCCAGAAGATTAACATTCATATTCATCCGTGTTCACAACAACCAATCCCAGAATGTTATCCTGTGCCAGACGAATCTAAAAGGTCAAGCACACAAACATCCTATTTATTTAATATCCAGTTTAATATTATCTTCTGTTTTACATTCATGCATCTGACTAAACCTGAACTCGCGTGTCGCTGAGTACCATCTCATAATATACACGCTGGAAAATAAGAGAGCCATGTGACAGACTATATTGGACGCTAGCAGTTGCGTCGGCGTTAGATGATTTAAAAATGAGTGAGGATCAGTGTTAGAATCGTGATACTGATAGTGCTGTGAGTGGAACCTCTGTCAGTGCCACTTTGTTCACCACAAATTCCACACGCTTTGGCTGGGGACTGAGCCCAGGCGTCCGCGGCGAGAGGCGACTATCTAGCCCATGTCAAAACTCATATGCGTACATTCTGCATTGTTCGATGTGTGTTTGAATCCGAATTATTGACACAACTTTAAGTTAATTCCATATGGACGGTGAACCTACGCAGTTGCATGACATTCTAAATTTCGAGCGGAATTCGGTGTGTGTTCCATAGTCAGGTTTACTTTCTCCGTAGATGGCTTTACAGTGAAACTTGTGGGAGGCACTCAATCACTCACTCACACACACACAAACACACACCACACAAACAAGCACACACACACACACACCACACACAAGCACACAAACAAGCACACACACCACACACACACACCGCACACACAAGCACACACACACCACACAAACACACACCATACTCACAAGCACACGCACACCACACACACACACACACCACACACAAGCACACAAAAACCACACACGCACCACACACACAAAAACACACCACACACCCACAAACACACACACACACAAAAGCACACACAC
>Ga0123354_10003872_pt1 | contig 20913 bp, 10 predicted proteins | sample TergutLab28metaG_2_FD_97872 | JGI IMG/M metagenome (GOLD analysis project Ga0123354, IMG submission 97872) | Labiotermes labralis P4 segment gut microbial communities from Petit-Saut dam, French Guiana - Lab288 P4 | ecosystem: Host-associated > Arthropoda: Insects > Digestive system > Gut ...
ACAGCTTTACAATTTTACGTTTATTGGACCGTGCATCATCTTGATAGTTGAATAAAGAGAGAGCAACTTGAGGTCACTTGCTTTATTATTTCATTATTTAATGCTCAACATGTTTCGGATGTTAATACATCCATCCTCAGGAGCTTGTGGTAACAGCTTCAGCCTGCATCCGGATACCACACCACCCAGCCAAACCACAAAGTAACACCAACACACATCGAACCAGAGCAATACAACCCATGAAATAACTCATCAAATAAGTCGCTAGCTCCTGAGGATGGATGTATCCACATCCGAAACATGTTGAGCATTACATAATGAAATAAGAAAGCAAGTGACATCACGTTGGTCTATCTTTATTCAGCTTTATAATAATTAACAACCTTCAAATTTGTTATATAGTATGTTGTGTCAAGGTTCTGTTATGGCAGTTGTGAGTACATTTAAAATTGTCACAGTGATTAACAAAAAAAAAGCACTTAAATAATTTATCGTCGTCTAATTCAAACTCATCGCATGCTCACAAAGTTTTTATTTCTTAGAAGTAAAAAGACACGTTTCTAAAATTTTTTTTTCTTACCCTATTACATTCTATAATTTATCGCATGTTAGAGCACATGCTGAAACTTATAAAATGCTCAGACATGCTTGACACTTGGTGAGCATATTATTAATAACTGTTAGAAATTTCTGATACTGAATGACAATATCTTTATGGTCGTCCGATGTGTGTGTGTGTGTGTGTGTGTGTGTGTGTGTGTGTTTGGGTGATTTCCCGAACGTCTTCTTTGAAACGTGATTAAGATGGCATTATTCTTGTCACTCTGACAGCACACCATACTCTTACTTCCGTATTACGTAACGGCACTTCATTTATTAGTCCGTGATTACCTGCTAAACAGTTTACGTTGTCTTGATTACCAACCTGACCATTTTTCGATCCCGCTGGTATCACTGCCTAAGGCGCGGGTCTGCAGCTGCTCGCTTGCTGGGATTTCAGATTAGAATCCCGCCGGGGATATGGATGTCTGTCTGTTGTGAGTGTTGTGTGTTGTCATGTAGAGGTCTCTGCGATCACTCGTCTAGAGGAGTCCTACCGAGTGTCGTATGTCTTGAGTGTGATTTCGAAGCCTCGACAAAGAGGAGCCCTAGGGTCCACAGGGATGTCGAACCATGAGAAAAATAGTGGCTGTCTAAGTAATTCATCGTTAAATAAGTCAGTAAAGATCAACTTTCACCACTGCACACTGCTTCACGAAGCCAGTTACAAAACTGTACATTGGCAACAAATATATTCGTTTATATGCTGCTAAACGAGCTCCAGATTTATCTAATGCTTCTTCTGAAAGAAAATGTCGTGTTCGTTGTCGTTTCTAATGTACGGAAGAAGTTCGAAATTTGTTCACACTTCCATGTATTCGGTCTCAAAATTAATTAAGAGACAGGAAAACAAATTTGTAAGTTTGCTACGATACTTATTAAGGATTTATCCTTTACACAGTTTCCAACAATAAACACTCTCTGCTTGACACCGTACTTCAGATTCATAAAAAATAATTAACTTATTACACACTCAAATAATGAAACTGGACTGTTCTGTATACACTTTACCCTAAGCAAGCTACATCTAGTCCGCGATCTCTCAGTCCAATTCGTTATGATCTATTTTCATATTATAGCGCCACCTACCCCATGTGTTTGACCCTTTCGTTTAAAATCTCAAAGCAAAATGTTATTAATTATGCATTTATGATTTCACCCATGCGTAATATATGCCCCGCACATATACAATAAACAAACACAGATATAATATAATCTAGAATTTATTAATTAAAAATCATTTGAGGTTTACAAAATGTAGAGGCACTTAAGCCCTTTTCAAATGACAGCATTTATGAATATGGACTATGCAGCTGTATTTGAAACACAGCAACAAATAATTCAGTATGAATGCGACGAGGAAGGTGAGGGTCAGACCGAGGGGTGGGGAGGGTGTGGGGGTGGGGAGGGTTGCTGATTGCGTGATATTGATGACTTCCGCAGCAGGCAGCAGGCCTATACTTTCTGGTGACAGGGCAATAATCCGCCACCCACCCCACTCAAACCTCCCAGCTCCCAGCCCCCCTCAAAAACAGATGCATTCTTCTGTCGTTTTTGTTTGTCGGAATATCGTGGAAAATTTGTACAGATTACATCCCTACCGCGCATTGTCACACTGATGCAAGGTCTCCGTGTATAAATTAAAATCAACGTATATACAAGTTACAAAGACTGAATATTTTTTGTCGTTAACATAAATGTCAATGATGACGACGATGACGGTACTGATGATATTTAAAATAACAGTTATAAAAAATACCGGATCCGCGAACCAGACAATAAGCAGTATCAAAGAGATTAAAAGTCAATAAAACAATGTTTTTGTTAGGTGGTTCAGGCATTTGACATGTCATTACGTGTAGCATGGAGCTTATAATGGAATGGGTTTATAAGGACTGTGTATAACTGCTTTTGTGTAAGCGTGTGCAATTAACAATCCACACAGGGTGCGCAGTGTCTTTCTTGACTGCCATTCAGCCTGCCAAGACAATTGCTGCTCTCATGGTACCTGAAGTTTGGATTAACGTACTTGCAGAAGTCCATCAGCGTACACCCGTCACGATCCATTTTAATCCACCCCTATCTTCACAAGTTTTCTGTATGACACACTTTAATATTATCCTCACAGCATCAGACCTCCCATGCTTACCCTGTCACAAGTACCTCGGATGATGTTTGTCACAGGTTACGGTGGAAAAATACACCTCCAAAATCTTTTAACGCAACTTGGAATAAAATCAGTTATAAAACACAATTACTACATCGGAACATGACACTGTTTTCCCTTCAAAAATGTACGATTACAACGTTAAACAAGACTTCGCACTGCCAGTTTAGAGCATCATAAAAATGGATGTTCTGCTATTAAACTCGTGCCAGAGAAAGAATTAACATAAGTTTTCTCCCACCCGCCTGCCTATCACTACCTTTCCTCCACCTGTCATCTCTCACTTGCACTACTTATCTCTTCCATTCCAGTTTTCATTCCTTCTACACGCCCGCTCTATTTCTATTTCTCTCTCTCTCTCTCTCTGTCTGTCTGTCTGTCTCTCTCTCTCCATACCTGCATTCTCAGTTTGTCGTAGGTGTCAACGGAAATGGAGTTGTACAATGTAAGTAGTGGGGAGGAGCAGATATCCGACCTGAACCCTGACCAATCGTTTTAATTCTCTCCCTGACTCGAGTGTACGTGCTTCTCCGGATGTTACTGAATAAATAAGACTGACATCTGACGCGACTGACTGCGGCAGTCTGTTGAAAGACACCATACAGTGTCACTTTCTGTCTGATGAGTGTCTGTCTGTGTCATGCAGCAGGCCAGCAGCAGCAGTTCCGCGCTCTTGCTCTGGGACAGCGCCCATTCCTCGATTCTCCCTTCACGAATCACCTGCGGGAACTCGAGTCCTACCATCATCACCACCACCGACGTAAGAGCGAGCCATCCTCATCCGGTAGCGGCTTCAAGGTGCCGGGCGCCGCTACTACCCCTGTCCAAGGTAAGATATGCGGACCTCAGAAGAGGACCATTTCCACCATACGTATATTAAATCTGTTGTACACTATGGAATTGTAGGGTAGCTTCTTTACTTTGAGTTCGGTACAGGCATTAAGTTCTTACAGCATGTAATCCATTGACGACATAAAACCTTATTTAAAGTTCTGGAGGTAAATTATTGGTGGGTGAATGTGAGAGTAGCTTTTTCAGACTCGAGCCTCCATTTTTATGTGTTCGCATTTTTGCGGAGAACCTATTACACTCCCCCGTCCTTCCTTCCGTCCGTCCCTCAGTAAACATGAGCTATAAAATCGATGAACTTATATTCGTACACTTCCAGATGGGTAATTTTACTGAACTTTGGAGACACATTTCGGTTTTCATTAAAACTTGACAAAAATAAAGGACGCCTTACAGAAAGACCCACAAATATATGTGGTGTCCTCGAGCAAAGGCACGAAATCTACATCGGAGCGAATGGTTTTCGGACAAAATTAAGGTGAGATATAAAACATATTAGTTTAGTGCGTACGAAGTACGAAAGAATGCCCAAAGTGTAGACCTTGTCCATCTGTCCGTCCGTCCACCCTCCACCATCTATGTATGCATGTATGTATGCATACATGCATGCACGCATGTATATCTGTTTCTGTATCTGTCGTTCTGTCTGTCTGTCTGTCTGTCTTTCTATCCATCCGTCTATCCGTCTATGTCGGTATGTATGTATGTATGTATGAAAATATGTAAATTACATTTACGCGCGTACTGTAAAACCGCATGATTTGCAAGTAAAGAACTCCTTGGTAACCTCTGTGTACACCGTCCTGGAGTACACCATTTGCAATCTTGTTCCGGAAGTTTTACAGTTTTCAAGATAATTAAACAAATTGTATGAAACTTGCCAGAATCATTAACTTTACATATGATACATGTCTGAACTTTTTTTTGTTCTGACATCAACGTACCCTTCCAGCTTGAACAGGTTTTCTTCAAAAGACGGGCATAAGACGAATTCTGTCTGTACGTACAGTACGTTGCTGCTTCTCGGTAACAGCTGAGCGATTCCGACAAATTTGGCTTTAGAAGTCTAGGCCATCGCTAACGGCAGTCGTGTAAATATAAATATAATTCTCAGTATCTGTCATATAAGGTATAACCCCACACTGTAAGGATTCTTTCTTTATCGGCACACCAAGCACGGCAGGTTTGTCGCATAGCAAGCCCGCATCACCCCGGACATCCTGTGATGGCTGTGATGCTCAGGCACAGGTAAATGTAAAAACGTAAATTTGTCCCTCTCCACGCAATGAACGCATATATGAGGAGCAGAGGTACAGCTCCACCCATCCTCAACCTCGCCACTAGATGGAGATGAGTGGTTAACTTCAAGCCCCGGCCATTTTGCTCCCGGGAAAGAACCCCGGTACCCACTGAATAGGAGGCCGGGAGGGACCATAGAGCCGGTCTCGACGTTTTCGAGTTGAGAAACATCTCTTGTAGGTACCGGGATTCGAACCTCTGACCGTCTAGCCGATAGCCTAGTCGCTATACCGACTCCAGCGATAAAATAGACATATTTTACGAGTATGAAGCACGAATCGAAAATTAACTGGGACATAAAAATAACAGCGTCTGACTTCCTTAAAATGAAGGTTGCCCTTTTCTGGGATGTGACGTAGTAGGTAGGCCCTACCAACTTTCCGGATGAATGTGGTGCATCCACCTTCATGGTAACCTCCTGTCGCTTTTCTTCCATTAGTTGGTAACTGTCTACCCAAACACATGTTGTCATAACCCTGAAGAAAGCAACATTCGTAGCCATCTCTATAAAAACATTAGTTTTCCAGTACTCTACGATCATTCTTCCTGTTGTCAAAAGAAGCAGGTCTGTACCGTTCCAAAATATCTTAAAAACTGACACTTCATAACATTTCATTTCGGTAACTCTTATCTAGCTCTCTTTTGTGTTAGATCACAAGTTTCACACAAGGGCAGCACAGCAGCAATTGCCGGTATAGGCAACCCTCATTGTGCGCCTCCTCTTTGCTCACCTTCTCGCATATCCGGGTCCGTAATTCACCCTTATCCCTTTCTCTGTTCACGCTTATTTACCCCACTCGCATCATCGAGGAAATGAATTACCCTGAACACAATAACAGCGCTGTACGCCGAAAAGCTAGAAGAACTGAAGCACAACGCGGCTAAGCCACAAAAGCCCAAAACAGAACTCGAAAACCTGTGGACAAGAACGTTTTAACGCGTATTACCCCATTTCTAACTCCAAGGCCGTAAGATATAATGCACAGAACAACACCGGACGGTTGGTGATGTGCTGTGCAGTCCGTTGTAAACAATTCCAGGGCCCTTCACAGCGCTAGCGAATGTGTGTGTGGCGCAATTAACAAGTGATGCTTATGAATCGAACAACCCCCATAAGCGTGATAGTTGCGCGAAAAAAAAGTGGCGCGTCTGTAACGAACTATTGTCTACGGACGTGTTTGTGGCGCTTCAGCCCGTCTGAGTGGAGGACTATACGTTTCCTCGGTCAGATACAGCTTCGAAATTGATTTTGATGAATAAGTTGTCCTTATTGTGTCATTACACAGGAATTTTAAAAAACTAATAAATGAAATATAAATTCTGCACAGATCCTCAGCTGAAATCAAGGAGTGAATTTGACATATTTAACACAGTACGTAATGGCACCTTGTCTTGTCCAACTTATCGCTGTCCAACACAGACATAACAGTCCCATATTGTTTGGAGGGCTTCACCTTCGGTACCGAACAGTTCAGAGTCAAAGTTATGATACATTCTGCAGTAACAAACACCTTCAGAATGAACAGCAGACCACTCGGACGTCGAATGTGCGAAGAAGTGGCGAGACTGAACACACCTGTGGCAACGGCCCCCAATAGAGAAGATGTAACGCTAACCGCTAGCTGTGGCGCGTCAGACATCGTTTGCAGCGCGTCAGTTTTAAGAGCTAAGAAATGGGAACACTCCCATTGCAAATAATGGTTCGCCCAGTAGTTCTACTGTTTGTGGCGCTACAAAAACATTCATGGAAAAGGGCCCTTTAGAGTTTTCTACAGCGCAAGCATAGTACCTGAAGCTTGGGCTTAAGAAACAGCAGAGAACGGAACAGAATAAAACCGTATTTATGCAGTCACTCGTATTCAAGTCATAATGCCTCTTAAACAAGAGTTGTGTGAATTTTTTTGTAAAAAATGCATAGAACGCCACGAACTAGGCAATGTGGAAAGAGAAACGCCTGAGCCTCTTCGAGCAGCGTCGTCGCGTTTTACCTAAGCTTCAATTGTTGTGGCCGCGGCTGAGCGGAGCCTACTGATTGTACTGTGCTTCTAGTCGGAAGCTAGTTAGGCATCGTGTGTTGTAATGTGTCACTCGAACAATCACCCTGCAACTGTAAAGGTCAGAGGTCACTTCTCACACCTCTAAACATGTGCTTAACCTTCAGGTCCCAGGAAAGGTCCGTCAGCTTCCTTCCCTTAACTAACATTCTAAAATCCTCCAAATGAAAAGATAACAAAAACGTATTGTTGAGTCTTCTTCTGCGAGTAACAAATAACTATAGTGTTGTTACTATAATGAAGGTTCTAAGTTGTCTGTGTCGAATCACACGCAAATGCTGCCATCTGGAGAGCGAAAACTGAAACAAGAACATGTGCGTGAGAATGAATTGCTTTCACAAAATGGACCATCATACAAATCCATAATCTGTTTCAGGGGTAACTAAGCTTGCGTGGCTCATCTGACACCGGCTTAAGACGTTTTACTACTTACAGTGTTTTACGATGTTGTCTGAGCAGCAGAAACTACGTAATGACGAATTACACTGAAGGATTATGACAGTGTGGCAGTGGGTTCTTTCAAGCTAATGCCCTCCTGTCATTAAGGAGACACGACAGCTTCTGAGGCGGTAAATATTTGGATTGTGGTTTTCTGTTTTACGACAAAGCCTAAACTAACAGGTTTCTTCCCAAAAGAACGAAGCTGCAGGTTGTTCTGAAATACTAATAATTGTGCTGAAACCTACGACATGGAATATTTACAAAGTAAAGGGGCGTAAGACTTGCCTGAAATTATTCTAATAAAATTTTATTATATAGTACGCATTAGTACTTATAATTTAAACTTTTGTGACTGGTGTTTCTTGTTTTGACTGACGTGCAGCTTGTGCTTATGGAATATACTTGCCGAAAAGGGGCAATTTATCTTACCTGAGTTCCCATCACAAAAGGTGAAGCCTTGTATGAAAATCTTCTGCGACCGAAGATACTTTTCTGCAATCAATCAGGTTCTACTGTACAAATAAGATACACAACATATCTCGAAGGTATGAGTTCCAGAAGTGAAATATCGCAATGTTGTCTCAATAGTTCGAACAGTCACGGGCAATTTTTAGTTCAGCTAAATGACTAAGGAAGGGCCCAACTCTTCAAAATAAGCTGCTTACATTAGTAGATGAATAAGTGATCTGGGGTTTACACGGCAGTGGAACTGTAAAGCGAGGTGTTCTGAGTTATAAAACTGTACGTATAGTCAGAGTTACCAACGTGTCGGAGGTACATACTGCCCCCTTCTTCAGGGCCAGAATACTTCCACCTCAGCATGAAAGCAATCCATTTCTTCAAAATTTTTCTAACTGCCTGCCAAACAATACGGTGTCATTACAAGACTATAGCAGGAACAGGTAGGCAATTGAAATTTGGTCACCCCCTGGTTACTTTTTTTTTTAAAAAAACCTAATGAATTGTAAGTTCGGTGGCACACGTCCAGCGGCTCGTCATCAGTTCTCCTTTGTTATTCCAAACCTCAGACCGCCCCACTGTTTCTTCTCATTGTGAGGCATCACGCAAAGTGCATACACTACCTGCACTTGTTTGGCAGTGCGATCTTGGCCGTCATTCGAAACACCAGCTTTTTATATTAATTTCTTGCCTTTTCAGGCTGCAAGAACAGTGAATGTGTATCTTTAAACGAAAGGATTTCATATCAGACAACGATAATGATCTTAATCAAAACCAGATAGTTAAAAGGATGAACAAATAGCTTCGCACAAAAGTACACTGTGGTAAAATCTCCAACTCTCATTCAGAGAAACACCATTCGAATTCCTGCCCGAAACGGCATGCTACAGGGCCTAGACTCTCATCGCGGAGGCCAGTTCTCGTGAGACCTGTGGACAAAGTGTCACTGGCACGTGTTCTTTCTCACATTATTCCATCGATGATCAATAATCATACAGGCTATATTATCTTAGCAGCCGACGGTGTCAAATAACACACTTAAACAAAGGAACTGAATAATGAACTGTAAGGATGTGAAAGGAAGTGACGGTAGCCAAATAATATGAGGTAGTATCCCCTCAGTTCACTGGCAGAGCAGAGGAAGGGTACCAAGAACCTCAGTCAGCATAGCCGGTTCCCGGGGGGAGATATGAACCCATAACCTCCTGAACAGGAAACAACAGTGCTAACAATTCGACATCAACGTCCAGTTTTTCAGTTCAGAAAACGTTATGAGAACTATATGATGTTAATTATCATTTATACACTTCCATATTGGAAGAAATGTTGGCGAAAGTTACAGATTATAAAACGCCACGATCTACAGCTGAGATTCCATCTGCAGGAAGGTCACCACATTTTACCTGAAAAATTGTCTCCATCGTCTTGCCTCAATATTTAAGGCACAGTCGGTTTCCCAGAAAGCCACGGGTACATTCATGTTTTATAATCATATAACACTTCACTTCCCAACTGTCACACGTCATTACTTACTGCCATCAATTGAAGCAATTAATAAGGTTAATTTAAATTTTGTACAACCAATACCTGCACAAAAGCTGTATATTTCTGCAGTAGAAGTTCCGAGCGTTACACTTGTATTGATGAAGAATTGACAAATCTTAATGAAAGGTAAAAAAATGCTGCAAATCAGGTATTAGGGGCAAAAAGTAAAAATATCGGAGCATTAAAAATATAAAATCAAAATAAAGAACCATAAAATAAACAAAAGAAGCGTTCGTAAGATATACTACATGCAGACAAGGTTGGAAGCAAACGTATAACACTTGTACAAAACAAAGCATTTTGGCACAGGCAAAACTGGATAAATCATTTGGATCGAACGAATGAATAAAAGTTGCCAGAACGATTCAGCAGTATAAACCGAAAGGACGTCAAAACCGAGGAAGTACTGGGAAATGATGGAAAAGGACAAAAGAGGCTAAACTGCCTGCACCATTAAGTAAAAAAAAAAAAATGAAACCTTATAGTACGTGGCGTAGGTAAGTCCCTATATAGGTTAGGCTATGCGATGGACTGCCGAAGAACCGGTGTTCGATACCTGGTAACGACATATGTCACATTGCCTCTAAGGACCCTTCCAACCTCCTACTCAGTGCGTACCGGGGAACCTTCCCTGGGGTGAATCGGCATTTTCATCTAGTGCCGAAGATCAAGAACAAATGGAGTAATACCTCCACTCCTCCATACGTTGTCGCAGCGTAGTACTTAAAGCCGGAACAATGTAGTCTTTTAGACTAAGTGAACAAGACTTCAGGTATTCGAACGACTACCATGTTGGTACATAAGATGGTAGGGAATTTAAATATTCAATGAGCTGTAGCATTTAGTGATATGAAGTCAGCACCAAGTTTCGTGAAACCCCCATAAAATTGGCAGTTTTCAGTACAGACAGACGTACACACAGACACAAGGGCACGATACCATAAGCACATCGTACTTACAAACGAAAATGAGCTCAAAATAGTCATTAAATGCTGACTATATCGTGAGCCTATCTTCGCCTATGAAGACATGAATGTCGAGATCTGTAACACGTGCGAAGACAAAAGAAATCTCTGTACGGACTTCGAACCAGAAAATATTGTTATTACATCTGTAACAAATTCTTCACTCGGTTGTGACTGCCTTCGCAGAGCCCAGTTTCCGACTTTCTAGCGGTTGGAGATGGTCCCAGCTTTCATCTCAGGCTGTCACGTGCGGGTCACACCTAAGAGAACTCGGAATGAGGCGAGAAACGCTTCCGAAGCAGAGCCGAATCCTAAAAAGTATGGAAAGTGAAATTGGGCGACACAAGCTCTTACATAATACTGCAATATTCGAACAGTCACGTTCCGCGAGAACAATGGGAATCCATAACTGAGAAAACAGTCACAACACGTATCCATATACACTCCTATCGGACTGTACGACTAACAGACATACAGATTTCTCGCCAAGAACGCGGTCGCCTTATTCCACTGAGCGGAAGTCGGTCAGCATTGCATGTCCCTACTTGTATTTTAATAAGGTAAAATCTGAGAAATAATACGGAGTAAAAACTTTTTTTAATATACGTTTGCCGATAATATGGGCTGCGCAGCTGCCGGGTTCTCAATGAGTAGTGCAGGGCAGTGTATCTCAACCTTTGTGAGACCGCGGCCCGGTAAATTCTTTTTTCTAAGACGAGGGTCCGGTCCCAACAGATTTACTCGTAAATACCTTTCCATTTTTTTAAGTTCATACATTAAACTAACATAAGTATTAATAAATAATTATGGCATAATCGTAAAGAGTATTAGCACACTTATGTATACGGTGTGGCATGTTGACAAATATAAAATTACATTTAAATTAGTTATCAATCACTGGACTAATGCAATCTTGTAGCGTACTGTAGTTTCCTCAGGCCAACATCTGGGTCTGAGTTTTACGACACATTCACGAATATTATTCTCCTTAGAACATTTCCACTATAAAACATTTATTCATGAAAATTGTTTAGAAAACTAAAATGACAAATTCCAGGAGAACTTCTCACGGCCCGGTAAAATTGATGCTAAGGTCCGGTACCGGGCCGCGGCCCGGCGGTTGAGAAACACTGGTTTAGGGGATATCTCATGCTTTACAGTCGGGAAATCGTGGGCTCAAATCTCGGACCTAAGACTAAGTGTCCTGAATAAGTTTAAGGTAATTCATCTTCCTAAAATACAGGGCGTTTCATAATGTTCGCCGCGATTACAAACATTTGTAACAAGAAAATCAAAGGACCTACCTTAATGGAATTGTTCACAGCCATAGGAAAACTGAAAAAGTTTTTTTGACAACTAGAGATGTTCGATGTGTGCACCACGGGTGACACGGCACACATCGATACGATGTATTCAAGTTCTTGCCACACACGCATCAACATGGGTGCATCGATATTCTCACTGCTGCAATGATCTGTGCCTTTAGGTCAGCGAGGTCACGTGACAATGGTGGGACGAATACTTTGCACGAAATGCACGTTGCACAGTAACCACAGACTTACACGTGTGATATTCCAACACACAAAACGACTTCCCCCCAGGAGCGGCCATTTTCTCACTACATACACTCGCATCGCCTAGCGGCAGAAATGTGAACTACGATGAAAAACAACTTACTGGGGGGGGATCGAGTTGTTCCTTCTATCTGTACAGGTTTCGTAAATACGTGTCCTACGGCTTTCCTACAATAAATTTTTGTAATCCCGCAGTACATTACGAAAGGCCCTGTAGATTGATTATACAGCATTTGATTCAACAAAGTACAAGTCAATCACATATAAACAATAAATAATAATCTTCCATACATGCATGGCTCTGTATATACCTCCCACATTATAACATTGTAAAGGTAGAGGTCAAAACGTGTAGGAGGAGCGTTAATTGACAAACGATTATTTAATGCTGATTGTGCAGTTTGTGGATCAAGTAACGTACAGTCCCGAATGGGATCTCTCAAGGTAGGGACTGTTCCAGAGTCGCTCCCACTAAAGGCCCTAAAACATCGCCAAGTTAATCCACGATCACTTCTTTCCACAACTTCGCGAATTTAATTAAACAGTAAATATTCAATCTTTTGTCGCTACATAGTTTGAGCTGATTGTGTTTCTTAAAAAAATTCATAGAACGTAAACATATATATATATATATTGATGTTTGTTGGACCGTATATAATTTTGATAACTGAAGAATAAAAACCAACTAGATGCCACTAATTACTTTATTGTACTTCTAATAGGCTCAACATGTTTCGGGCACTACTATGCCCATCATCAGGAGCTCGCGTCTGTAATGTTAATTACCACACTGGTCGTTTCGTTCTTGGTTTGCTGTAGGTTGGAGGTTAGGTGCGGTTAGGCTGGAGTAGTGTCCGGGCTGCAGGCTAAAGCACTAGAAGGGGGTGAGTGGTCAACAGCACGCCCCGGCCGCACTTTACCCCCGGGAAAGACCCGGTACCCATTTTACAGGAGGCTGGGTGGTATCCACGGCCGGTCTGGACGGGCGGAAAATCTCGTCCCCACCGGGATTCGAGCCCGAACTGTCCAGCTCATTGTCAGTCGCTAAACCGACTGAGCTACCCGGCCCACGCTTTTATTTATTATTACTTTTTAAACACAACATGTTTCGGTCAAGCCGATCATCGTCAAGTGTTCATTTTTAATAAACAATTTAAAACTTAAGGTAAAAATGTAAAATATTAGCTGTGAGATCTCACAATTAATGTAAAATATAATTCGCAATCATCTTTATATTAGCTGTAAAATTTCACAAAACAATTTACTTTTTTTACTTTAGAGTTTCAAGTTTTTTTACTAAACACAAACACCTGATGATGACTGGCTTGATCAAAACGTGTTGTGTTGACAAAGGAATAACGAATAAAAGTTGTTTCAGACGGAATACCGAGTGCTGTTTTACGTAATGTTCTACACAACGGGATGGCCAGCGTCAAGTTCAAAGATTACAGCTACAGCGACAGTAGGGTACTGAGGAGAATATTTGGGATAAAGGGGGAGGAGGTAAGGGGGGGGGGGGGGGGAAGATGGAGAAAACTACACAGTGAGGAGCTTAGTTATCTGTACTGCTCATCAAATATTGTTCGGGTGATCAAATCGAGAAGAATAAGACGGACGGGGAATGTAACATGTATAGGGGAGAGGAGAGGTGTGTACAGGGTTTTTGTGGGGAAACGTGAGGGAAAGAGACCACTAGGAAGACCCAGGCACAGATGGAGGATAATATTAAGATGGATCTGCATGAAGTGGGATGTGGGGGCATGGACTGGATCGATCTGGCTAAAGATAGGGACACGTGGCAGGCACTTGTAAATGCGGTAATGAATCTTCGGGTTCCATAAAATGCAGGGAAATTCTTGACTAGCTGAAAACTGGTTAGCTTCTCAAGAAGGACTGTGCTCCGTGGAGTAAGTAAGAGCTACAGCGTCGGGTAATAGGGTGATGAACGATGAAGTGGAAAGGATTAGGAAGGGACTGATGAAAACCATGAAATCCTCAGTCGTGACTGACGGTGTCCCGGCCGAGCCCCAAACCAGGCACCTCCCCTTTGCAAATCTATAACCTCACTGTTTCGCCAACCTGTTCGGTCCCCAGAAATTGATAACTAAACATCACCCTAAAGCTTAACCAACGCCTGATGATTAGCAGTTGCATCATACCTGGTGACCAAAGAATATGGTCCAAACGGTAACATTCCTGGATCGTATTCGGGAAGTACCCGGTTAAAATTTCAGCCGAGACACAGTTTTCCTAATATGGGTTCTCGGTTATTATCACCACTCCAGACAACTATCGGGACAGTAGCTTAAATTTGACCGGGACCACTTCCTTCCTAGTCTCTATTATTTGTTTTTCATGACCACACAGTAATTCCACCACACATCGCAACACGGTGATATACAAATAAGACTGCTATTAGTAAGTTGTGTGGACCAGGATAGCTCAGTCGGTGTAGCGAATCTCTACGGGCTGGACAGTCCTGGGATCGAATCCCAGTGGGGGCACTGTTAACACACCCGTCCACACCGACCCAGGGGCCCACCCAGCTTCCTATACAACGGGTACTGTGTCTTTCCCGTGGGTAAAGTGTCTGGGCGTGGCGTTGACCACCCACCCCATTAGCGCCGTAGTTAAAGAAAGAGTAGAGCTCTACATCTACTCCCCATCACTTCATGGCCTGTTCTAAGGTGAACTTTAACTTTGCCGTAGTAGTAGTAGTAGTAGTAGTAGTAGTAGTAGTAACAGTCGCACATTTCCATTATAATGCTCGATAAATGTTCGAAATCATAAACAGTATAAGCTGCGATACCTGGCACTGGATGATTCGGAAAGCTGTATTAACCGAACATTTACCAAAAGTTCCACTTCATTTCACCTGTCTCCTAACTGGTAGCACGCAGTACCGATTTCGTGAGTGCGGACTTTAATTGTTGTTGTCTTCTTTGTTTTCTATAGATTATACATACAACATGTAATGTAGCAAAGTGGTGATGAAAGGGTGACAGAAAACGCAGCAAGGAAAAGAGGCAGGTTATCAAGTAACAAATGAAATGGTAGGTCTGACCACGAGGTTGCTAGGTGCACTTGGGTACACGTTAGGTATATCCTTACATGTCCCTAAAATTACGACATCATTGCTTTTACTACAAGTTACAACTGAGCACAGCTTAACCTCATTCGATACAACATTTTTCCACAAAACTTTTGGCATTAGGAGTAAAGCTAATTGATTTGCTGCGTTCAACCTAACCTCTGCTGATTACAGGCAAATTTAATATGACCACAATGGAGCTACACAAACTTCCGTATGAAACCATAATTAAAACTTATATTTGAAATAATGAGGAGTTACATGCTGTATCCATTAACCCACAAATTATTCTGTCGCCGCGTCTTACTCGATTTGAAAGACATCACGCAAATCTGCTATAAAGGAAATTTTCAGCGCAGAAAATATGACCCAACAAGCGGCCGGATCGCCTCGCGTTACAGAGCTAGTATTTCTGCATGCTCGGTTTAACGATTAAAGATGCGCTTTATGACTCTTTGTCCTGACTGAAATTAATAAAGACAGTATGTGTAGCAAAAATGCTGTTCCTTCTGAAGTCCTTTAATCTTACGAACCAACAGTAACGACAGAAACTACAGGCGTGCAGTGTCGCTCCAACTTCTTAACTTCGCGCGTTCGCCATGTTGTCAAGAATGTAGGAAATTAAGAGCTGCGAAGGTTGATTGGTCCGGGAAGACAAACTGTTCGTGATAAATTTCGAAAGATCGGTCCTTCGTTTCAGACGTTGAAGCGAAGAAACACATACACACATATATCATGTCAATCTCACAAGCATGCTTTGTTATCTTAAAGAAAGGAAGTAGACTAAAGCACTTCGTCGACCCTAAATTATGAACCCATATAACAAGACAACATGACCATTATTCTGGAAAAGAGTCTTCAGTGTAACACATATTTAATATTACTAATATATATAAAATTGTCTCGCTGACTCAAGAAACATTAGGAATTTTAGACAACTTCAACAAGAACATCATTACGATACCTAGACACCAATACAGCACAGGAACATTGACTTGAAGATCACCGGCTTCGAACTTCTGGTGCTTAATGACCAATCGCTGTTTAGAAGGATTTAACCTTTTGGCGCCGGAATTATTTTTTTAATTTTAGCACATCCTGTATATAAAATGTGAATAATACAGGAACCAAATACGTTAAAATCATGAAAAAAACTGCATTTTGAAGAGAAAAAACGGAAAGTGTATACCACGTTTAAAATATTCAGTACCTATATTTGTTAAATAAATATATAAAATGCAACTTTAGAGGTTAGCGGTGCGGTACGACCACTATAGTTGATATTAGGCGTCTAAAGGTTAATTACTCTTCGAGCAACAGCATTGACACCCTTCGCGAGCTTCACCACTATCGCTCGCGTACAGCATATGTCATAAACTACGCATGCGTGCGTAGAAGAACATATCTCTCATGAAACAGCAATTAGTCGTAACTCAAAAGATTCGTCAAAATGAGATTCCCGCATTGCTAGACAGTGCGGTTATGAACACTCCTTCTGTCAAAATGTTGTCCTCAAAAAAAATTTTTTTCGTCCTTATTTTTTCGACAAAAAAATACATAACTTACATGCTTGAGTTTTGGTCTTTTGAGGATCGGTCAAGTTTTTTTTCTGTTTCCAATACAATTGTTTACCGGTGTGTTAGAACAAATCGCTGTTTCATAGGCGATGTTATAAATCCTTCGTTTCAGCTTTCGTTGAACAGTTATTCGTAATGAAATAAACGGCTGCAGCATCAGCCATTTCACTTAAAAACATGCATAGAAATTCTACAAAGAGAAAGCATAAACTCACATGCCACAACAAGCAGCAGATATACTTTTGAACCGGACTGTATTCGCCTAGAATAAGAGCCGTTAACAAGGTGGACGCTCTTACTTTAAACGCGCGCTACCCCCGCCAAACTGCTGTTTGTGTATCTGTTGCCAAGGCACATCTTAGCGGGATTTTTCCCCCATGCTAATTAACAATAAAAACCTCCGCTTAAATTTCTTCAGTCAAGATGCTGTTACATATAAGCACAACGTCGACAACAGGCACCTAATTATATGGGGATGTTTCACTAAAGTAACAGCCCTTCAGAGACTGTGGTATACTGTAAATTGTAAGTTAGTAGTTAGTAATATATAACTTAGGGGTCTCTAGGCAGAACATAAGAAGAAAGATAAAATGCTGGATGGAAAACCAGTATCTGGTACTGCGGCGTGGTCCTTGTAGTACATAGAGACAGGTTCAAAAATTGATTTCTGGTCCTGACCTGGCTACAAGGGCACAATTATTGTCCTTTAACCTTTTCGCGTCGGAATTATTTTTTTTAATTTTAGCACATCCTATATATAAAATGTGAATAATACAGGAACCAAATATGTTAGAATTATGAAACAAACTGCATTTTGAAGAGAAAAAAACGGAGCGTATATACCATGTTTAAAATATTCAGTACCTATATTGGTTGAATAAATATACAAAATGCAACTTTAGAGGTTAGCGGTGCGGTAAGACCACTATAGTTGACATCGGGCGTCAAAAGGTTAATAGGACACAATCCAGAGTTTTTATTGGCCTCCTTACTGGACACAAAATCTTCAGAAGACATGTATATAAAATTAGGCTAAGTAATAACGCCACTTGTAGGAAATGTGGTAATGAGGAGGAAACCTCAGCACCACATTTTGTGTGAGTGTGAGGCCTTGACTTCACTCAGACACACAAACATCTGGGTTCCTTCTTTTTGGAGCCTGAGGATATCAGGAAACTAAGTATAGAGGCCATCTAGAACTTTGCTAAAGGAACAGGGCTCCCCTAATTTAGTACAGAACATGGGGCACAAAGGGCCTGTCCTAAGGTCTAGAAGCATCAGTCCCGGAAGGGCTCGAACCCAAATACCATTCAGTTCAATTCATACATAACTTAGGGCCGCTATCCGCACTGTACGGGTCACATTACCTAGGCTGAAATCAGACAGTCTTTCATTCTCGGCAGACTCCAGTAACAGCACAGTGGCCACGATTGCTGTCGTCGAATTGGTCATAATGATATATAAGTCACAAGTTGTATGGTTCAAGTCTTACGGTGTTTTGAGACGTTACGCCATGTCGACTGGTTTCGACGGGGTGTAGTGTTACAGTAAAATAGTCCAAGAAGTGGCTTTTGACTTGACCGAACTTTTGGGGACTGCTTGACACTGGAGATGATTGTACTATCTAACCAGTCAACATGGTGTAACAACAATGACAACCTGAATCGATCTACAAATCACCTTAAAATAGTATATCCGTCACACCCCATGTGAATCATGGTCTCTGTAGCGCATACCATTAATGGAGCTGTCCTGTTGTTGGTGATTTTGGCCAAGTCTAATGTCAAACTTGTCATATGACAAATTGGTCACTTCCGATCCAAACCCAAAAGTATCTCACGTAAACAAAGCGTTTAGACTGAGAAAAACAAAGATGTGTTCGTAGTGCTTTAGCGATTAAATAAACCATCCCCATTCCACATGCCGAAGTCGCGCTGTGTTCGAGAAGTCCCGGGCTCACTGCTTGATCCCGAAACCAGCTCTCCTACAACACGTTTTATGTGCCTCTCCTTGTCCCATTCAAACTTGGCCACGATCCCATAATTCTACGTTCTTTCCAGCTGGGGTCGTCATTAGTCTCACTTATAATCGACGCTGTGAACTTTTGAGTTTCCAGTAACATCGTTAAATAAGCTGTAGACAAATGATCGCCGGGCCTAACAAATCCTTACAGTCAAAATTTAAACTACGAGTCAAACGTTGGGATTATAACCTTACACATACTCGAACACAAAAAAATCATGGCGAATGAATTGCTTATCCCTATCGGGGATGCTGCACATTTGAATTTTATACCCAAGACCACTTCCAGGCAAATACTAAGGTTTTTCCGTGCTTTTTCCTCAATTGTAAGGCAAGTGCCAGGGTCTAATTCGCAAAGATTGGGCACGGCCCGCATTCTTCCCAATTAGTTTGACCACTCTGGGTTCGAATCCCAGAAAGCCTTCCAGCCATAGTTGTTAATTGTGTTGTTCTATGTATTATTTGTGTGTAAATGTGTACTGTACTACTGCCACCGGCTGTCAACCCAATTGCAGTTAACAAATATATCAAGTAAATACCTTCAAATATGCAGCGCCCTGTCTTTGCACTCCTTTCCCAATCAACCATCCAGTATCTTCCTGACATTTGACACTACATATACTGCTGGCTTAATAAGCGGTCGCTAAATAAAGCACAAAACATGCAGTTCATACGTAAACTCAAATATTTCACTTGCGTTTCAGTTTAGCTTAAACGACGACCCTAATCCAGAGCATGATACGTTTTTACAATAACATAAACCTTACGTAAAACAACATTGCCAGGCACACATATAATACCAAGCCGCTCATGTAGTTCGATTGGATTCATCGATCAGCTTTTATTTATTATACTCATTCTATTTGACTTGATGTGTCAGACATGGCGAAGTTAATGATTATCCCTATATTTCCGCGGTTTTGTATACCACTACCAGTTGGAGAAAGACACAGCACAATGATTTAGGCAACGACGGTTTCATGTCCCAGGAACCTGTGCAGTTTTGCGTCGCCATTACATGGTTCAAGAATTAAAGATTGGAGAAGATAATTCCCTTAATCACTTACCCAGAGCTTTGATGTCCTGACAGCTGCATAACTACGTGCCTAACAACTGGCAATAACTAATAAATAACTATTGTTTTAAACAGACAACACCGAAGCAGCTTTACCACCACAGTTACATCTGTTTCACTTCAATGTCACAGTACACATCTACACACGAACTGACATTCGACACACACGACAAGACAGGACTCGTGGTTCAGCTATCAACCAACTCAGCGTCACCACACAGGTAGCGCTGACTGTAGTCAAATGAAAAACTACTTTCATGATGTTTAGTATTAAATTACAAGTATTTATCGAATTACTAAAATACACACATAGTGTGGCATCATGCCAGTTTTGTAGACACACAAAACAACACCAAAATAAAGTTATAATTATATCAAAACAATACAGTGACGTCACAAGCACTGACAAGGCAGGAATGCAGGTGCATATAGATCATAGCGACAACTTGCCACTGAGACTGGCAGTTACAGTTCTTGGCGTATGAATACGAAAACCAGACATTTGTTGCGTCCAGGGCAAAGTAAAGCCAAGGAGGCATAGAGGGCAGGCAGAGGTATAACTCAGCCCATTCTCGCTACAAGGGGATGTATTACATCCAGGGGCAATACGAAAGTAAGATTGAACACAGGCAATGTATGTATGAGGCAACATGGTGGGGCGTTCGCGTAATATTTGTACCTCCTTGGCCATCGTAAAAGCCAGATACCATTTCACTCCAAGAGAGCGCTTTTACGATTATTTAATGTCGCTAGCAACAATAAAACGTACTTATGTCCTCACGGAAAATGCCCGATTTTAACAAAATTTGGATTTTCTCGGCATATTTTTCATAAAATTTCCCAGTATCAAAATGAACTTACATCTGTCCAGTGGGAACAGTGCTGATACATGCGGACAAACGGACAGATGGACGAACCACGAGTCTAATAACAGAGAGCGCTTTTGTGGTGATTCAATGACGCCGGCAACTACAAAATATACGTACTTAGGTCTTCATACAAAGTATCCGATATTTTTGCCCGACTGTAACCAAATTCGGACTTCCTTGGCAGGTTTTCATAAAAGTCATAAATATTAAATTTCACGAAAATATGTCCAGTGGGAACCGTGTTGATACATGCGGATAGTCGGACGGACGGACGGACATGACGAAGGTAACAGGCGCTTTCCGTAACTTTGCAAACGCGCCTAAAA
>Ga0123354_10003874_pt1 | contig 20908 bp, 13 predicted proteins | sample TergutLab28metaG_2_FD_97872 | JGI IMG/M metagenome (GOLD analysis project Ga0123354, IMG submission 97872) | Labiotermes labralis P4 segment gut microbial communities from Petit-Saut dam, French Guiana - Lab288 P4 | ecosystem: Host-associated > Arthropoda: Insects > Digestive system > Gut ...
CTAACAGAGAACCCGTTAGCTTCTTAAGGAGGACTCTGCACCTTGGAGTAAGTAAGCATGTAAGTAAGTAAGTATTTTAAACAGCTCATGGTGAATGGAACCTCTGAGGTTTCTGCAACATTGAGTGTGATTTACGTTTCGGGTTGGTTACAAAATAGAACTTTGACAGTAGGATAGGATCTTTTGTAAGTCTTTATTACATAATGTATGACTTAAAATACAGAATAAGGAATAAACAGATAACCATAAAACACAACACAAGTTGTGTTTGATGGTTTCTGTTCATTCCTTATTTTATAGTCCATCATAATGGGATACATAATTTTAAAATTAAAATACAGATCAATGTAAAACCATCATAATTTCCTCTGCAAGAACAATATCATCTTTCTGATGCTGGCTACATACAGCTGCAACATGTTGGAGTAATAACAAATAAAAGTGTTACCAGTAAACCACTATAAGCATCACACTGCAAATGATAAGTTTTGTTTTCACAAACCTAGTGAATAATACAAGTATCAAAGTACATATGGAGAAACTGCTTTTTTCCTTTTATCAACTGGACATTTCCATGGGTCCTAATTGGCCTCTTATGTAACAGTACTGGAGGCTCATTTTGCCAGGGTAATGTGACCTGAGTGTGAGGCTGAGCCTGCCTCCATCCAGTACTGAGGTTACAAATTACATGAGCTTTTCCCTTCACTATTCCATACATCCCCATGATATGATGCATAGGCATAAGAAGAGTTCTTGTGGTTGTCTTTTTACATAAAAAAAGTGTTTCAGCTGAAATATTAAATCTTAACACATGTTTTGGAAGTGTATTTTGAGACTGGTGCCAGCTGAACTGCTCCATATGTGCCAGTAATATGTTTTGTCCACAACGACTTCAGCTAACAATGGAGGTTTTTCACTTGTCATACACAGATGTCAGGGAAGTGGCCTTTCTGTATCATTTAACTAGTTTGTGCTGACTGTCACAGTATAGTTTGTGTTCCTGTCGTTCAGTTCCAAAGAAAATTGTGGCTCCCAAGAATAGCTTTGCAGAATTATAAAACCTGTACATGTTCAACAGCCCACAATGTAGAAGCTCACACAAAGGGTTAAAATGATCTAGGGACCAAATAGTTTATGCACTGGTCTAATTTTGAAAACATCAGTTTACCTAATGGAAGATTATTTACTGAAAATTGTTACGGACTTTGATAATCCAAGATTTATAATTTATTCATAAGTGTACTTTAAAACAGGTCACTGTATGTGTACCTTTCCCTAACACAAGTATTCAGGTATTCTGGTAGTATCATCTGTGGAAAACAATCCATCAGAAACTCTTCAACATATGAGTCTGCAACTACAGCAGCTGCAGAATATAACACCAGCAAAACTTCCAAAGTGGTTTGGTCCAGGTGTTCTGCGATATTATGTCCTAGTGCATGATGCAATGGATGGAGACAACAATAAAGCTGAAAAGGCATTTAATGGTATAAAACAGACATATGGAGATAATAACTGCTACTTCCTTCAAATGAACTCTCGCCCGCCTGGTCAGAGCGTAGAGCAGAGCCATCTTCCTGATCCATGGAGTCAGTTTCTTATTCGTCAGCTTGATAATCAGGTACAGTTGACAACAAAAGAGCAGTGATATTTTTTTACATACCAATAAGTTATTGTGAGAGTGGAGAATTTATTATATGTTGCTCTTGTGTTGCATATTTACATGTCACATCATAAACCAACAGCCATTGCAACCCCCCCCCCCTCTCCCACCAGAAAAAGTATCAAATTTACTATGCTTACTAGTGTATATGTCACCCACACCTATTTTAGCAACATGCAAGTGTTTTAGGAGCTTTCGGACAAGAATTGAATCCCCATTCCTCTTATATCTTTCTTAATGACACAAGGCTCCCTAGTTTCATAATTTGAGTGGTATTCCTTATTTAAAGTATTAAAGGGCTGTGATGTAGAAAAGAAAAGCAGCCATATGCAGGTTGAGGAATGAATACTTCCATAGCTATTATGAACTCATTATTTGTACTGTTCATCTAGTGTTATCAGGGTATTCAAATAAGTAGGGTGCAGATGGCTTGGATGAGGTGAACATGAAATATGTGGCTATGACATTGGGAAACTTCTTGAAAATAGCATTATCAGGACAATTCAAGACCTTAGGACTTCAGATACCATTTTGAAACCAGTTTTTACTGGCGTGGCCTTCTCGCTCATCACAGCACCACTGACTGGCAGTCGTCATTGTGTCTCATCATCACCAGGACTCACTTGGTCCTTTCAACATCTTTTCCAACTTTCCAAGGAAGGGGTCATAATGACATACACAATACATTTTTTCACTCACTGGAACACCAGTCTTACTGTTTCTGCTTCTTCTGACTGTGTCATCATTCTTCTTGATGAAATCAGTTTATGTCATAATGACATCCAACAACAGCAGTGCACTTTCCTCTGTCAGACCTATCCAACACCTCCACTTTCTGTAACAGAGACAGCCCTTTCCTTGTCTGCTTATCCTTAGGCTGTTCATCAATATGTATGTCACACTTTCTAGATATAAAAGGGTGTATCCAAAAGTTCTGAGACTGAGCTGCTAACAAAGTACATGGGCTGATCATTTAATTTCGGGACTGATTTTTTTGTGAGTGAATGAGTAGACTTAACAGCTAGTTGGTCTTGTCTCCTTCGAAATAGTGTCCTTGTGCTTGTATGCACTTATTCCAGCGCTCCTGCCACTGAAGAAAGCACCTCTGGTAGTCACTTTTTGTAATAGCCCTTAGTTGTCTCATCACGTTGGCTTGAATATCTTCAATGTAATCAAATCGGCGACCTTTCATTGTTTTCTTCAGTTGTGGGAACAAGAAGAAGTCACATGGAGCAAGGTCAGGGGAGTAGGGAGGCTGTGGGAGCGACGGAATCTTGTGTTTCGCCAGAAATTCATTTGTGGTGACAGCCCTGTGGGCAGGGGCATTGTCATGGTGCAGGATCCAGTTGCCGGGGCGCCACTTCTCTGGGCAATGTCTGCGCACAGCATCGCGGAGGCGTTGCAGGACTATTTTGTAGAATTCCATATTTACCATCTGTCCTGTAGGGATGAACTCATGATGAACCAGCCTGTCAATGTCGAACGCAATCAACATAGTCTTGTTATTGGACTTCACCTGCCATGCTTTCTTCGGTAGAGGAGATGATGATGTGCTCCACTGGGAGGACATTTGCTTTGTTTCCGGGTCATACCCATAAACCCAGCATTCGTCGCCAGTGATTGTCGAGGACATGAAGTTGGGATCGTTTTGGGCTCGGTCACGAAGGTCAGTGCAAATTGACATGCAATCGTCCTTCTGTTCCGCCGTTAGGAGACGGGGCACAAATTTCACTGTCGCACGTCTCACTCGCAATTCTTCAGTTAGAATTTTTCTGGCACATACCGAATGCTATTCTAGCTTCCTCTGCAACCTCTCTGATAGATGTCGGTCAGCATGAATGATTTCTCGCACACGTGCCATGGTCTCCTCGGTGTGGGAGGTGAAAGGCCTGCCTGGGCAGGGGTTGTCTTCAAAGGATCGGCGTCCACTTTTGAAATGGGAATACCACTCAGATGTCTTCGATCGACTTAGGCAGGACTCTCCGAAAGCCGCTTGCAGCATTTCGTACGTTTCAGCACCAGTTTTCCCCAGACGGAAACAGAAAACTATGCACACACGCTGCTGCACTTTCTCCTGCATCGTGAAATGTGATGCGCACTGTTGTAGACATTCACCCAAGGTCCTCCACAGAGCGAATGCAGGGAGATACCGACCTCCGGTTTTGCACATACACTTGTACAGAGTTGCCAAGTGTCCCACTCTGTTGCCATTTCGCCACGTATTATAGTTTCCCGGAAAAAAAATCAGTCCCTGAATTAAATGATCAGCCCACGTACTTGCTGACCTTTGTCACTGATAGTTGTCTTTTGTAAATATTCCCCTTGTGAGTATGCAGTGGGTTCACTGTTTCTGCCATTGCTGGAAGCACAGCTCAACTGACTTTTCGGAATTGCATGTAAGATAGTCAGTGATTGTTCCTAACTTTTAGGGACATCTTGGAAACAGTGTGCTTATAACTGCAGTTTCATTCCCATAAACAGTAAGAAATAACACAGGGCCATATCAGGTGAGTAAGGAGGGTGGGGAACCACAGCCATGTTTATAGTGGCCAAAAATTGCTGCAATACAAAGCAGTGTTTGCTGGTGCATTGTCATGATGAATCAACCAATCCTGATTCCACCATTGTTCCGGATGTTCTTGTCAGACTGCTACATCAGATCTTATGAAATGTTCAGTAAGTAATGCTGGTTAACAGTTTGGTCAAAGGAACAAATTCCCAATGAACAGTGCCCCTTCAGTCAAAAAGGATTAACATTCTCATCATGTTTAACCTGGCTTACCTTTCTTCCTTTGGATGTGAGATGACAGGCTTCTCAACTGAGAGCACTACTGTTTGGTTCTGGTATCACAACAGTACACCAAGGTTTCATTTCATGAGTGTCTGATTCAGTTTACCCAAGTGTCATGCAACACTTAATGGAAATGCATTGCTCTTTCAAATCAGCCATTCAAAAGTCACAGGTTGCACTTAATATGCCCTACCATAGACATTCATTTTGAAGTAGCATAGAGGGTTGTGGTTACAGAACTCAATATTCTGACACAGAAAACAAATGCTGTGGCACCTAGTGGCTGACAGTGTTTACTGCTTGTTGTTCTTGGCCTAGGTAGTAAGTTGACAAACTTCTGGACACACCTTAATAATTAAGACATGAGAGCAGCAGTTAGTTGTAACAATTTTGAAAAGTACAGTTGAAGTGAGTTCTGTGTTGCATAGTATTTAGTTAGCTATGGAGTGAAATGGGCAGGCAGGTTTAGTACCTTTATATTGCTGTTGCTTCATGCAACCATGGAAGCAATCATGAGTGGGTGAGGGACCTACAGTTCAGTGCATGAAGGTTGCTACAATAATTCTACCACAAATAAATGAAACCATGATGCATGAACATACAAATGAGAAGGATCTGCTATATACTTAATTCCTTTTAGATCCACACATTTTTCTGAGCACTGGTGTTCAAATACGTACTTGTTCCTGTTCTTCACTCTGAGAACCCTTGCATCTCACCCATACGAAATGAGTGCCAGAACCTGCTCTTCATTATTTTGGAAAGTAGAGATTTATAATAGGTTTTTAATTTAAATATGGCAAGAATTTTTAGAATTTACTCTTTTAGTTCTTGTAGTGAAACTCATTCTGTGTCATAGTTCCTTCCCCAGATACTTAAATATTTAAATGTTGTGAAATTATTTATTACACACATAAAGCTGGTGAAATTATTGATGTTCCATGTTGTAATAGTTACTTTCCCTCCCCCAGTTGTGGGTTTTGGTTCACTCCTCTGGAAAAATGTCTGCGTTGTTCTTTGAGGTATTTGTGTTTTCCCAAAGAAATTGATATCTTAATTTAAAGGAGTTTCTAAATTAGGTCATTCAGTTCTAGCCTTTCTTGATTGCCTTGGAATGTTCCTAATGGCATATTCAGGAGTATAATTAAAACCTGTGGGTATAAATGTAACATTATTTAGACTGTTGGAAGTTGAAAAAGGGGAAGGTAAATTATTCAGTTTTGTTATTGACGGTCTACTGTCCCACAACATTTCAGTAAGTTGCAGAGCAGTGCGTGTGATGACACCCATACTTATATACTGTACTGGAAAGCAGTGCATGTGAACTCTTGGACTGTCTCTATGACACCTATACTTATATTGTAACTTCTAGGATGCAAATGATCAAGACAGCAGTCCTCGTACTCCAGCCGAAGTCGGTGGTGTGACTGGAATGCCAAGCCGAGTCACTACAGATGGCAGTTGTGACAGTGAAACTGTGGAAGTGAGTAACATGTTGAAGTCAGGAGTTGGTCCAGTGTTGATGTCTGCCTTAGAAGTGGCACAGGAAGCAGGGGAGAATGCCACCCCCATCACTGTCACGCATCATCCCCTTAGCCCAGATGCAGATGCACAAAACCACATTCTTGCAAATTCAGATAAGGTATGTTCTATTAAAATGAACCGTGTAATGAAGCTGGTAATAAAGATGTACAAATTCTGCCCTTCGGTGAGTGGAAGCTAATTCAGAGCTGAATTACATTGATAATTGATAATGGTAGAATGGTAAATAAGTGATAAGATGGACTGCCATGAGGAGTGATGTCACACCGGAATGATATATGCAGAGGTGCACAAACTCAGGTGCTGGCACACAATGTATGTGGGTTGTCCGTATGCAACTTCTGCATATTGATTCTTGCAAATAATTTTTTTTTATGTTGAGATATTTTGTTTGTCTTATTTCCTTCAGAAAAGTGAGAATCTTAAAATAGGCCACAACTGTCACCTTCCGAATCATTTTGAGTTTGTTAAGCACAGTCTTTCTCTTGTTCAGTTCTGTGTAACTCTGCAGCTGGAAATGTGTAGATGAAGTAATTGAAGAAATACAGGTATGCTTTTAGGTGATAACATTTTGATCTTTTGAGTTTTTATGCCTTCCTTTTACATACGTCACTAAGGTTGAGTGAAAATCACTGACTGCTGGTATGTGATGCCTTGTTGTTTAGATGTATCCAGTGAACTAAATGGTATCACATTGCAGAAAAGTTTTGTTGTGAGGAGGATGCCGGCAGTGAGTTGTAGTGTTTTAAATTCATCCATCCATCCAGAACGTGGATTATTATTCTCATTGTCCCTGAGCTGATAATGTAATATTTCACTATGTGCACACATTCCTGCACATAAAATGTGTGTGTGTGTGGGTTTTTTTGACTTGCTGCTGTTGATATAGGAAATTATTATCTGCAAAGTAATGTCTATTCTACAAAATCGCATGCTCCATTCTCTTTCCTGCTTGAAGGTATTGATCTGTACTTCAGGTGATCAGCCTGCAGTTTGCTCGAAGCTGAAGTCACACTTCATGATTGTAACTTAAAGTCTGTCATGGTACAAACATTGATTTATGCCATAAAGTATGTAGTGAACAAACATTTGAAACCTTTACCTGAAAAGTTTTTATTTGCTTATCATTTAACATACCGCAAACATGTGCCTTCATCTAGAGTCAAGTTTAAGAATGAATGGAGCTCTACCTCTGCTGTCCCCCATGTGCCCGCATGACATGTAAAGGGACAGCTTTACCTTTACCTTTTTTTGCAAAAATACAATAAATCTGTGAAGTGTGATGAGCCTTGCAGCATAAGATTTTCTTTGCAGTATGTAACGATCAAAGGCAATGACATTTCCCGACATTTCAAAGAATGCATTAGGAACATAGGTTTATTCCATGTTAAGAGTTTTCGTTCTTGTGATGACTTTGTTTGTTTAATTCATCCATTGTGTTGTATCCAAAAGGAACACAACTTTTCAGATATGGGCTCTATTTCCATACTCGAGTGAAAGGATGGTGATGCATGTACTCAGGTACAAAACAAAGAGCTGTGCTTAATCACCATTGAAGGTCTGCTGTGCTTTTGTTGTGGATATCAGATGACAGATGAAGTCTAGAAACTAATCCTGATTGTAATATATCTTTGTCAGAACCCTTCAGAAGTCATTTTAGGTCTGTTTGTGAAGTTGCAAAAAGTGACTGTTAGCTTTGTTTGGGCTGTCTGTCCACATGGAACAACTGGGCTCCCACTGGACAGATTTTCATGAAATTTGGTTTTTGAGAATTTTTAAAAATCTGTTAGTTTCATTAAAACCTGATATAACAGGTACTTGGCATGAAAACCTACATATATTTGAGAAAATATCTCAATTAATTCTTCTTTGAATGAGAAATATCTCAGACAGAAACTGTAGAGAAAATCAAAATATACATTTTGTATTAAGTACTTTTTTTTTCAAAATTGTGCCATTTATGAGATAATGTGGCAAAATATGGTGGAACCAGACAGGCCAAAGATGGCAGTATACTCGTAGTACAGTGCGTGCACATTGCACACTAGATAACTAAGGTGACAGACACACACTCAGAATGTGTAATACGTACTGCTGTTTCACAGCAACATATATTATTATTATTATGCTTACATCCCACAATGTTATGTGTGTATGTACATTGCCTCTCTTGTTTGTGCTTGTCAGTTACTTCTATATGAAAGAGTGAAATGTGTGTCACTTGTTCCTGAGCTCTTTTTCTCCAGGACATTACACTTCTGTTTCATTTATTTTCATAGAATCACATTCCTAATAACAATGTGACTCATGCTGTGAGTCATATCAATGCCAATGTCTGGATAGGGCAGGGGAGTCAGAATTCAGCTGCAACACAGCATGGTACATACCTTACTGCAAGTGATTTGGAACGCTTGAGAATGCTTATTCAGGAATTCTGTGTGAAAGCTCTGTTGCCACATGTGGAAAAACAGGTTCAACAACTCAATGATCTTGTAAGTATCATTAAAACTATTTCTTCATTGATGTTCTAAAGTATTTTCAATTGTAATACATCTAAGTGTCTAAGGGGTAATATGTGTATGGAAATACGCATTTTTAGGCCAAACGTAATGTAACTTATAGTACAAGCATTGTACCTCACAATTAGCAGGTCAGAGTTTGGTTAAGTCTAAAATTAATCCAGAGTCTGTTTCTTGATTCTTGGAGTGTTCAGTTCTGCTTTCATGCTTTCTGTAACTTACAGTACAAAAATTGTTGTTTATCTTGTAATAAATTAATGAAGTTGAGGGAACTGCTGCTGCTGCTGCTACTACTACTACTACTTCTACTACTACTACTACTACTACTACTACTAGGGGGTGCTGATAAGTCCTTAGCCCAATCTACTTCCTGATGTCATAGGACAGAATTGATAGTGTTGTTGGAAAGAGGGGTCTGTTCATGTGCCAAATTGCAAGTCTTTTCTTGTTACATAGGCTAAATGGAAGCATGTCAGGTGATGCGCGCAATTTCAACAACATGAGGACACGAGCTATCATGAAGTTTTTTTTCCTGTAAGGCAAGGTGTCGAAGGAAATTCACGCCATTCTGACAGAAACATTAGGGGAACATGCACCATTGTATGCTGTCAAAAACTGGGTGGCCCAGTTTAAATGTGGTGATTTTTCCACCTGTGATGCACCCTGTCCTGGGCGACCCAAAACAGTGACCACCCTGGAGATTATTGATCAAATTCATGAGCTAATCTTGGAAGACCACCGGATTTCAGCTAAATCAATAGCTGAGCAGGTTGGGTCCATCATTAATGAAGATACGGACATGCGGAAGCTCTCTGCAAGGTGGGTGCTGAAATGCCTGAACATGGATCAAAAACATCAACAGTGCCAGTTGCCTGAGCAACTTTTGGAATTTTTTCGGTGTGATCCAAATAATTTCCTGTCACGATTGGTGGCCATGGATGAAACCTGGTTATATCACTATGACCTGGAGACAAAGCGACAATCAATGGAGTTGCAGCATAGTGGCTCACCCCGCCCCAAAAAATTCTGAGTCCAAAAATCTGCTGGAAAAGTTCTCACCTCGATTTTTTGGGATCAAGACAGCATCCTCATTGATTATCTTCCAAAGGGCCAAACTATCAACATGGAGTATTACTCATCTCTGCTGGTGCAATTGAAGGACATTTTGAAGGAAAAATGCTGTGGGAAGGTCACCAAAGGGGTCTTATTCTTGCACGACAATGACCCAGCTCACCAGGCACTTGCAACCCAGAAAAAACTGGCCTACCTGGGCTTCCATTGTCGTGATCACTCATGCTATTCTCCGGATCTGGCCCCGTCAGACTAGCACCTGTTCCCTGGACCAGAAAAACGATTGAAAGGTCGCCATTTTTCGTCTGATGTGGAGGTCATTTGCTGCCACGGAGACCTGGTTGGACGGACAAACTTCTGAAGTTTCTTGAGTGGCTTGCAAAAGTTAGAGCAGCGGGCTAAGAAGTGTATTGGGCTTCGTGGGGAGTGTGTTGAATAAATCCCGAGTTTGGTCACTGTAGCTTGTTTCCTTCCTGGTCAGGCTAAAGACTAATCAGCACCCCTCATAATAATACTACTACTGTAGTAGTAGTAGCAGCAGCAGCAATAATAATAATTATTTTTTGCACTAGGATTCTTCATGGTGTCATCATCATCAAATTCTTTTACTCCTTGTGGAGCATAGGGCATCCATGAAGAGCTTCCAGGCATTGCGGTCTCCAGCTATCCCCTTGACCACGTTCCATGTTCTTCTTGTGCTTCTTATCTCATCCTCTATTGTCCTTCGCCACGTTCTCTTCAGCCTACCTCTCCTTCTATATCCCTGAGGATTCCAATATTCTTCATGGTGCAGTGTTTATTATTTCTGCTTCATATTTACATGTATGGGTTTGAAACTCAAAAGAGAGACCAACTGTCCTGCATGATTTTTTGTTTTTAATTTCCTCAATCCTTTTGGTCGGTGGCACGCATAGCGCCTTAGGACATCAGAGATTCATGCATACAGTTGTCCAACCATTTTACAATGTGACCTCTGTAGCTGACAGAGTGCCTTCAAAAACAGTGTGTCCAAATGTCAGGTTTCAAGACAGAAAAATATGTACCAAGAGAGGTGTTTCTTTTGCATAAGTCCAGTTTGCACCATTACAAACAAAAATGCTGACACTTTTTATCTGCTCCCCACTCATGCATGTGCCTGCCTTTGTGATTTCATGTACTCAGGCAGGCCCAGTAGCCATGGTGACACTTAGGAGAAGGTTCTGAGTGTTTGGCAGCTTGCTAAGTTAGAGGGCCATGAGGCTGTTCAAGTGTAATTTCAGAACTGAACATGGACATGGCATGCCCAACATTCAGAAGCATTCGGTGTTGGGACAATAAACTGTAGAGTACAGAGAATCTGTTATGTGAAAATCTCCTGGAAAACAGTGGGCCTCTGAAGAAGATGTGGATTGCATCAGAAAGGCCCTAGGATAGATTCCGCATTTATCAGTTTGTGCTGCATGATGTTAGCTACAGATTCCTGTTGGACTACACACAACATTCTGGGCAAACACCTCCATCTAAGAGCTTACAAGATACAACTGCTTCAAGTGCTGAAACAGATTGGGCAAGTCATATTCATTAACTTTGCTGTAAACTTGCAGGAAAGAATTGATGCTGCACATGATTTCTTCCACAAAGTATGCTTCTCAGATTAAGCAGTGTGTCATGTCAATGTAATTGTGAATAGGTGCAGTTGCAGGATTTGGGGAGATGAAGATCCATGTAGCATTTGAACTGAAGTGAGAGAGTGCCCTGGTGAACAAGTATTGCATTTTAATGCATGATAGAGTGATGAGACGCTTCTTCTTTCTGGAGTCAACCATGATAAGGGTCTCATACCCTTGACATGCTAGAACTGTATGTTTGTCCGCAGTTACCACCTTGATCTGTCTTCCAACATTATGGGGCACCACATTACTTCAGCCACATTATGGGGAGTCATCTTAATCACATGATGCTGACAGATGGATTGGCAAAGGAGTGACCATTTCGTGGCCTCCTAGGTCACTGGACCTAACTCGGTTGGATATTTTCTTGTGGGGTTACTTAAAGAACCTCGTGTACCAAGTCAAAAACAATGATCTTCAGCAGTTGAAAGCTGATATAAGGGACTCAATGGCTATGGTAATCCACAACGTGCTTCAAAACGCATGGACAGAGGTCAAATACCATCTGAATATTTGCCGTGCCACCAGGTGTTTCTACATTGAAATATTGTAAGTTAGGTAGTTGAGAGTTTTCCTTTGCATTGTTGCAACTCAGACTCTATAACGAAATTTGTCACATATAAATTTCTAGTTTTGGATACTTGTCATCAAGACACCTTGTAAGTGGGTAGACAAAGGCTGCACTCACAATTATAATAATTCAGTGTTGTTCACTTCTCTGTTACTTTGCACACTGACACAACAGACTAATAACCAGTTACAAAATCAGCAGTGATGATTAAGGGATTATGAAGATGATGGTGGTGGTGGTGGTGGTGATTGTTTTTGTTTGTGTGATTGTTTGTTTGTTTGTTATAATAATTTTTGTTTCAGATTTCTAACAAGAAGGGTGTCAGCAGGTCATTTCTCAGTGCCACCAAACGCTGGTTTGGGAGCAATAAACCAGGTGTTCCAGGTTCCAATACACCAGTCAATGCAGTAATGTGAGTGTAATTCTGTTGGTTGTGAATCAAATGCCTTTCCAGTTTATGTGATAATCGTCCCATACAATATGCTGCTAAATAAGATCTTAGTAGATTCGGGACCATTAACTTTGTTGCATGAAGCCCATTTAAATTTGCATAGGAAATTGTTTTACATAAACTTTATCAAAAATGCCATGACCCTAATAATGTTAAAAGTTTTGGAAATATACCTGTGTTTGTATTAAGGTGCTAACCTTTGTAAAATAACAGCATACACTGTGAGCTACTGTTACCTAAGAAGTCATTTTTAAATACTGTAATACCTGCTCATACATACGTGCCTTTGATGTTATATTCTGCTGCTGTTTGTAACTGCTTGATCACATACGTAACACTAAATGAGTAGACATTGAAATTTTATATGCAGTATAATGTTGAAGTGAGAGGTGTTTTGTTACAAATCTTTCCTGTGGAGATTCCAGTGTATTAATGTTAAGTAGAAGCCTATACGGGCCACTCACCTGATAATAATTATCAGAGCTTAAGTTTCAGAGTACTGTATCCTAGAATCAGTCACTGGATGTTAAGAGTTCATTAGAACCTCTCTAAAGGGTGATTACCAGAAGTTAAGATTCATTAAACACCTGCTGAAGGTTTAGTTATTGGAGATCAAGTTTCAATGTAAATGTATCTGGGAGTGAATACGTTAGATCATTTTTGAGCCAAAACTCTACTGAGGACAACTGTCAGATATGAAATTTAGGTATAAATTGTTCAGTGGCAATATGCTAGACATCAGGGTTTAGTAGGAATTTAGCTGAGAGCAGTCTGTACCTTGTCGAAGAAGGACACCCTTTGGACACTGACTCTAGTGGGACGTAAGTGTAGTTGAAATCTGTAAATTTCTATGAGCAGCTTGTAACTTAACGTTTAAAGTACAGACTTTTGAAGCCAAACATTGTAGGGTTTTAAGTTTAAAATTGCAGACCCCCATAAGATCAAGTGTATTTTCCACTATATATGAGGGGGTGCTGATAAGTCCTTAGCCTGACCAGGAAGGAAACAAGCTACAGTGACCAAACTCGGGATTTATTCAACATACTCCTCATAAAGCTCAATACATTTCTTAGCCCGTTGCACTAACTTTTGCAAGCAACTCAAGAAAAATTCAGAAAGACCAACCAAGTCTCTGCAGCAGCAATGACCACGCAGATGAAAAATGGCGACCTTTCAATTGTTTTTCAGTCCAGGGAACAGGTGGCAGTCCAACGGGGCCAGATCCAGAGAATAGGGTGGGTGATCAAGACAGTGGAAGCCCAGGTAGGCCAGTTTATTCTGGGTTGCAAGTGCCTGGTGAGCTGGGGCATTGTCGTGCAAGAACAAGACCACCGTCTTGCCTTCCCGCGGAATTTTTCCTTCAAAATGTCTTTCAATTGCACCAGCAGAGATTAGTAATACTCTGCTTTGATAGTTTCTCCCTTTGGAAGATAATCAATGAGGAGGATGGTGTCTTGATCCAAAAAAATCGAGGCGAGAACTTTTCCAGCAGATTTTTGCACTTGGAATTTTTTGGGGCATGGTGAGCCACTATACCGCCACTCCATTGATTGTTGCTTTGTCTCCGGGTCATAGTGATATAACCAGGTTTCGTCCATGGTCACCAATTGCGACAGGAAATCATTTGGATCACGCCAAAAAAATTCAAACAGTTGCTCAGATGACTGGCACTGTTGATGTTTTTGATCCACATTCAGGCATTTCGGGACCCACTTCTTGGAGAGCTTCCCCATGTCCAAATCTTCATGAATGATGGACCCAACCTGCTCACATGAGATGCCCAGTTGCTCAGCTATTGATTTAGCCAAAATCCGGTGGTCTTCCAAGATTAGCTTGTGAATTTGATCAATAATCTCCAGGGTGGTCACTGTTTTGGGTAATCCAGGATGAGGTGCATCACAGTTGGAAAAATCACCATGTTTAAACTGGGCCACCCAGGTTTTGACGGTGGCATACGATGGTGCATTTTCCCCTAATGTTTCTGTCAGAATGGCGTGAATTTCGTTCAGCGCCTTGCCTGGCAGGAAAAAGAACTTGATGATAGCTCATGTTTCCATGTTGTTGAAATAGTGTGCATTACCTGACATGCTTCCTTTCGGCCTCTGTAACAAGAAGAGACTTGCAATTCGGCACATGAACAGACCCCTCTTTCCAACGACACTATCTTTTCCATCCTACAACACCAGGAAGTAGGTCGGGCTAAGAACTTATCAGCACCCCCTTGTACCTCAGAATTATAAAAAGGGAACTGTATTGGGAATAAAAAGTGACCACTTACAAAAAAAGTATCTGTATATAGCAACGGAATGCGCTTACAGACATTTTCTGACGTAATCGGAAACTATTTTTGTATACTGTATTTTATTTAGTTTGTGTGAATTTTCATTGTGGTTGCTCCTTACTTTACATGGCAGGCAACTGCATTTTTACTTTTTGCAACGTATGTGATCCTTATTTGAAAAGTACAGTGGAGTTGCATCTTATGCAAGGGTCACATTCCAAAGACAGGTCCTAAAGTAAAAAGTACTGAGGTTATGTGATGCTACCATACTTTCCCATGTGGGTGTGGGATTGTAGCTTCCCTTTTCTTTTCAGTTAGCCTGAAGGTCTTATCTCAGGGTAATCTATGTAGGAGGTTCCTGCAAGGCCCACGATCTGCTACAACTGGCTGACTACAGACACAACGCTTAGTTCTGGGTTTTTTGTTTATTTGTTTGTGGCAGTTCACTTTTGGATTACAAGTTGGTATATTATAACACATTATCGGGTGTATCCACGGCACTTTGAGTAAGCACACATCACTTACAATAATCTATTTTTATAACATGAATTTCAATTAATTGTTGTCGAAACCTTGTAAGTTTTTACGGTGCACTCAGATTTACTTGTTGCGACTCCATTGGCCCAAAAGAGAGAGTATCTCCTTGTGTAGCATCTTCTCCTTCATTCAGGTTACTACCCCTTTTTGTATCAAGTAATGCTATTGGCTGCAGTTCGAATTTAGAAAAACCCTACTGGCCGAATTAATTCTTTAGAAAACTGAATCTCACTGGTAATTGATTTAAATCGCTGGACATCTAACTCACGTTAAAGGAACATGTAGGTGCTGCTACTAAATGAATCATGTCCTCGTGATAACATCTCATGTTTCATACAGAAACCCTCAGTTGCAAAGCTACCAACTAGACGTGTAATAAATGTTTTGCCCAAGCTCAAGTTACTCAATGCCTCCTACAGTTTTTCTTGTTAAATCATTTATACCAAATAATCTTATCTATATGGAGCCCGTTCAGGGTTTGAACCTAAATCACGGTACATATCAGGATTTGAACCTGAAGTGCCGGTAGCAGTGACATGCATATATATTATCTACAGTCTGTAAAAAACTACCATTCTGTGTTTGATTCATGCAGAACAAAAAATATGTATGTTATTTCAGATTGAAATGCGGACAATTTGCAATCTGTGTGAGTAAAATTTAAAGAGCCTTAAATGCTTCTGTTGAATTGTGCTATGGTCTGGGTTTCAAAGCCCCCATGTGAAGGAATGAGCACACTAGAATACTCAGTGTATTGTGATGTATACACCACACACGCGCTGTGGTGTACATGTAGTGACTGAGGCAGTCCACATGTTCCCGTGTTGCACTCATGGTGGGCTTATGTTTATTGAGTGACATGGACTGTTGAAATTGCTGTGGCCATCCAAATTTTACCTTTTTTTCTGCCTCTCTCTGTCTCCCCACATGCATATGTAGTTCAATTTACATATTTCAAATGAGCATATGATGTTACTCCACTGTACATTTTTCGTTCAGGCTGTCCATAGATATGGGTTGTGTCACTCTGCATGTGACACTGCTGTCAAGGTAGCATTGTACAAGTTCACATGTGTACAGGATTTACCATAGCAGTCACTATGCTGAGACCAGTATCATAGTTCTTACAGAAAGACAGGGCATTCCATTTTTCTTTTCTCAGTGATCATAATATGACACTGTCCTTGAATTCCTTTGGTAAGCCAGTGTTCTGAATATTTCACCTCTCATTGACTTAGTTGGGATGTAAGTGGGCTTGGTCTATTGCTGAAAATTCCACCATCACCTTTCTTTATGTGAATGGGTGATCAGAGTGCAAATGAAAGGCTTCCAGAAATACCTGTATGTCATCTAACCACTACATGACTTGTGGATGTAGAATGCTTTGAGGTTGACCATGTCACTGAGGTGGAAAAGCAGTTTCTTAGTCAACTTCAGAGTTCTCATGTTTATTCCATAACTGTTTACCATTCTGTCTGATTTGCCCACAAATCCTGTTTGGACACTGTAGTCTTCTGTTCTGTAAGGTTTGGTAGCATGGCCAGATTCATCGATGAAATTGCTTTCATCTGGGGTATCATGCACTTTTTTGAGAATGTACATGTCACACCTGTCTCCAGCAAACAGCCTGTAGATTACCTCTAAGGTGTGTCACTATGTTCTCCCTTTACTGTTTCAAACCTTTTGACATAATATGTTAATGGTATTTCATGCCTGTATCAGTGAACTGTTCCACGTGAATTGAGTTCACATGTGAGTGGATCATCAAAGAGAGCAGGTGAGATAAAATAATTATCAATGTAAATTTTGTGGCCCAGTCCCTCCATGAATTACTTGGAGTACAGTTCCGTATGTTGCTGTTATTTGGCCTGTAGCATATTGCCATTATTTGCATAAATACATAGTAATGGCAGAAATGCAGCCAGGGGAGTCAAAGGGCTTGTAAATTTTGAAACCAAATCTTTTGTCTTTCTTGGAATGTATTGCTGAAAAATCATTTTTTTTTTTTGGTACAACGTGATCATTTTGTCAGCAGCTGTATGCTCTGTTGGAGTGTACATTTCTTAGAATTTGTTCTTCAGTGTCAACAATCAGTGTTCTGTGTGGTTTCTATCTGCTTTCTTCAGCTACTCGAGTGATGCTCCCGAACTTCAGCTTAGAAGACTTGGTGACCTGTGCTTCATGTTTGGTCACTATTCATTAGCATTCCAAGCTTATCATTCAGCTAAGCGGGACTTTAATGCTGATCAGGCTTGGTTGTACTATGCTGGTGCATTAGAAATGGCAGCTTTATCAGCTTTCATGCAAGGTGAAGTGACTCGAAAAGCCCAAGAGTACATGGATGAGGGAATTATCACATACCTGAATTCATGCAAGTAAGTTGCCATTATAATACTTCCAGAAGACAAGGCACTGGGTAAAAGTGATATTTACAACCAGTTGACCCTTTGTAGTTATACAACAAATATTTATTGATGGAATTTTGAAGTTACTGCACTTTGTATATGATATATATTGGATAGAGAGAACTAAACTGGTGGATTCCTCCATCTTTTAGTTTTGTTATAAACAAATTAAAATGTTCATCATTATGTATCACAGTTTTCCTGGAAACATGATGCATAAAGCTGTGTTAATACTTATGTTACGTAGTTGAGGTACAAGATTTTATAAGTTCATCTGACAAGCTAAGGTACTGTAACCTGTTAGTAACGTTGTTCAAAATTGAAATTATTTGTCAAGTATTATGGGGTATGATGTGTTATTTTCATAATATCACGCAAAAACCTGACCCAGGGCATAGGCCATGAAGGAGAGATTTGACTGTGAAGTGGTTAACCTGCTAGCTTATAGCTACTGTGCTGGAATTACCATTCTGGGTTGTTGTCATTCATAAAAATATGATGGGGCAGTGGGTTTTAAAATATTTCCATGTGATTCCAAGTTATCTTGCTTTATTTTAATTATAAACTGTTATCTTTTAAAAGGATCACACATGCACATCACTCATGAAACAGCAGTTTCTTTGAACCCACACAATTCTAGACAGTTGGGTTACAAACAAACCTGTCAAAATGTTGTGTCCACAAAAAAATTGCATCTTGTAGATAGTTCTGTAAAAATATAACATGTTCATGTATTGGTCTGTTAAGGATGTCCAGTTTTTTCTCCTGTAAAATTGTGTGTTGGTGTGTTACAATAAATTGCTTTTTCATGAGCGATGTGTGTGTGTGTGTGTGTGTGTCCGGGCGTGCATGTGTATGCATGCTCGTGGATGCATGCTGATGCGGGCCTTTCTTGTTTCATCTTCGTCAAAGTCTTTGTGACTTGGTAATCACTAGTCCATGGATGCAGTAGTTTGCAGACATTTCTAACATTTATTCACCTCCCTCACACATAATCATGGCATTATGTACATAACCCAAACTCCAAAGTTGTAAAAATGCACCCTGAATTGGGGTTCCCAACTGATGTATGACCAAATTTTCATATCTTAAATATGGGAAAAACTTAAAATCAAGGAGATTTAAGTCAAAAAAAATTATGCATTATTTATATAGGGTTTCAGCTGGAAGCACAAGAAATGAACCTAAAATGCAGGAAAATTTTAAATAGTGAGACCATAATTCGGGATTATACTTTAGTTATTTATATTTATACCAATGTGGACTAGCGAGTGATTTAGACCATTTCATGTTAATTTCTTTTGTTTATTTTGTTTGTGTAGTTGTATTTTTGTTTAGTTTAGTTTGTTTATCGGTTCGGACTATGTGGCATTAAATAACTGAATGATGTGAGTACTGTCTTAGCTAATCTGGAAGGTAGTAGTTAATGCACCCCTACAGCATTTGCCTGGAAGTGCTGATGAAAAACATGAGAAACCTCAATGAGGATAGTCAGTGCCCTTACAGAGATTCAAACCAGGCACCTGTAATATACAAGTCTGAAGTGCTGCTGCTTCAATTTAATCATTGCCATCCTGTTATATTACCAGTAAAAATAAATAGTGGGGTGAGTCAAATGAAAACCCTAATCATTTTAATACAATTGTGTGTTAATTTTTAAGGTTTCCATATGGCTCTCCCACATACATAGACTTCCCATACAAAATGACTATTCCTTTATTACAATACAGCTTTGTTGTTTATATTATGATTTAGAATCCCAGTTGTATATTGATTAGTGTACAGTATGTTCTTAATTAGTTGCATCCCTTTTCTCTAATTCATTGAAGGACTATGCATTCACTCAGTTTTCTAGAGATCTAATGGCTGCAAGTTTATGCTCAGGTGGGTTGACAGAATTGTTGGGTATTATGCAATCTGAAGTTGTGGGGTTTCTGTTAATTGAAATTTCCATTCCCATTATGGTTATATCTAAAAAGTTAGATAAATCATTTGTTGCTTCTTTTTGTAATTTTAAACAAGTTTGCTGTGTTATGTACTTGTGTTGGGCAGAAAATCTATATATTTTTCAACGCTGGTTGCTGCTTCAGCTATGTAATTCCCATTGGATTACTTACAGTTTTCTATTGACATATTCTCAAGTAACAGTGATGTTTATTTGAATGCACATTGGTTGTTGTATATGCTCTTATTTGTTTTCCTTGAGGATGCCACAATTTGCTACAAGAGCTACGCTATTAAGCACTGAATGTCTGAAAGGTCGCAGCCTTTATGGTGAGGCTGCAAAACAGTTCATTCGCATGACAAGCGAAGATTCTGACCTTCGTAGTGCTCTCTTACTGGAACAAGCATCTTACTGCTTCCTGAAGTCGACAAGACCACACATGATGCGTAAATATGCCTTTCACATAGTTCTTGCTGGACATCGCTTCTCGAAGGCCGGGCAGCGGAAACACTCACTCAGATGCTACAAACAGGCCTATCAGGTAATTAACTTCCTTCCTTATTTCCTTTCTTCCTTCTTTCCTTCCTTGCTTCCTTCTTTTCTACATTGCTTGCTTTCGATGTCCTTCCCTGTTTATGCATGTCAGCTGCCTTGTTTGATGCCCTTGATGTGATTGAGTGATTGAGGATCTGCAGATTGCTGTGGTTGCCAAGGTTGCAGTGGAACTTGGTTTATGAGTGATGTCACAAGCAGGGTTTTCATGACCATGATAGAGCATTGTTTGTGAGTGGAACCACAACATGGATTTCAATGGGCAGTGGGTTTCCATGGTTATGGTGGAGCTTGGTTTCCACATGACATCAAAATGCATATTTCATTGGTTACAATACAGCCTGTTGAAAGATGTGGTGGATCGGCTTGTGAATGTTATCTTCACTCCACCATGTGCACTTGGGTATGTGGAGTGATTGAGTCACACTGGTAAACATGGTTACCATGTTTCCAGGCTTAAGTCAGAGTTTTAGATTGTGAGTGATTCCGGAACAAGTATTTCACTGGAAACCAGGCTTCTGTGGTGACATGAATCACACACACTCATTTCTGTGTTCGTGACTGAAGTTGGTTTGAGCTTGACTTTACAGTCAGGGTTTCTGTGGTTTTGACAGGGCTTAATTTGTTTGGTATCCATGGCGGGGGGGGGAATCTGAAGTGCTTACGATAGAACTGCCACATGGCAGCAGTCCAGTAGATAGAATTAATGCCAGGTGTGTTGTCAGTATGTCATAGGCACAAATAATGCTTGGTTTGTGAGTGAAGTTTTACCATTGTTAAAGTTAGTGCTAGCAGCAATACAATGCATGTGGGGTAGTTCAGTTACTATAGTAAGTAGACTACTGATTGTATGACTGAGGAATTGTAGTTCAATTCCTGATAATAGAAAGTGATTTTTCTCTTCTCCTAAGAATCCATATTAGCTGTGGAA
>Ga0123354_10003878_pt1 | contig 20895 bp, 9 predicted proteins | sample TergutLab28metaG_2_FD_97872 | JGI IMG/M metagenome (GOLD analysis project Ga0123354, IMG submission 97872) | Labiotermes labralis P4 segment gut microbial communities from Petit-Saut dam, French Guiana - Lab288 P4 | ecosystem: Host-associated > Arthropoda: Insects > Digestive system > Gut ...
AAAGGGAACCAAGGGGTGTTTCACTTAAAAAAAAGCGGCAAAGGGCGGAAGGCCAACCCCCCCCCCCCCCGCCTCCATCTAGATTCGAGTTTGGGAGCAGCTTTGACTCATCTTACCCTATTTGACTTCAATGCGTGTATAGTGTAAAGTTTATCATTATTTTACGTCTTGCCTGAATTCTTCTTGTACCACGTATATTCATTTCAGACGAAAGCTTATCACCACGTTTTCTACTCCGGATACACATACACCTAGGTACACAGGTCTAGCTGCTCCTTATCCTATACACCTCAATCCATGACAATACAAAATGCGTATCATCAACATTCACCTGCCCCCTTTCCACCGATTTGTAATTTTCCTTCTGCTCGTACAATTACCACCACACTAAGCTGTCACCGTTTCATAAATTTCACTGGCTTTCAAAACCTCTTTTCAACAAATCGGATCAAAGATTATCATTCTTGAAGAATAAAAAACGAACTAGATGCCACTTATTATTTTATTGTACTTCTTATAGGCTCAACATGTTTCGGGCATTATTATGCCCATCATCAGGATCTCGCGACTATGATGTTGATTACCACACTGGTGGTTTCGTTCTTGGTTTGCTGTAGGTTGGAGGTTAGGTGCGGTTATGCTGGAGTGGTGTCCGGGTTGCAGGCTGCAGCCTGCAGCCAGGAAACTATAAGAAGTACAATAAAATAATAAGTGACATCCAGTTGGTTTTATATTCTTCAGTTATCACAATGATGCACGGTCCAATAAACATCAGATTATCATACTTATTTGACACATCCTAACAGCGGGCCATCCCTTTTAGCAAGTCGTGCTGTTTCTGTGCTGCAACACAAAGTAAAAGAAATTACGGGAAGATGAGTGGCAGTTCATATTTTTGTATCCGAAACATTTTTTTCCAGTGTTGCCAATATACTTTTAAAGTAAACTACAATTTTCCCGATTCTTCCGTTACCAGGTACTGTACATATATTAAGTTGTAGGGCAATGAATGTGGCCCTGAGTTAGCGCGTGACAAATGAGGAAGTGCTAAATGGAAAGTTAAAGTCGAATACATTAATATTAGTCTCGTAGTTCCCCACAACAACTTCTTCTTTGTTTGCAAGACGGTAAAGCTTTTATCTGCACAGTCCTGGATCGCTCGCCATAGACACGAACCAGAATATAAACAGAAGACCGTAATTCTGCACGTTTGTGAAAACTGAGTTTACGTTTAGTGCCTCGAGTTTATTTACAATTAGTGGTCATATAACCATCGGTAACTGAAATTGTGCCGTTGCTCATTTGTGCGTGAAGCAGGAATTCTTGACACATGTCGAACCACAAGACTGCTGTTGCATGGCACAGGTAACCAGCATATTTTATAATTAACTTTCCATGTGTATCTTAGCAATAGGTGTTTTCAGTGGAGATTTGATACGCAGATGTTTTCTCCAAACAGTGATAAAAGATTCTCGCATGATGAATGATAAAAGATAAGTGGCTATAATTAAAAAAATAAATTCTAAAAATCGATGGTGTTGTCATTCGTAGTCACATGTTAAGAAATAAAGATAAAAATTGCAAAATATGCGCAGACATAAATCATGTTGAAATAGAGTAAATCCCCGATCTGTAACGATGCTTTATCTGTTGCTGCAGTTAAGCATTTATTCGTAAGAGATAATGCTTGTTATAGAAAAATGGCGAGGTTATAGTACTTGGTTGTACGCGGCGGCTACATAGCCGAAAGGTCGTAAATTCGATTCCCGATGGGGTTATTGAAATATTGTTGTTGTATAGGGCTAACAAATTTACAAACATCGTGTGACGGCTGTCTAGAAATTATGGCAGCCTAAAACTCCTGGAGCCCTAAGGACCTGTCCAAGGCTGTAACATTTGCATCAACCTGTAGAGGCAGCTGATGCGGCGTGGCGGATAATAAAGTAGCTGCAAAAATATTTTCAGAGAAATGAGTAAATAATGACAATCTATATCGAACAAGGATCTGTATTTTCCTTAGGATTTCATAGAAGAATATCGTACATAATAAACTAATTGCTTCTTAGGTTATCCTATGGCGCTATTTCGGTTACAGAAGTTATATGTCGTAGAATGTACTGAAAAGTCCTAGGAGGAAAGTAAGAAGGAGATTTGGAAGAATCGAGTCGTGTCCTATTGAAAGGTATTATCCTACAACATACCTGGACAGATGGTGGGAAACCATGATAACCTCTCGTAAGTGTATTTGTTTATAGCTCATTTAAAATTTCTGTGGATTACTCAGACTTTACAGTGTAGTGATAAGATACAGTGCATATGAATTGAAAAGGATGTGAAATGAAGTGGTCGTAGCCTAATTTAAGGTGTTATACAAGAATAAGCCTGGAGAAAATGAAGAAAGTCATGAAATATCTGAGTAAGATTAGCCAGTGCTTCAGCCGAGATTTCATAAGGACAACTCCAAAATGCAATCCATAAGGGATAATGTTAGTGACTGCCAAAACAGAAAGGATTTGAAAGAAGCCACTCGTCTCTTATTTGAGAATATTATCCTAATATTCTGCTGGAGAGTGGAGGAAAACCACAGTAAAAGGTTCAGTCGGTAACTAGTTCCGTGTTAGAACCAGATACGTCGCTAGGAAAGTATACTAGGGGTTAAAAGCAGAAAATCGGATAACTTAACAGAGAAATTGTTTTACGTCACAGATGCAAATGTATCGATATTAGAAGAGACATCACATTTAGTGTGTTCGATATAACATAGGCCAATAATAATAATAATAATAAGGACCTCCAGAAAACAGCCATATTGGGCACTGCACACATACTTCGGAAAGTACTAATGTAAAAATACAACAGATTCAACACTGAAACTAACGATAAAAGCACCATGAATAGTAACAACAGAATTGCTGCAACACTGTATTCCCTAGGGACATAGTTTGTCTCAGGAATATAGATATAAATATCCTGCATAAAGATGATGATAATGATGATGATGATGATAATAATAATAATAACCTAATAGATTTTCCGAAAAAATGCCATTGACCCGATTTACACGTTCTGAGTATCGGGCCAGAAATTAGGATAAAATGTAATGTATAGTAAATGCCTCGGAATTAAAAAAAACTGAAGTATTTACGTACGTTAAAAGAGACAGTAAAACTGCTGGTTTTTAGAAACACGTGAGAAAATAAAATGAATTCAGTTCTGCATCTTCCACACATTAAGTACTTTCGGATTCGATCTCCAGCACTATTTTTCATAATTAATCTTTGTTCTTTCTTGACACTGAATTCTATCACCAGGCTCTTTTTTACCTTTAATAAAAATATATTACAAAGAAAAGTTTCAATTTTCTTCAACACATTCCTTCGGTTTGTTTTCGGCACTGTCCACGTTGAAGAGTTTTATATACTAATGTGTGTCTTCCTATTAATAAAAGCAGATTGAATTACGGTAATACACGTTGCCATTCGTAAGATAATCTTTTATCTTTATCTTGTTATTTGAGAACACGAAGTTTAAAATATACAAAATCATGATTTTTCCTGTTAAAATTGGTCTCTTAAAGGAAGCATACATGGCGAGGGTTTTCGAGTACGGAGTGTCGCGGAAGATACTGGGCCTGAGATGGTGAAAATAACAGGAGGCTAGAGAAAAATGCAGAAATATGAGCTTCTTTACTTATTCTGTTCATCTTAATATTAATACGGTTAAGAAAGAAAGGAATATGAGGTGGGCAGAAAATATGGTTTGTATGGGGGAAAAGGAAAATGCATATAGTGTTTGGTGGGGAAAGCCAGAAAAAGGGAGACAGTTTACAAGTGCCGTGCGACGGCACCATCCGCACCGTACACACGACCTACGCAGCGGCTCTCAGGACCACCACCCATCCAAAAACTCGGTGCAGAAAACCACATGCTGCAACTCAACATCTAACGTTTCTGATGATGTGCGTATGTACCCGAAACATGTCGAGCTAAGAATACTTCAATAAAATCACTTTGTTGCATCAAGTTGGCATTTCAAATTATTTCAATTTACAAGACCTAGACGTAGATGAGAAAATAATTTAAATGGCTCTTAAGGGGTGAGGTGGAAAGATGTGAACTCGATTCATCTGGCTCAAAACAGGGAGAAGTAGAGGAGCTGTTTTGAGGAAGGTAGTGCACCTTCTTGTTCCAGTTCCCGGAAATATCTCGACCACCTGACGCAATAGTAGCTCCTCGAGAAAGGCTCACTGTATTTTCCCATTCTTGCTGTGCTTGAGCCTTTGCCAACTGTTTGGTGGCTCACTACGTACAGGAAACACAGTTTCGTCATCGTTCTGAATTCTACCAGGGTTGTCCAGCACATTCAATTTAGTAAGTTCTGCACGGGACAAAACAGCATTTTGGGCAAAATATCTAGCGTTAAACCAGGTGGTATATACATTCAGCGTTGTGACTTAAATGGTTTAGAGGCTTCTAGTTACAGATGGCGAAGTGATTCATACATTCATACATACATACATGTAGTTACTATTAATGTTCTGTCTTTGTGACTGCCATGATACGGCACGATCAGCTTGTGGTCACGTTTCTTGCACCTTAACGGCATTCTTACCGCTTAAAGACGCAGTCACTGTCAGCCTGTGCAGCTGCGAATAGAGTTTGCTTACACGAATGGAAAATACCAATCCCGGGATTACAGTGCAAGTTTCGAAATGTATACATAAGGGACGCCGTCTCTGTTAATCGGAACTTCACTTCAGCGGCACCATCTCAGAATGTAAGTTCATCGGCCAGTTTTGGTCGAAGTTTCGGTATTATTTCTCGGTTGATATAATTTAATGTTACTAGTGCGATTCTAAAACACGGTTTCTGAATCTGAGGGCGAACGTTTATTTCAGATTTCTGAAATAAAAGTGTCAAGGACGGTATTTCGACCCTTTGGGATTGTATTATCACACAAAGAAGGTAGGACCTACAACATAAGAACACATTGCAAGTAAATGCCCAGTAATATTTACCGTAGAACAGGCCGTGAAGGCCCAGATGGCGACTACGTTTCCTTTAACCTCGGTGCTAGGTGGGCTAGGGTGGTCAACCCCATGCCCTGGCGGCTTTGATCACAGGATGGAGACCCAGTACCCATTCACAGGAGCCTGGACGGGCCTCAGAGCCGCTCTGGGTGGGTGCGTAAAATCTCGCCTTCTACCGGGATTCGATCCTCCGACCGTCCAGAGTGTAGCGAGTCGCTATACCGACTACAGCTCTAGATATTAAAAGTAGCATACAGAATTCATAGTTATTGTAATTAGCTAAATTCTTGGAACGGATTGCTCGTTGTGGAGCCGATACCGTCTCAATTGGTAGGCTGTAACGGCGGTGGAAGGGGTGTAAACTTGAAATGATATCGGACTAGTGTTGTTGACGATACAGGAGAGTGAACGAGAAGAGACGTAGCTAGATGAAATATGTATAACTACAGTGCGCATGCTTTGTCATCATTTGTAAATAAATCTGACTTTTTAATACTGCTTTGCTACATTAAATTTTTAATTACAGACGGAGAAACTTTGTTCTTAGGCACATCAGCCTTGGAGCAATAAGTCTTGTTACTCAGACACGAATACGGGAATGATTTTTCGATATCAAGACGGACAGAGTGTTTTATTTAACGACGTTGTCAATTTATAAGATATCAGGTGAATGAAATATGAGCATTAGGCACTGGTAGAATGATACTTACCAGCGAAAACTGACGTCGACCGAGATAAATATGTTCCAGTGCCACTTGGCCCACCAAAAAAATCCCAAATGGAATTTCTTCTTATCGAACCCAGACCTCCTTAGTGCTAATAAAATGTCATATCTAGGGTTCAATTCCACGATCACGACTCGGTCCTGATTCTGACGTTTATGGGGGGGAGGGGAGGGGAGGGGGATGGTTGTGGTGGGGTTTCGTACGGCATGAGTTGGCAGTCTATTTTCGTTACTCATTTTCAAATGTCTTAGCAATATCGCAGGGCTCCTCCATTCATGGTGCTGTATAATTTAGACATGTGAATGTATGAGCAGAATATTAAACAAAGGGAACGGCTTTTAAGGACTTATATATGGTATCCACCGGCTATTTGGGATAGTGGCGTTTTGTTTTGTATTGCTGCAGCACAGTGAGCGTGCTATTTCCATCACAAGTGACCAGGTTTCGTATTATGAAGTTACGTGTAACAATACGCAATTACAGACATATTAGGTGCAGTTCCGAAGCCATGTTATTTCGCTTTCACTTAGCTACAGCTGAAACTAATATTCTCATGCATGGTTTCTCAAACTATGGGACGCGTACCCCTACAGCTACGTCACACACTGTTTACTGGTAAGCGGCTTTAACAAAATATGAAAACATAAAATGGATAAAAATTTTTAAAAATAAGTAAAATTCAAACCACATATATTTGCTAACAAGTAGCAGTCCTGGCAACATTATATATCTTATCCCTGCTCTCATTCGGTATTTATAATTTCAGCTTTTCTATTGAAATGCAAAAAAAAAATGTTGGTACAGTGAAATTGTGAACTTTAGTTTAGTGGTCGGACAACAGAAAGTTCTGAGAACCCCTGCGCTACTGAATATGAACAATACACTCATACTTCGATGTTATGCAAATTTAGCAGGTGCCGTGATTAGCTCTACTTGTCTTGATAACCTGAAAATTACACGTCTTATCTCCTTTAATATGACAGGATTATGTGAGTGTTTTATGGAGGTATTACCACAATTATAAATCCCCTAGCCTTAGCAAATATAAACTAGTTTAGTAGCTCTGGAATATTTCTGTGAATGTTTATGGATGTGGAGAGGCCTATATAAGAGATTGCTATCGGAAAAGTTATTTTTCTTTTCAGACACATATACACATATAGGCATATACAAATTAGGAGGCGTTATATTTGACTGTGTGTGCGTTTTATTTGGTATATGTTGTTCTCATGTCGTATCCATCGTATTTTTTAATGTACTAAACCAGGTGAGAGCTCTATGTTCAATACCTAATCATATGTAAATTTATTCAGTGCTTAAACAAAGAGAAGAGGGAGGAAAATAAAGGTATTAAAAGGATAGAGATAAAAATGAGGGGTGAATTTAATCTGACACACAATTTCATCCGGAACGCAAATTTCATTTGCTATTTTATTCCCCAACATTTAAGGTACGAGTACAATATTTTCAAAGGATTTATTAATTTCCTTTACTTTGTTAATCTGTATGGATATAGAAACACAGAAACCTAACCTAACCTAACCTAACCTAACCTAACCTAACCTAACCTAACCTACTTAATGTCCGCGCCTTCATTTCTAGATCATAAGCCTTGCAAGAAACTCACACGCCATTATTTGTCGTATTCAAATTATCATCGTCAACACAAACCAGAATCTCAGTGTCATTCATTTCCAGTTCTATCTGATTTTTGGAAATTCGTAATTGTTTTTCCTCAAGCGAAACCGAAACTTGGTGACTGTACAGCAGTTTCTTAATTCAGACGATTTCGACATTTCAGTTTTCTGTTCATTATTCTTTTCCGTCGTCTGCAGACCTTGACCTCCTTTACGAAGGTGCGAGACTTCTTCATTATTTGCCTTTTTGTTAACATGTACTGCTATAAATATTGTCCTTGATACTAAATACTTAAAACAGACATGTATGGTGAGCTGCTCCTCGTATATCAGTATTGTCTGCTGTCTTACCCTTTGCTGTTTTTCAAGAGAAACATCAACAATAAATAATTACTTGGACAACAGCGAGACAACTTAATATCCCTTGACGACAGATGCTTACGTCACACCGCTTTTTAAGAATTCTCTCTGCTGCAGGAAAAGTAATAAAATAGATATTATTTAAACAAGGAAAACGTGTTCCTGGGGTTTCACTCGTATATCGAGTAGGCTAACCTTTAACATAAGCCCGTCAAGCTCAGAAGAGTTTGCAGGCCAAATCTGAAATCCAACTTCACGTCGTGAATTTCCGCATATGCCACATTACAAGGTCTTTCTTCATCTATAAATTTAAAAAAAATTCAAGGTTATAAAATAATATTTGAGCATAGTTTTAAAATATTGCTTGCGGCTTATTGTAATACAAACAACAAAAAAAGGACGGCAAACCTTATAGACATCAAGCCAGTAGCGAGCCACATCATAAAGTTCTGCGAGCCGCGTGTTTGACAGACCTGAAATGTAGGAAGGCGATCTTAGCCTTCATAACGAATCAATTCACAAAATAAAATCTTGATGAAACTCTTTTCCTCATTATACATATGACGGAACATATTCTGCCTTTGCCCTTAACGAAGACGATTTGAAAGGCCGAGTGTCGATGGGCCTGATTTTCAACCCATCTTCCCTGTAGGTATATCTCTTGTAGGAGTTAACTTTGAAGTAGTTACAGGAACAGCACGATGACCAAGGACTTACATTTATGAGAGCTATTTATAAATGTTTAGAGGTAGGGCCAGATAAACCTAAAACCCTACTAACGCCGACCTCACGTTCACCAGCTTTGATTCGACGACCAGTTTCCAACTTTTGTTCTAATCTGATATTTTTCTTGGCTTTTATCTACCTTACCATCATTATATTTTATGCTTTGCGCATACGTATTGGGTAGAGATTCTAATATAAATGTGATGTGTTACATTAAATCACTCTAGATATTACAGAAAGTTACACATCGACTGAAATCCATTAACGACGCATAACGTGTAACAGACCTCAAAATTTGCCAGGGAAAAAAATCTGTGGCACATGAAATCACAATATGACAAGAGTATTGGACTGGGGCAAAGGACGCAAGCAAGCAGAAAAATTGAAATGCTGAAATGTGTGTAATACGAAACAAGGAGAACTGGGAACTTAGAAGACATATGAAGGAACCCACTGAGTGTGTTATATCAAGTGCATACTTAGTGCCTGCTGAGTGTGTTACATGACGCGTATCATGAGTGTCTGATGAGTGTGGCACATGAGGTTTGTCCATAATACCTGCTGAGTGTACCTAATGTCGATGCCGTGACATGATTCAGGTTCTTATTCACCGACCTCTCACCACGGAGGGCGGGACTCGATTCCCGTTTAATCCACGTGGAATTCGTGGCGTACTAAGTTATTCTGGGATAGGTTTTTCTCCTACTACTTCGGTTTTCCTCTGAAAGCCTCACTTCATTGTTACGCACCCATTTCTTCGTCTAAGGTCGATGATATATAATCACAGCAATCAACAGCTGCTTGAAATAAAACACTTTTCTCCCTCAGCAACATCGACAACTGTTTTGTGTATAATGGAAATGAGCCTCTCCAACTCTCTCTCTCTCTCTCTCTCTCTCTCTCTGGACATTGTAAAGATCTCTACAGACTTTGTTCGCTATTCTGTGAGTTACGCGACGGTGATTACCTCACAAAACACACACAGGATCTCAAGTGTCGTCTGGACGACCATCGTAATTCAAAACCTTGTGGTGCTATTTGTTCAGGAAGCCTTGAACTTTATGATGATTTGCAACGTAAGTAATTAAATTTTAGACTCACATGAAGGAATTAAAACACTTGACGTCTGGAATTAAAATCTGTTTACCAGTGGTTCCACAATGGAAGTAAAACAAGACCGAATACGTCACGAAAAGGAAACAGTGCAACTAGCATATAGAACGAAAAAATGGGGAACAAAACACCGACGTAAAATTCAGATGATGTATTAAATGGTAGCAGAGCTAATATTTAAGAAGCTGGTTTCGTAATGAATGTATGGATTAACAAGGTTACAGGAGATGCATTATACAGAAAATTGAACAGTCTTACAACAGTAATTATTATATTCAAATGTCATTACTTCTCCTGAATCGCAGATTTTCAGAATTTGCAAAATTTTGAAAATTTCTTAAATTATAATCGCAAACAATTCAAAGATTCCTTTTTTCTGAACAGTTTTCAGAGTGTCATTTCAAACAGTTACTTAGGCATTCAGAGTTCCATAGAAATTGTATAAAAATAATAATTAAAATAATAGATTTATAGAAACCTTTGTTAATTGTTATTTTATATCGACAATAATTTCCGTAGATATTACATATATCCCAAAGATTCAACAAAACACAAAATATTACTGTTCAAAACTAAACGAGATTTCCATTTCTCTCGTACAAAATTCTGCGAGGCCCTCATATTATCATTATGAAAATAAAAGTTGTATTGAAAGGGCGACTGCACAGCATAGCGTTCGCGCATTTTTTCGTAACAATCTAACAATTACTCGTTCAGAGTTTCTAGGGAGCGGAGGAGGGAAGCTCAACATCAATGGCATCACCGCTTCCGAAATCTGTCTAAGAATAAGTAAAATACTTTAATCATAGGCCAAGAGAGGTTAGAGGTGTTGGTTGACGTGGCGGTTTATATTCTTAAAATTTCAGCAGATAAGGAAGAGAGAAGATGCTGGTCAGCATATCGCTCTAGCCCCCTTTACTCCAGAGACAGTGGCTGAATTGAAATTCCGGGGAAATCTTAAAATGTTACGAATTAACTGGCTGCTAGAACATTTTTACTGTTCGGAATGAAAACCAGGCCCTCCAGCTGTCGGGCAGACTAACGTCTGTTCTAATTCAGTTTTTAAGCATCACAATAAAATAGTTCTTATACTTACAATTGGAAGTTACAGTCGTCTCTGTGCGTAAGAGAAGACCATATCATAAAGGCATTTGGTGCAATGGAGGTTCAGCTCCACGAATTTTAAACCACGGAATTAGATGGAACAGACGTCGTGTCCCGAACGTTTTCCCTTCGGTTAAGAATTCCGACGTGTCAGGCTAGATACAAAGAAATGTGGGGCCCAGAGCCGGTCTGAGGGCAGAGGAAAAGAGAACAAATCCAGCCTTTCCTGGATCCGAATCCTGACCCCTAAGTCTCTATCGCAGCATATTCTCTATACTGACTGAAAGTGTTTACTACAATGCTTTACGAGCCCTGTACACTAGAATTGCTTATGTTTGTTAAAATAATCACTGTGAAAACTGGATGGTGTGATGAGACCGTAGGGAAGCAGAGATCCTGCACACCATTATGTTATACGCGGTACGCTGCAGTGTGAAACACCCTAGTATTCCGTGCTTCTGAAGAACAGGAAAGAAACATGGACAGATGGACATTTCTGGACCCAATAAATAAATAAATTTTGGGGACCCGACTACGTGTAGTCATGAACTGACAATGTAGATAGAACAAAGAACAATTGAAGAGGCAAAATATATTTGACACAAAAGCTGAAAGAAAGTAAGACTTTTCGAAGCTCCCCGAAAAGTGAGGCCCCATGCAGCTGCATCTATATTAATATTCCTAAAGAGGCTCTGGCCATAAATTACCTTACAATTGATTTGTTGTCTATGCTGACGATAAGAGTCAGTGTTACGGAATTATCGGCTAAGCCGGAATGTCCCTTAATACATGTATTAAATCAAGTAGGTCTCAAAAACCATTAGATACAATCTAACAAGAATAAAATATTTATACCAGAAAATCAGAAATCGAAGTATATTAACCTTAATTCTCCACCATACAGGACTCATTAAAATATATAAAGAAGGTGCACGTTTCGGACCGGTCATCAGTAGGGAGAATTCATCAAATTATAAAGTAGCTAAATGTTCAACATGTAAACTGGAATCATAAGTATCATTATGTTACTGCTGTACTGTTAAAAACATTCCCAGTCTTATTACAGGTTTAAACGAAATTGAGAACAACGAAATTTCAAGACTAGCCTCATTACATATACAGAACACATCTACTAATGAATTAATAAACTTTTCTTTTAAACTCACGGTTCCGTGCATCGTAATTCAATGTTGATAAAAATCCAACCAGATGCAGCAGTATGCAGATATTTATTTACTGAAAAGTCCCGATCAGGCCACGTTGGAGGGAAGTAGCTGTACTAGTATTATGACCAGTACCGGAGGTTGCGGTTACAGTTTTTAGTACTCCTGATGATGGGTGCTGTGACACCCGAAACATGTAGAGTGATTTTGCAGTAAATAAATATCTGCATACTGCTGCATCTGGTTGGATTTATTCAACATTAAATTAATGAACATTACGAAATTTTCTTTCACTAACAATTTGATAAACGATTGCATAAACATGAATCTGTAGAATTATTTCGTGTCGTTTGAAGTCAAAAAAAAAAAAGGATGACGTCACATAAGTTTACATGTATTAAAGTTTAAGTGTTCTTAAAGACACGCTGCCAAGACTAAGACCGTATTGTGGATAACGGATAAATGAGAAATGAGTATGAAGCAATGCTACAATGACTATGGTAGCGAAAAATTCAAGTTCTAGGAGAGAAACCTGACCAAGTGCGACAATGTCCATTATAAATCCCACATAGCTGGCTTCGGATCGAACTCGACCGTCCGTGGTAAAGGCATAAACAGAATTTGTACACGGGCGAGGGTAAGGGCTTGGGTTGGATTTAAAGTGCTAAGGGTAAGTTCCGATGTCGAGAACCTGCGAAAACCGTAACAGAGGTTCTGTTCCACTCAGGCATGCAATAAGGTAACTGTGTCCCTGTACGATCCGTGACAAGGCATAGGAGACTGGAATGGCGGCTCCACACGTGTAAAACTGAGGCGCTGGACAAGGTTAAGTGGTCAGATTAATGACCCAAGCCCTTCACAATAGGGAAAAGTGCAGCCGGTACCCACTGAACAGGCTAACAGATGGGTTCCAGAGTCGATCTGGAAACTTTTGAGAAAAGTCCCTTATCCTTGTCAGGAACAGAACCACAATTCACCAGTTTGCAGTCCGTACCCAGGACACTAAATGACTATGTCTCACCAGTTTCTTCATTTTCTTAACCAGTTTTCATGTAAAGCTCCATGTCTTTAGAGGTATAGTGGATGTCGATGTAAACCAGTAGGTGAAAGGAAAGAAAGGCTCATGCACGTATGTAACAAAGAAAGTCCACATAGGAACAAAATTATCACCAGTTCCATTGTCTGCTCTTTATACAAATACTGTTTTTCTCTACTCAAAAGAGATTTGTTTGCAGCTATGACGTTGCCTTATTCCATAATCAGTTTGATTTTTACGTCATGTGTCTCTAATTCCTATTTCAAACGGGGAACATACAATCCAGACTGGTAGGTTTCGTGAAATTCCTAAGTGTTATTACGCGAACATTGACGAAACATTTTCGTGAAGACCACTTGGGTTCGGAAGACCAGCGTAGCAGATGAACCTGTGTACGAATGGTCACTGCAATACTTTCCACCAATCTTTTCACTTCTAAATCAAGAAGTAAAATACATGCAGGTTCTATTATAGTAATGTCCAATAATCCAGAGGGTAGTATGAGGCAGGTACTTGAGAGGTTTATAAAGGGCAGTAGAAAAGGCAAGCAAAAGCTTTGTTTTCATAAAATGCACATTAAAACGGTCAAACTTGAATTAAGTGATTAGAATGCACAGAGATGTGACACATATGTATAATGACGTCATTTTACAGATTAATGTGCCTTTGTACGAAGATCGCAGATTGTAACAAAACAGAAAATATCCGTACTACGAAATATGTCTGCCGCATTTTTGTGACCATAGCAAGCAAGGAACACTTGTGACCAAGGTCAACATGGTAGCAAAGTTACTGGCAGGACTCACGGGAACACTGGTAACCTTGGTAACTAAAATAACGACAGTAACCATGGGAATAATAGTAAATTGGCAATGAAGTTGAACATGGTAAGGGGAAAATCAGCTGGTGAATTTAGTAACTAAGTCACCCAAGGTAACGCCAGTAACAAAAATATTCAAAAGAGAACAAAAGTTTCATTGTACTTTGTCTGTTATTTTATCCGACTTTCACTAAATTTGGACAATATCGAAAAATATTTGTAAAAACCTCTAATATTCATAATCGCGCAAATCCTTTCGGTAGAATTCGTTTCAAGGAGAAATACAGATGGACTGAGGGACACGACGAAGCTAATAGTCGCTACACGAAATTGCTCCATGAACACACCTAAAAAACTTGTTTCTTGTATGAAGAAGGCGTGTGCAAGACAGTGGGCAAGGTCGTCGGCCGAGCCCTCATGTAGTGTTTCAACTGATGCACGTTTTAAAAGAGGAATTCAATTATCTCGATGACGATTTTGCTTCGAGTCATTCAAAGCACATAACAACACGTGATGCCAATCCGTAGGTGCATGAACTCCTCAGATATGCAAGTAATATGGCTGGACCTTAACCTTAGGTGTGTGCAGAAACTGACGGCACGTCATAGCTTGAGCAGCATTTCTTGTAGTAATTTGAGTGCGTCTGATCCACGTGCACGAAAACTGTGTTTTGAAGCACTTAAGAAATTAATTCAGGTTTTAATTTCTTTGCTGCTTTTGAAGATGATACTTAGGGTCAGTATGAGGTAACTGGAGGATGGAGAAAACTGCGTAATCGGTGTCATGATCTGTACCTCTCACAAAATACTATTCGGTTGATCATACGTACAAGGAGGATCAGTTGGTTGGGGAATGTCAGGTATGAGGAGGAAAACTGCATAGTGTGTTTGGTGGGTAAACCAGAAATAAAGAGACAACTACGAGGTGTAGGTACGCAGATAATATTGAAGTAAATTTTAGAGACGTGAGGTAGGAGGGCGTGTAGCAAATTGACCGTCGGTTTCCATAAAATGTGAAGTGTTTATAAACCGTGCTTCTTTTTGTGGTGGTCCTGTGTTCAAATTTTAGTTCTCAAGTCGGCGATCATGACAGGGTTTTGCAAGCAAAGCGTGCATCTTTACCACACAATGGGCCACGACAGAGTCCTTCCACATCTTCCGTGTATTATCATTTTTCTGTCTATCTAAAGGTGCCCCTGTATGAACAGTAACACTGTGCAGTGTTAAACACTGCACAGTGTTATTGACCGTTTAGTTTTAATACAGTCATGGGCAGCAAAACGAAGTTTCGGTCAACGACGGACCGCATATACGACGGTGGTCCCATAATATCATAATACTTATCACTGTGTTACAACTGCCTACAGTATTCAGTACAGTAACATGCTGTACAGGTTCGTAGCCTAGAGCAATATACTATACCATATAGCCTAAGTGTGTAATAGGCTGTACTATCTAGGTTTGTGTAAGTACACTCTATGACGTTCGCACAACGACGTAATCGCCTAACGACGCATTTCTCAGAAAGTATCCCTGTCGTTAAGCGACGCATGACTGTTTTGAAGGGTTGCAAAATATATTGCATCAATGACATGAAATACGACCGACACAATATACTGGGCAAAAGGAAAAAGAGTGAGTCGTCCGTGGACAGCATTGTGCATTATTCAGTTACCGGTTGTCTGCCAAGCAGTAATCACTCCCCCAGCACAGTAATTCCCAACAGACTGGGATGTAACCCTTGTGAATTTCACGTCTTCGAATGTGTTTCGCTTGTCCAAACCGCGTGACCTGCTTCTAACTAAAGATTGTGTAGACGTCTGGCTCACTCAGCCTTAAATCTCTCATGAGATTTCCGCGCGCACGAGTGTTTGTGTGTGTGTGTGTATGTGCGCATGTGTGTATTGTGGTCTTCTTATGTACCGTTCTTTGCCCAGTGGCCAGTAATTTTATTTTCTTCAATACAGAGCTAAAGCAACGGCAACACATCAGCATCGGTATCACTCAGAACGTTTACTCGTCCTGACCTACGAGCAAAATTAAATAAGAAATGGTAAAGTGATCCCGTTACAGGCCCGGTGTGGCCCAGAGGGTGGGTAGAGATATAGCTCTACTCTTCCATGAACGCGGTACTAGTAGGAGGCACGCCCCGGCCGCACTTTACCCCCGGGACAGAGCCGGTACCCATTTTTCATGAGGCTGGGTGGTCCCCAGGGCCGGTCTGGACGGGCGGAAAATCTCGTCCCCACCGGGATTCGATCCCGGACCGTCCAGCCCGTAGCTCAGTCGCTATACCGACTGAGCTACCCGGCCCGTACGAAAGGAAGGTCACAAATGTGTAAATTCACAAGAAACATTTTGTAATTTCATCTACGAATGCAGTCCGTCAAAGAGGAAACGGAAATTCACAAGGCTACAGGATATAGAGAAATAAACATAAACAATGTAAGATTTTTTTTTTACAGTTCGGATGATATGAACACAGTATTGAAGATGATTTGCAGTTGGAAGTCATCAGACTAAATTATGTGCTGGTTACTGCTATCTAAACACCCAATTAGTACTCATTGTGCTGATGGAGTTACGACAAAATTCTGCTCACATTGAACGGCTGCTTTCCGGTACAGGACTATTAAATAATTCAGTGAATTTCTTTCTCATGCTGGAGATTATATTCTATCTATTCCAGTGGCAGGCTATCAGTTGTTGAAACAAACCATTTTGTAAAACGTGCGAAAGGACTAATCTTGAAATGGTGGTCTTAAGCGTACATTTGCACTTTGTCACAGATTAATTGACACGTGACTAAACGGGTAGGCGTTAGTATATAATAAACTCACAAATATACGTCAGCACGACAAATATTTATTTGAGCAATAGGCTACATGTTTCGACCTGTTAACGGGTCATCATCAGGCCTCCAGCAGAATAAGTCAAAGGTGCTGTTAAGAAATTGGGATCCCAATGTTTTTTTATAGTTGTAAACAAATATAAAACCTGGTACTGGATAAAATATGATACACACTTTATCTGTTTAAAATAGTTAAAACATGAGTAGGTATCTGACCCCTAGGACATTGTTTGTCATCATTATATTCTGGAATATGGGTACTACTGTATTTACACTCGGTGTGGTACTGCTTCTCGGGGTCTTCCGTGTAGCCCAGTGTATTTCAAATTGACGGTTAGAACTGGCTAGTTATTTCCAGCTGGGTAAGTTGTACGGGTCCACCTTGTGTTAGGATTGGTGACACGTTGGGAAGGTATCTGTCGTGTGTAGGTTCCGTTGTATGTTGTCACTTGAGGTGTAAACTATCCTTCCTTTAGACCTGTATTCACTGCGTGTAAAAATATTGTGGCTGTCCTGTGTGTGGCATCAGGTTGGATCTCCCCGGTGAACTGTCACCAATCCTAACACAAGGTGGACACATACAACTTACCCAGTTGGAAATACAGAGAATAACAACTAGCCAGTTTTGACCGTCAATTTGAAATACACTGGGCTACATGGAAGACCCCGAGAGGCGGTAACACACCGAGTGTAAATACTGTAGCACGCATAGTCCAGAATGTAATGATGACAAACAATGTCCTAGGGGTCAGATACCTACTCATATTTTAACTATTTTAAATAGATAATGTATGTATCATATTTTATCCAGTACCAGATTTTATATTTGTTTATAACTATAAAAATATCGGGATCACAATTTCTTAACATCACCTTTAACTTATTCTGCTGGAGGCCTGATGATGACCTGTTAACAGGTCGAAACATGTAGCCTATTGCCCAATAAATATTTGTTGTGCTGACGTATATTTGTGAGTTTATTATATACTTCCTTAGAGCACTTCGTGATGCTTTCTCTAAAAAAAAAGGTAGACGTTAATATGACTTTGTTTATTCGTCTGCTTAACATTACTGACGGCGCAGCAGCAATGTTGATCTTGAAGAAAAGTGTGTAAGGGTACGAACTGGATTATACTAGTCAAAGATACAGACCACTAGCAAAGTGGTTTCCATAAAATCCAGGAATTTACTGACCAGCTAAGAAGCTGTGAAAGAGCGCTCCAGAGAGCTAATAATACTATGCAGAGATCCCGTGTTCACGATTTTTACCAAATTTCGACACTTAGTTTGCGAAAAAAAAATCCGGTCATGAACTGGGACCCCGTCCAACGAAGGCTTTTTATAATCGTATGCAACTGCTTCGCGGTGCGGTAAGAATTCCGAAGACCGAGGCCCTACCGAGCAAACAGTAACACAGTAAACATTTATTATTTTATTTGTGCACCAGGCGATACTGTCGTGCCGAATTCCATACTTTCGATGTAACATGTATGTGAAATACCCAAGGAGACATTACACGACTATACCAACTACTGTCGGCGACTCATAAGAACAGCTTTGACCTTGACAGTTGTGGTGGTGTGGGACAGGTGGAAGTCAGACCCACCGTTGTTGTTGGGATACGAGGAAGCACAGATTTATTAAGTGAAGATTGTTCGGCACGTATTCTCTAGTTAACGGGTTGATTAATATGTTTTAATTTCCATAAAACTTTAGAAGAATTATGATAAAACTCTTGCCCAGTACGGTAATTACGTAAATTTTACGGGGGTGCTGATAAGTCCTTAGCTCGATCAGGAAGGAAACAAGCTAATGTTTCTGTCAGAATTGCGTGAATTTCTTTCTGCGCCTTGCGTTGCAGGGGGAAAAAAAACTTGATGACAGCTCGTGTCTCGATGTTGTTGAATGGCGCGCGTCCCTGACACGCTTCCGAGCTTGTTTAATTCCTGGTCGGGCTAAGGACTTATTAGCACCCCGGTAGTTCATTGGCGTTTCACAGCTACCGATGTGGCACACGTCCAACAGCCGTCTGTGTACGGCAGCAATTTACAACAGCACGACGCACGATCACTCTGCATTTTGATTCTTTGTTCGTAATATAATCGTCCGACCCTGATCTCTTGTTCCACCATCATCATTAAGTAAAGTTTTAGGTCTGTAACAAACCAAATTCTATTCAGGAAGAAATTAAGAGCAGATTGAAGTTAGTTAATGCTTGCTATCATTCGGTGCCGAAACTTTTGTCTTCCAGTTTGCTACCCAAAAATAAAAAGAATAAGATATACAGAAAGATAATTTTGCCGGATGTTTTGTGTGCGTGTGAAACTTGGTCGCTTACGTTGAGGAAGGAACGCAAATTAAGGGTGTTTGAGAATAGGGTGCTGAGGAGAATATTTGGGCCTAAGAGGGACGAGGTAACAGGGGAGTGGAGAAAACTACATAATGAGGTACTCAATGATTTGTACTCCTCATCAAATATTGTTCGGGTGGTCAGATCAAGAAGTATGAGAAGGGTGGGGCATGTAGTACGTATGGGGGACAGCAGAGGTGTATACAGGGTTTTGGTGGGGAAACCCGAGGGAAAGAGACTACTTGGAAGACCCTGGTGGCGATGGAAGGATCATACTAAGATTGATGTTCAGGAAGAGGCATGTGAGGGCATGGACTGGATCGATGTGACTCAGGATAGGGACAGATGGGGAACTTGTGAATGCGGTAATGAACTTTCGGGTTCCATACAATGTTGGGAATTTCTTGACTAGCTGAAAGCCGGTTAGCTTCTCAAGAAGACTGCTCCATGTGACGAGTAAGTAAAATCAACAGAGACCTCACAGAGCAGCTGACATTTTCTGTCTATTTCACGCACTTAAACAAGAACACTTTCTCACTACTGCCATTTTGGCGTCTATCCACCAAATGGAGAGCCAATTAAAAAATTAACCATGTTGAATTCTACCCTAATTGTTGAGATACATCTTGGGGTCGCGACAAAATGGACAAGGCAACGGAAGAATGCGTCTCCTTGCATTATACAATGACTATTATAATGCATATCAGGCTCGTGACAAAATGAAGAAGGCAATCGAAGTATAAATATGGCAATCTACATTGATTCGCGTCCATTTTTTATCCATTTAGATGGTCAGTGAAACATATTTATCTATCAGTTATCATGTTTAGCGCCCCATAATGAGTTCAACAGTTGGTAATTATTCAATGTTGGATCGTTCTAACACTTTACAAACAAGCATAAACATTCAAATTGGCCCATTTACCATTTTTAATTATTAAAGTCCCTACCTCACTTAGTATCACAGAGTACACAAGCCGTGAATTCTCATCATACTCATAAATGACGCACTGGCGACCGAAGTTTATCTATTTCATGTAAAGCCTAAGACAATGATCATCACTGAAACAGAGCAGATGCGCTGAACATCACAATTTCGACTTCATAATTTTAAAAAGATACTTAATTTAATGGTAGTGGGCCGGGTAACTCAGTCGGTATAGCGACTGAGCTACGGGCTGGACGGTCCGGGATCGAATCCCGGTGGGGACGAGATTTTCCGCCAGTACAGACCGGCCCTGGGGCCCACCCAGCCTCCTGTAAAATGGATACCGCATCTTTCCCGGGGGTAAAGTGCGGCCGGGGTGTGCTGCTGACCACTCACACCCTTCTAGTGCCGCGGTCATGGAAGAGTAGAGCTATAACTCTACCCACCCTCTCTGCCACACCGAGCCTGTAAGGGGATCACTTTACCTTTACTTAATTTAATGGTAAGCTATAAAATTCTGATAGGCTTAAGACTCCCTGATAGTGATGGCGTAATGATGTAGAGTAGGTAATTTTTAGTGGAAAGGGAGGAGCAATTAGTTGTAGTTTGAAATGGCATCCAATTTTATGGTTAAATCGATTACTGGTTTTACATGTAGTTAATATACAGGGGAGGAAAAGGTATTTGCAAAAGAACGATGAATTTTAATTTTCAACATCAGTTCTGCAAAAGTTCAGCAATACTTGTTCAGTTTTCTTGAACACATCAAGAGAATGCAGTGCATGTTTACTGCACGTAGTGTCACTACATTGGCCGCCTCTGTGGTCTAGTGGTCAGAGTTTCTGGCTACAGATACAGAGGTCCCGGGTTCGATCCCCGGCGCTACCAGATTTTCTGAGTAGTAGTGGGTCTGGAACGGGGTACACTCAGACTCGTGAGCCTCGTGAGGTCAATTGAGGAGCTACTTGATTGAAAAAAGTAGCGGCTCCAGGTCTAGAAAACAGAGATTAACGGCTGTGGGGACCCGTTGCGCTGACCACGTGACACCCCTCTA
>Ga0123354_10003880_pt1 | contig 20888 bp, 12 predicted proteins | sample TergutLab28metaG_2_FD_97872 | JGI IMG/M metagenome (GOLD analysis project Ga0123354, IMG submission 97872) | Labiotermes labralis P4 segment gut microbial communities from Petit-Saut dam, French Guiana - Lab288 P4 | ecosystem: Host-associated > Arthropoda: Insects > Digestive system > Gut ...
GAGAAGATTCTAAAATATGAAGACCTTACAATAGAAATACAGTGCATGTGGAATGTAAACACAAAGGTGATACCAGTAATAATAGGGGCGAGTGGGACTATTTCAAAGTCATTCAAAAAATATGTGAGCAACATACCAGGAAAACATGAAGTAAAGGAACTCCAGAAAACAGCCACTGCACACATACTTTGGAAAGTATTAATGTGAAAGTACAATAGATTCAACACTGGAACTAACTATATGAGCACCATGAATAGTAACAACAGAATAGCTGCAACACAGTATTCCCTAGGGACATAGTTTGTCTCAGGAATATAAGTATAAATATCCTGCATAAAGATGATGATGATGATGATAATTTCTGGGAATAAAAAGACCCAAACTGCTGCTCCTTACATGAGTCATCACAATTTCAGAAATAAACATTAAATTTTCTACCACTTTTTTTGCCTCCAAACGCTATCAGTTTTTTTTCCTATCAATAAAAGAAAAAAATGAATGCCTTTAGTACTCATATTTAGCAGAACATGCAAACACCAAAAACAGATTAAGACAGAGACTCCTACACTGCAGGCTGTGGCAGTGTAAGGAACAGAGCACAAAGGAATTATAGACAGCATCTGCAATCAGTAGAGTTTCCAACCTCATACCCAACAACTGTGTACCACCACCAACTTCTTCAGGTACGAACCACTTACCATTCCCAACCTTATTACAAAAACACACTGCACAAATATCAGCCTTAACATGAATAAGTTGCACAAATGAGTTTAGACTCACATTTTTTCAAAAAATGAATGCAGTATATGGAAAACACAGTAGTATATTAATCCCAAAACATGTTCTTCAACAAACCTAAAAGACTTACATGGGTGCTGAAAGGCCAGTTTGCGACGCCATTCATTGGCAAAGATCATAAAGGCATTGGGTGGCCTGGGTATCTTACCAGCCCGACGCTTATGCAATACATTTTGTTTCTTCTCCCGTCCATTTGTTAATAACTGGGGCAATAACGTATCTTTGCTTGGGCCTGCTGATGCTACAGAAGGTCCTGGAAATTCCACCAGGTAACGAGCCCTGCCAAATTCTGATGGTGATCCAACTGTTCAGTAAAAAGAAAATCATCACACACACACATAGTCCCAAAATCAAAATATTATTTTGTTCCAAGAATAATTTAACAGACCATTGACTTTCAAGTGCTGTGTTCATGAGCAAATACTGTAATGAATTTGAAAATGCATAACAGGTTTCAATCACTGAACAATCATGTGACATTAACATTTAAGGCTTCTCTTTGGATCACAGACGTGAAGTAAACCAAGGAACAGTGGCATACCGGGGCGGGGTTCGAAATTCCGAAGGCCCTCCAAAATTATGCCAAACTCAATCCGATTGTGAAAACTGTCAAAAATTGCTGAATTTAGGACACCAACACCCCAAGATGCTCAGAAAAAAGGCAGTAAAATTCTAAAACTACCTAGGTTCGCAATTGTTTTACATTGGCAATGACAAATAAATTGGTTGTCATCATAAATGGTCTTAAAGTACCAAAAATTAAGAAAATTTTACTATACGAAATGAAATTTCATGTACCAAATTACAGCTGCCTCCAAAACCCCTGACTAGGAGGCTACCACCCCCAGATCCCCGTTCTCTCTGTCCTCAAATGAATTTGTTGAACCCCCCCCCAAACAAAATTCCTGGGTATGCCACTGCCAAGGAAAACCTTAAAATGGGGAATGCGGTGGTACTTGTTCTGAAATAACGAATGAGACACAGGGAATCCTAAAATTGACACACACCTTAGTAACACTTACAAGTGTTTACTCCTGACCTATTCATGAAATTAGGTGGAGGTCAATCATGGCCAAGAAGGTCACACTTGAATATCAGTGCTACAGTCAATGTAAAATTCATGAACATTATACAAATAAAGATTTTAATAAGTAAAACATAAGTAAAGGCATTGTATCATATATTACGGAAGACTGGGGGAAGAGACAAATGCAAGCATGCATGTATGCAAGCCAAATGTGACTACAGTAGTTTTCCCAAACACTTTTTGTCACTGAACACTTTTTAATGTAGTAAATATTTATGGAACACATATACTGTGTGGTCCATCATTCATCAAACAAAAGTCAGTACGAGATCTGTTAGTAACGAAATGAAAGGTACATATAAAAATTCTTATATGAATGGTATCTTAAACTATGATCAAATATGCTAAATTCAAGTTTAATAAAAACTCTATAATTTTTTTTGGTTTCCCTGTTTTTTTTACACAACACCTACTCACATCTTGCAAAACATCAGTGTCCTGCAGAACACGGTTTGGAAAATGCAGTGCTATGGAGACAAAGGAAAAGGTATAACTATACACACTTGGCGTGTACCAAATGACAGGATAAAGAAGGGTGAGTGGAACACATAAGAGCTACAAGGTACAGCAAAAGTGTCCCTATACATGCCATGACAGCATACAGAGAAAAATGAGGTACAGCTCCACTCATTCTTAACCATGGCACAGATGGTGGTAAGTGGTCAGCCTCACACGCCAGCCATTTTACCCCCAGTCAAAGAGTCCCTGCTGGAATTTGAACCCCAGGTCATCCAGCCCATAGCTCAGTCAAATGTACTGACTGCACTACCCCAGCTGTATTCAAGAAGCAATACAAAAATTGCTGTGGAAAACCAGAGTTTCACAGTGGTCATATCATCAGTCTATTCACCATTAAGGTTACTGTCATCTGTGATGTGATGCCATGCACCTGATATGAAGGCGGCAGGTTTCTCTCTATGCCGCAGCCACCAGACTACATAGTGTCACAACCCAGAAGACAGGATTCTTCATTTGCCACACTGAGGATGTTAAACCTCAGAATCCATTCCACTAACCAGCAACCAGTTCCAAAAACACATCAATCATGTTGAATGTTAAATATTTAATTCAATTTGATAAGCAACAGCATAAGTTTGTGTGGTTTCACACCACCACTTCAAATAATACATACTTCAAGCACTGTCTTCACAAGCACAACAAATAATTAATAAAAAAATAAGCAAAATAAAAAAGAATAGAATAAAATAGAATACAGCAAATCAGCAAAACTTTGGACACTGGCCTTATCAAATCTTCAGAAATGCCATTTAACCCTTTGGTATTGGAAGTCAGCAACAGACAATGCACAGTGTGCACCTAAAATGCCTGAAGTCATATAAAGATGTTCCCAAGATCATGCACAGTAACAACAGCCACCTAAATGTATGCTTTTTTTTTCAGAGCAAACCCTGTGTTTTAATTCCAGCTCCACAGGAGAAATTACTACTTCACAATATTCCACAATCTAATGTACACATACCTCGAGTTGGTCTGCCGGCTCTCACTGCTGGTTTCTGAGGTACTGAATTCACTTTTGGCTCCTCATTTAATTCAGGCTGAAAATTTCATTTTCAGAATCAAAATACAGATACACACACACACACACAGTATAACCCTGACTTAACATTTTTGTGGTGACCACCCTGAAATAGCATAAAATCCAGAAACATCTTTCTTAAGGGCATTTGGCCAGGACCACACAACAAGTGCATACAATTGCGGAAACACAAAATGTGGAACATGAAATCAGGGTTTTACTGTATATGTATACAGATACATGTATCTTTCATGGCACTAACATGGTTTCGTATCACAAAAATTTTATTTTACTAATCATGCAACACGTGTGTAAATGCCATACTCTTTATTACACTGTTGCAGCTGCAATAGAGTGCAACCTATAAGCTGGCCAATCAGGATTCAAATCATAACTTCCGTACACTATCTCAGAAGATAATCCGTTACTTTAATATTTCATTTCTCGACCATGTATCTTAATGACACAGATAAAAAGCTACAGCACCCAAAACACAATTACTATTATATTCACACAAAACAGAGGTATAAAAAAATAATTCATTAACACTAAATTCTCCATGAGTACACTACATTATGGCACTACAGTAAACATACCGAAATATAACAACATACTCCAATAAAAGTAATTATACAGTCACCCAATTTCTAGTTGCATCATTTTAGTCAGGCAATCTGTAATGCACAGCTTACCAGGTCAATGACTAACTTTGGTGATTCCCATCCAGATGGATCCTCTTCATCAATATCCCTTATGTCTGGTGGTTCCACTTTGATCTGAAAGAGTAAAATGTCAGCACTAAACACAATCAGTACAATTGTTATCAGTCTTCTGAGTAGTGGTAATATACTGTACATTGCAAGATATGAGGGTGTCACAGCACTGCTTCAGAGGATTCAGTCTTCCTGGATATAATGCTGTATTGTTACATGACTGCTTCCTGGCACTCTGAAGGTACCACCTTCCTTCAAAGCATCATGAACCACTCACCCAACGATGCAGTGTTATGTTCAAAAGGTGTAAATCCTGTACTATAGTTTGTTAGGTGGGTATTGATATTTTGGAGAAATATACTGCCTCTGTCTTCAAGAAAGAAGGCAGAAAAACTACGGATCTGAAATATGAAAGCACCTGCCAAAATAAAACACAACATTACAGCCCCAAAGACCACAATATGAATATTAGACACTGTTTGTTACAAAGTTACTTTGTTACAGTAATACCAATATGGTACAAAATGATTTTATGTTCGTCTAAAACAATATTAAAAGACAATGAACAGTTACTGTCACCCTAACAAAAAGAGTCCAAAAATTAACCCCATACAATCAGATATCACATGTCCTCAGGACAGACTAAAGGTGTCAGTTGTTGACAAGAATGCATGTACCTGAGAGACAGATAATAATAGGAGGATGGGGAAACATGCATAGGAAAGGTCTTCATAATTTGTACTTTTCAAAAATACAATTTGGACAATCAAATCACTCTGATGAAAACATAATATGTGGACACAAAATGTTCATAAAAAGGGACAGGGCAACTTGGAGGACATACATGTATGTGGGAGGATACCACTAAAATAAATATTCCACAAATATGGTGTAAGAATACAGAAGCGATTCCTATGACTCCCTGTTAAGATCAAGGAATGCTCTTCTGAACCACCATAAGGAATATGAGCATCTGAGTTCAAAAAAAGCAGGAAATTTCTTCAGAAGCTGAGTAACTCCTAACTTCTTACGAAGGTCTCAACACACTATATTTCTACCCCAGTCCTTTTCTACACACCAGATGGCCATGAGTAGCATTTACAGCTGTGATATGCATTGATCGTAAACCTTTACAAGGAAAGCAATATCAACAAATATCCGGCATCTCCAGGGAAAGGGGCTGCCATATTTCGCAATTTTCCAGATATCAGAATGTTGTGTGTAATGTGTATCTTAATGTCTCTAGCACCCTCATGGACACACCTAACCCAATGCACCACTTGATATCCTGTCGCGTTTCCTTTAAATTCCCCTTTCATGACTACTTATGTAACATGTTGCACATATACCATAAAAAAAACAGAACACCAATATTTAACTCTCTTAAACATTGTACAATACTGTATTCACTTCACTGAATTACACACATATTTTAAGTGTGACCATCTTCACTGTTCACTTCTGTAACTTTATCCTGTAAATAGGCTTTCTTGATCAACCCAAATAATATAAAACAAACTTAACCTTTACTTGTTATCAGAATTAGTTAACTAATCTGATGCCGTTACTTTCGCCACAGATGTGTACATTCCACCCAGCCTCATCATTGTTGTTCCTCTGGGTATGACAGGAGATCCATGTGGGACTTAATAGCTTTCTGTAACATCTGGCAAATGTCTGCTTGCTTGGTGCATTCTTTTTGTTTCTGCAGAAAAGTGAAATGCAAAACATGCAGCAGCATTACTTCCTGTGTCAAGTAACATGGCCAGGTTAAAGAAAACCTCAGAAGCGTAGAATATGAGTCAGCAGCTTTAGCCCAAGAAATTCTCTCTGTGATTACTTCATCCGAAGATTTGTTCTCAAGAGTTTTACTTTCAGAGCCCAGGTTTCACAACATAATTAAATCTTCATCAGCTATGGCACATGACACTTCAATCCCTTTACTTGCATCGGTCCACTCTTCCACACCTACCTGACTCACTTCACATTAAGGTTTGAGAGGTCTGATTTTTCAAACATCAACACCATTTCATGAACTGTGTCTTTGTTGCGAACATTAAATCGTGCAAAAGCTCCTTCATCCCAAGCACCCTCAGCAATCATTATAGCTGGCCGCAATTGCCTCCAGACTTGGTGCAGGGTTTTTGCCTTCACTGAATTCCATGCACAGGCAACATTGAAAACTGCATCTTTGATAGTGCAAGTGCAGTGAAAGTCTTTCACTGTTCCTTCATAATTCACAAGCTTGCGAAGGCAACCTTGCCGATAATAACACTTCATATGTTGTATGACTTCTTGGTCCATAGGTTGAATAAAGGGCATCACATTTGGAGGTAGGTAAAGAACACAAATACTTCCTGACCGCTGTTCAAATGTATGAGAGTGTGCGTTGCAGTTGTCGATTAACAATATGTTTTTGCTCTCTTCAAGCATGCCAATCTTGTGGCAATGTTCTATCACTGAGGGAATGAAAGTGCAGAAAAACCAACACTTAAAAGACTTTCCTGTCAATCCAGGAATATATCTGCCCTGTGCACTCCACAGGTAAATGCAGAATGTATCTAAGTGTTCAAGGATGCTGGTATTTTCCAATAACCGAAAGTGGGTGCTGGGTCTCTTTCCCGGGGCAAAGCAGCCAGGGTGTGGCATTGACCAACCAACCCCAAGGTTAAGAAAGAGTAGAACCATACCTCTACTCCTTCTCTGGACCTTCATGGCCTGTTCTATGACGAGCTTCACCTTTGTCAAACTGCCGCTTAACCGAGATTTCCAGATGATCCAGTTACGGATAAAACTGTTTTTACTGGAAAGGTGACTATGACTCCCCACTTAAGGCAACATATCAGAAGAAAGGCATAACTTACGGTGGCTGGTAGGTCATCATCATCCATGTAGTCATTCATTGTAACTTGCACAAATGGCAATGACTGCTTGGCAGCAGCTGGAACAGATGTACCAGCACCACTACTTGCAGCCTTCACAGACGTGACTGCCGAAGGATTACTTGAAGCTCCTGTATCTTCAGAACCCTGGTACATCAACCATTCATATGACATACACATAAAATGACATGGTAAATAAAATACTTAGCTTGATTTTTCTAGTGTCTCTAAACAAAATTTGCACACAGGTTCCAACCGGCACACTACACATAAACCTCTATGCATCTCTCTGTCCAACTCAAACTTACAAAGAATAATTCAGATTATACAACATTCATACGGCAATTCTATTATTAGCAGTTCTTAACCCTTTGGTACTTGCAGCACAGTTGGAATAATTACACCCCTAAGCATGCTAGAATTAGAGCAGAAAGTTAGAATTTATAACAACACACCTGCAACATTTGTGGTTCTCAAGGTTGTGACACTGAATACCTGTGCCTTCAAAAGTACACCTATTTTTAATTAATGTCACTTATTGTAGAAAACAAAATGATCATACTGCAGAAATGTGTTGAAATTTTGATACAAACATAAATTTCAAATCTCAAGAAAAGGCAGTGGTTTCAAATCCTGTACAGTAACATACAGCAGAATTGAAGTCAATAACCTATACACTACTGCAACTGATTCAGACCATTTCTTTTGGCTATCCATAGGCAATTCATGACAAATTACAAACAACATACAATGCTACATATTTTAAAATAAGAGAGGCAATGTACGTAAAACGTAACATTCACGGACATTCGCATACACACTGTTGCTGTGGAAAAGCAGTAAATGTTACATATTCGGAGTGTGTGTCTGTAGCTTCAGTTATCCAGCATGCAAAGTACATGCAGTGTATAATGACATCTGTGGCCTGTCTGGTTCTGACATATTTTTCCACAATATCTCATTTTTTATTTTCTCTACAACTATGGTCTGTAACATTTCTCATTCTAAGAAGAATTCTGCAAGGTGCCATCATAATTGTACCTAGATCTTCACGAAGTACCAGTTATTCTTGTCAGATTTTAACCAAATTTCTATTTTCTTGACAGATTTTAGAAAATACTCAAATATCAAATTTCATGGAAACTCATCCACTTGGAGTCGAGTTGCTACATGCAGATGGACTGACAGGCTGACAGACAAAATGAAGCTAATAGTCACTTTCCAAAATTTTGTGAATGTGCCTTAAAAAAAGAAGCGGCACCCCAGAGTTTTCCCATGCAGCACAGTATAACTGTTACGTGATAAAAATACATTTACTATGCTTAAAATCAAAATGTAAAAGTGAACATATTCATTTACTTCTACAGTCCTAGAGCTACCCACAAACTTGACATAATTAACTTATCACAGGTTATCACTATGGACATCACCAACATTCCCATCCTATCACCCTGTCACACAGCACTTCCACGATGTCAATGTATTTAAGAATCATTGGGTACGGTCCTTATTCTATCTTATGTTGTGTTATTTTGCATTAGTACATTTGAAAAATTACTATGCTGGAAAGCATAATAAAAGGAAATTTTTACAAAAGTTTGTAAAAATGAAGAACTCAACAGAGGTAAAGAAAACTCACACAAATTATGTAGAATATATGTAAGCATGTGTACATTACACTTATTCAGTTTGACTGAATCATTATGCAGAAAAATGATTTTACTTCTCAGTGTTAAAAACAAGCGTTATAATAGCCCATGTTCCTTCCTGCAATGAAAATATGCTTATCAGATCACCATACTGCCTGTGCATCAAGAACCCACATCATCAGGTACCAGGTCCTGTATTGAACCTTCTCCAGCACTATTTTTGTCACATGTCCATGCATCTATGCATCTTTGATTTCAACTCTTGAAACACTCAACCAGTTTGCAGGAAACAGATGTGGACAATATGCCACTGAAAGCCACCCCAGTGCCATACCTCTCAACTTCCTACATTCAGTAACAACAACCTGCTGAAAGCACAAACCTGTACTGTGGGAGCAACACCAGCACACCTAGTGACATTCACTTCAGGATTCTGAAATGGTGCAAGGGTAAGTTTTGTCTAGGTAATATTTGTGTAGAATGTAAAGTACAAGCATGGCAGCCAAGTGGCAAGTGAACAGATATGCATATATGGTTTTGTTTGGAACACCTCAAGGGAACATAACACTTGGAAGACCAAGTCACATTGGGGCCCAGTATTACAATGGAGATTAAAGAGATAGGACTGAGAGGGGGTGGTTAGACTGAATTAATTTGCCTCTGGACAGGAAGAGGCATGCTCTTGTGAACATGGTGATGAAACTTCTGGTTCACATATGCTGGAAATTTCTTGACTAACTGAGGAACTATAAACTTTTCCAGAAGGACCCCATTCCATGTAGTTAGATATAGATGGTAAGGTAAAGGTTTACCCTGTCCATGCCACAAGGGCACAAGAGGAACAAAAGATACAGCGCCACTCATTCCTAAACTCAGTACTACCTGAAGGTGACTGGTTGCCTTCATTCACCAGCCACTTTACCTTGGGAAAGAACCACTGGCATATAATAAATACCAAGCTGTGCACGTCTCAGTGCCGGTTTGGATGTTTGCAGCAAGAGAAAGCTCTCTTGCCCCTTGCAGGATTTGACACCCACATCATCCAGCTGTTGCATAGTCACTTGACTGACTGAATGTTTCTTACCCAGATTATTGCTAAATTTATACATCACACTCACCGGTGACTCTGATATTTTTCTGCGTTTTCTACGAAGATGCAGTGGTGTGCCTTGTGAGCTGCCATCAGTTTTCTCAACCTGATCATCATGCTGTGGCTGCTGCTGTTGCTGCTGCTGCTGTTGTTGTTGCTGTTGTTGCTGCTGGTTCTGCTGATTATCTGCACACTGAATATCGCCTTTTTCATACTTGTTGCGCACATTTGACAGTCCTTTTACTTGCAAAGTTTCCGCTGCTGCCAACAATCCATCCAGTTCAGATTCCAGCACCTACAACATTCAAAAATATAAAATATCAGCAAAATCCAGACAAGGTAAATAAGGTAAAGGTAAAGTGATCCCATTGCAGGTCCGGTGTGGCCCAGAGGGTGGGTAGAGGTATAGCTCTACTCTTCCATGACCACGGCACTAGAAGGGAGTGAGGGGTCAGCATCACGCCCCAGCCGCACTTTACCCCTGGGAAAGACCCAGTACCCATTCTACAGGAGGCTGCATGGACAGGCGGAAAATCTCGTCCCCACCGGGATTCGATCCCAGACCGTCCAGGCTGTAGTCAGTTGCTCTATCAACTGAGCTACCCAGACAAAGTACCTAAGACACAAATAAATAACCCTCACAGTATATACCAAATCTATACTAGAATAATGAAGGTTGGTGTAATACCAAGAAATAACCCCAATTTATCTTACATCCTATCTTCACACAAGCATATGTACGTATATACACACACACAACAGAGAAAACAAGACTGAATTTTACTCAGAGCACATCAATTCTGGTATATTTGCTCTCTTTTAACTGCCTGGAAAGAAATGAATTTTAAATTTTAATCAAGTAATGGTTGTAGACCTATAAATTCAGATTGGAGGAAGCCCCATTTAATCACAGTGACTGCATCTTTCTTCCACACAAATTTTCTTCAATCCAATACATATTTAATGGGTTCCACTTCACATGTACACAAGATCATCATATAGGACCACAGATGACGTGACTGGAACATAAGTCCAATACAAATTAAATTTGAAATGGTTCAACAAAATTTAGTAAAACTCAGTGCTATCAAATATGAAAAATCATTCAGCAGTTTACACATACAGCCTAACATGAATGGAACACATTTAACAGATGTTCCACAGGGCTGTGAATGCATCTAAAATGAGCTGTAACTGCAGTTCATTTGAAAGGTAATGTCTCATCACCACAACACAAAACAAATTCATTATAGAAGATGGATATAATAACCTTCACAAATATGACAGATTTCAAGCATTCAGAAACGAGAGTGGCAAGTCAAAATGACTGTAAGTTAACAGCATATAAATTTAGTAACTGCAAGCTACTCTTCAGTGCAGAATATCTTATGAACAAAATTCTTACCCAAACTCAAGTCACATTAGTAATGGAGGTGACTAAATCACTGTTTCACAGCATCAACACACAAATATATGGCCACACATGCACATCCTTTTCTGTAGTATGCAGCCATAACACACGCTGCAATGCATAATTTTTTAAGGTGCATCCAGACACTTGTGCCTGGGTTTGGCATCATGCTCTGACTGCCCTACCTCCATAACTGTGTCCCGTTTCAAAAGCCCACACACATCTGGACCCATAGGCTTGAAAGTGTTTTGAATTGTTTGCCCTAGAGGCAGTACTTCAAAGACAATCTTGCTAAGGTGCACTACATTTCTGAACTCTGATGCCAATGCACAGCAATCATTACCCTCAGTAAATGCAGTAAGAACACAATGAGACACACCTCTGAGTGGTATAATACTGTGTCTTGCAGATTTTGCTCAAATTTTTGGTTCTCATGTTGTAATAAACCTAGACATAATAATGTATTCTAAAAAAGGGCTTCACATTAACAACAGCATACATCCACCATTACATGTTTCAATACTACATCACCTTCCTGTTGCTAGTCCACCTACTTGAAAGAAGATCTGCCTTCATTTGAGTTTTCATTTCGTTCATGATGACAGTTTCCTTAACACTTACTTATGCCTATCTGTACCATGTGCGTGAGTTGCTGCCAACGACAGTCAACACATCAAAGAGCACATTTTCATTTTCTCAAACAATCTACATGAATTTTACAAAAATGTATTACGATATAAAACAATTTTCTCTCCTCACAATAATAATGCACAGAGAGTTGAAGAAATTTCTGTATATTTGATAACATCCTGTCACTTTGTTTCTCTTTGCATTAACAAGATACTTTTGTTTGTCAATATTCCTAACCTGTCAACATTCCATGAAGCCATCAGCTGCTTCAAATACAACCTTACAAAGATGGCATGATCCACAAAAATCTATTTCCTGTGCTGCTGTTGGCCAGTCAGCCACATACGCAAGGGACAATCTTCATACCATGAATATGCTTTACAGTGAATCTTATGTTTATTGGACCATGCATCATCTTGATAGTTGAATAAAAAGAGACCAACTTGATGGCACTTGCTTTATTATTTCCTTATTTACTGCTCAACATGTTTCGGATGTTAATACATCCATCCTCAGGAGCTTGCTTCAGCCTGCATACGGATACCACACCACAACGTAACACCAACACACATCGAACCAGAACAATACAACCCAGGTAATAACACAACAAATAAGTCGCAAGCTCCTGAGGATGGATGTATTAACATCCGAAACATGTTGAGCAGTAAATAAGGAAATAATAAAGCAAGTGACATCAAGTTGGTCTCTCTTTATTCAACTATGCTTTACTGTATTAGACTGTGTTTAAAATAAATTACCATTAACCCTTGGCCGCCGAACGACATATATGTATATATACATATATATGTGTCGCGCAGTGAGCCCTTTAAATAGCTGAACGGCCACTAAAGTGGCCGAGGGGGGGTGGGGATTTAATTCCGGCATCAAACATTTAATTCCGGCGTCAAAGGGTTAACCCTTGGATTACTGACTGCATACAAAACGTAGTCAGGCTTGGTCTTTTCTTCAGAAGTTCTTGGTGGTACAGAATAACAGTCTTACCTATTCTTTGATTTGCTCCTTAAAGTCCAACTGACCCAAAATTACCATTATGCAGTAAGCATGTTTGTTAGCATGTTATTATTTTGAACAAATCTGACTGGACCATTTTGTACCCATGTTAGTTCTATGCCAAGGTCAGAGCAACAGACTGAAAATGTTGCCAATGCTCAGAATGGGTGCGCATGGACCACACTAATGAGACAATTGCAAATAACATGCAACAGGTGCAAGGAACACTCATAATACAGACAAATTTCATTCACATTTCTGTTCTGAAGAACATTTTTCATAATTTTAGGCATGTGTCTTGGTAAGCCTCAAACCCAGACACATGGATTGGGTTTGAGATTATGATTTCATGTTAAACCTGTTTTCCCTTTCCCCCCTTGCGCCTACTACCTGTACCTGAGACAGATTCCTTACCCACCACTCTGGTCGTATCCTTGGAACCGTTCACTAGTAAACAGAGTCAGGGGCGTGCAGCCGCAATTAGACTACACATATTCGGGCACTGTATATGTTCCAAGTTGAAGTATGGGGAGTGTAATAAGTGTGTACATTGTTCAAGAATGAACAAGAGCTTATGAACAAAGTGTTATGTTGTATGTGCTCCAGGTTGGGTTATTGAATGAGTTGTTATCATTATGGTGATGTGTTCCATCAGTCTACGTTCCTTGTGCACACCTCTAAATACTATTTATGTAATGGTAAAATCAACACATGGGAACCCTCTCACACTAGTGTTGCTGAACATCCAAGTCTGCTGAGATGTGATGCTCTATGGCTGGGCAAGTAGTCCCTGATGATTCAAAGGATCACAGTACCTTTCTCTTGGACTGCTTGATCCTGAATATGAAGGCATGACGATTCTTCAAACCTTCAGAACAATTTGCCCATTGACAGAGCATCACATTCCAGAAGACCTGAATTTTTATCTGGAAACCCACTTGGTAAAATCAGTCATTATCGTAAGGTCACAGTACGTAAAGTACTGTGCTACACTCAAAGTACAGTACAATAGGAGGGTTAAAATCTTTGAAACAGGATGCTCAGTAGATGGAAGACAGTTGAGATGAGGCAGTTTATTGCCCACTTCTTTAATTTGATCCATATAATCTAATCTGAATTACTATCACCGTCACTAAGCCTGAGTATACAGTGTTTATTGAAAATGATGTGATAAGATGTAGTTATAGCTTATCCAGATCCCTGGAGGAAATGCAGAAAATAAAGAAAATGCTTGGTTAGTACAGTCAGTGTTAGGTACAAGACTCAAATGTGACACCTAACACAAAGGAGTACTAACCACTCAACACCAAACACCAACTGTTTTATACACGTATGCGCCGCATAACGACCTATCAGTCAACAACAGACCGCATATACAACGGTGGCCCCATACGATTATAATACTTACCATTGTGTTACAACTGCCTACAGTATTCAGTACAGTAACATGCTGTACAGGTTTGTGGCCTAGGAGCAATAGGCTATACCATATAGCCTAGGTTCAGTAGGCTGTACTGTACTATCTAGGTCGGTGTAAGTGTACGTTCGCACAACAATGAAATCGCCTAACATCGCATTTCTCAGAACATATCCCCGGCGATAAGTGATGCACATCTGTACACATATTCACACAAAGGTGATAAATAACTCCATACCTTAATCTCGCCCCGGTACATAAACTCAATAACCAGCTTGACATCAGCAAATTTCATCCCATTGATGATAATAACAGGGTGCTGGACCTGATGTTGTTTAAACAGCTCCTGGAACATAACAAAAGGAAAATCAGTCTGATCTCAGCAAACATTAACAGACCATCACAGGTGCAGATAAATCCAGTCAAAACACAACAACATATTAAAATATTAATATACTGTTGTTTCAATATATTAATATTTATATATATTTTTGTGTTTTGACTGAATTATCCTACCCCTCTGATTATCTAGAAACACAATGGGTAGTGAAAAGCAGTGGTAACGCTACAGTTGAATATGAAGGACATTTTTATAGTGACCACTTATGCATTGTATGGGTTTGATGGCATTCATATAAGGCAGCAGACAGACAAAAACATGCTTACGGAGTTGAAACACTCCTGGGTCAAAACAGCAGTGGCATGTGGTCGTACTGCAAGGCATTGCTGGTAATGTCTACAGGAAACATGCAGCAATGACAGATTACTGTAACAAGTCATAACATGGTGGGTGGAAGCCTTTCACCATTGTCAGGATGATACTGGGGATAATAAGCACACAGGAGCATCCATCATTCTCAACAAGCTGGTTCAGCTTGCAAAGTTACAGATGTAAGTCAACAGGCTTTGAAGAACACACCAATTAAGGTCATAGAGGCTCTCCACAACCACAGGAACTTTGCCAGGAACTCAGCAGAGTCAAAGCGATGCTTATTATTGCTCACAATGTTGATGGTGTCACCCTTTACCGAGGGCTACAATACAATGCAGAAAGGCATCACCACTGCTGTAGCACTCAAGGTTACAGTTATCAACAACATATCCGTGCCCCTTTTGGGCTTCAGTACGGTGACGTGGGGCCTAAGGTCACACAGTTTCTTGCATCCCATTATCTTTAATGATACAACCAACAATGAAATAACTTATCCTAACCCACAGCTAATGGTATGTCAATCAGCATCTTTCCACATCCAGCACCAAATTCAAAAGCTGAAGCTTCCCATCCACAATAATATATCATCCTGCACATTATCTTACAGAGCATCCTAACCCTGATGATGGGCTTCAACCACCATGCAACAGTTTTATATTATAATGCATCATTGTCACATGCTGCTTGCAGACCATGCCTACAGTCTGCCACACCACAACCATGTGCAAACTCTATTTTAATCCACATATGCTGTTACTAATTCATACATAAGTTTTATGGTGCCCTGTTATCAGACAGCATTCCACAGCTTGTCAATGTGCTCTCTACCATCTTACAGGCAAAGCATTAATAACAAAGACTAAAATGTGGCTTTCTATCTTTACAATGTGTTAATGGTCATTTTAACAACACGCTACACATCTGACAGCAGAACTGCCACCACTTTTCACTCAACCCACAAAATATGGTCTCATACAAAATGGACCTACACATTTTATACTCTTCTCATGGTATTGGTATTGTAAAATGGATACATCATGGGGACTGTACTGGTGTATGTGCATAAGACAGTGCACATGGAAAATAAAGTACATATAATCTACACCTACACCAACATCAACACACTGCAAAAAAAAAAAAAAATTACAGGGCAGCTATTTATTGTTCTCTGCTATGTATATAACTTCAGATGCAGCAACTGCAGATGTAACCAATATACAGTGAAAGGACAGCAACTACATAAACAACTTCAGTTACCAAACAATTCCTTACAAATTGGCAATTACATATGAAGTCCATAACACAATTATTGTTAATTTGATGTTATATTCTAGGTCAATAAGACTACATGTTTCAGCCGGTAGTGATCTTCATCAGGTCTTTGTCATTCGACATACTTAAGATTATTTATATAATTGTGTGGCGGCTTATTTGATGAGGAGATCTCTACATCACGGCCTTTGTTTGAGTATAGTATACCTATATTAAGTGTCTCGGTGAACTACTTTATAATACATAAATGTATGCTTTGATAATATCAACAAACTGAAGAAACAAGGAACCAAAAAACAAGGACCAAGAAAAATCAAGAAACAATTACAACGAAACATAACAAAACCAGGGGCAAAAAAAATCATAAAACACAAAAAAAACACAAAACACAAAAAATCACAAACGGAGGAGAGCATGGAGGTCCTGACACAGGGAGGCTGCTATGTACTGTCCTCGTGCGGGTCTGGCTTATTGTGTGTCGAATGACAAAGACCTGACGATGGCCACCACCGGCCGAAACATGTAGTCTTTTGACCTAGAATATAGCATCTAATTAACAATAGTTGTGTTACTGACTTCATACCTAATTGCTAGTTTATACTACACAACGGGGATGGCACAGTTCAGAATTCCTTACAAACACTTCTGCTAACGCTCTACTTTTGATACGTGGTCTTATTACTGTAGGCATGTCATGTTATTCATGTAACAAACTTACCTGGAAATAGGGGCTGCATGCTGACAGTATCATTTTGTGAGCTTTTACAAACTGCCCTTGACAAGACAATGTCACATCCACAAGATTTTCACTGCTCAGTTGTTCCAAAAAAACCTGAAAGATAGAACATCAAGAACATAAACACAAATTCCTCTATCCATCGATAACATTCCACTGATATCATAACTACCCATATTTAACACACAATTAAAAATTATTGTTTTTCAAATACCAACTTATTGCACTACTTATTTACTTGATAAAACACACGTTAAAATACATACGTCTAATCCATTAAAATTTTTTAATATAACACTCCTACATGTTTCAATCCTTCTGGATCATCATCAGGGAGTAAATGTTCCTATATATGATGTTATTGAATATTTCTATATTTGTTGATGTTATTGGTATGATGGCGGCATGCATGTGGTTGTGTATGTTATGTTGTGTTTGGTTGGTCTGATCGTTGCCTGCAACAATCAGACCAACCAGTTAGCTGTCCACAGCTAACTGACTCTAAAGCACTATCATGTCACACTGCCTGTACATCCTCCATTCACAACAAGATATCTTCCACATTCCAGCAGGAACATTACTTCATTAAACTCCCTTTTAGTAACATTAGATTTCATATATTATTTATCACTTCATACAGAAACTATGTGCAAATATATGCTGCATTATGTGAAACACTAATACTGATCCAAGCAGATAAAAAAACTGTCTGAAATGTCATTTCCTATGTAAATTCTAATAACAAAAATAAATTCACATTAAGTTATACAGACTACAAACATGAAGTCAATTACACTGCCCTGAAGCTATATACATAATAACATAAACATAAACACATCCACTAAAGCCAAAAAAGGAAATATCACTGTATTGCAGGTATTAATGAAGAGATGATAAAGACTCCTATGACTAGACAGCATAACAAAAGACCTTGTCCAAAATACAAATATCTTAAAACTTTGGAAGAACTATCAGAAGTGGAAAGCATGTGTCCAGTGGATACCAGTAAATCATCTACAAAGAGCAGAAATAAATACTGACCCCAAGGAATGGGCTTGGAAGACCCAAGATTCAAGGTCAACAGTGGGATTCATAACGCAGAGCATAGCAACCAAACCTTGTGGAGGAGAAGAAGAAGAATATGAAGAAAAAGAAGAAGAATTGGTTTTTTTTTACAGTCCAACCAGTGCACTTGTTGGATAATTTTCTGATTATAAAAACATGCAGTGTTCAAATAAAATAAAATTTGGTTTCTACAAGAATATTAACTTCATGGACACCACAATTCATTTAAAATAACACATAAATACCTGAAGAATGTTATTTGTGTGATTATTCCAACGCAAATTAAACTGCTGACCAGTCGCCATAGTAACAAGACCAATACACTTCCTGAGAAGTACCTGCAACAAGTATCACTACAGTAAAATTAATGTACAAAACTCTAGGTTTTCAACAGAAGGCAATCTAGTTTAATTAACAACAATTTCAATTATATGTTGTGTAATTACTAGGCAGTTCCTTCTTCCTTGGGTGTAAAATAGTTATGCAAAATTGTTCAAGGAACTATAATTCACAATGACATTATTCTACTACAGTAAGTTTGCTTGCATAATCTGATGTAATCATCCAAGGTTAGGAAGTACAGATCAATAACCAATTCTGTTAGTGGTTGGGCACACGCAGTTTTTGAGTTGTAGTCGCCACCTGAAGATCAGCACAATAAATCAATCAGTCTGCGTCTACACCTTCACGTTCGAGTTTGTTAGACAAACTTCCGACAACACGAACACGCATTCAAATCAAAACATAATGCATAAGGCTACATACATGTTCCAACCTAACCTACACTTCAACTTTACATTCTTCTGAGTTTGCAACCATGCACAATACTTCTTTCCAAGAAGCACCTAAAACCCCTCTCGTCAACAAGTTAGGTTATGAGATTAACCAGTCTTTCTTGTCGCTTACGTAAGTATGTACGTTGAGTTTCAGCGCTGTGTAAATAGGCCCTGGAGTAAATGATTATCACCACATGCTATCATAAACTATTACTACAGAAACCAACTTCACTGCATAACCTCCAAACGAAAACATAAAAAGATCGATAGGTCTGGCAGTTTAGGCGTGACCCACTGATCCAACCCAGCGCCATGTTGTATTAAACAATAAGCTTAGTGTTGCAGGAAATTTTAACAATAGCAATTTGCGGGCCGGTGGAATAGCTATTTATTAAATAATGTGTGCAACCACAATTGAACAATCGTATATGAAATATCTCTATATTAGCAAATAGCTTCTAAATTACCAAAATACCAACCTTTATAGCTTTCCGTGTCCTTGCTGAGATTATTTGTTGATGAAATCCCACTGTAACAATCGCTGCATGTGGCCCCCTCTGTGAATAGAATCGGAAAGTAAGGAAAGTCACCTCCAAAATCATGTAAATTTTGAATAAATATTATAAACCTACATACTAAATTAATAAATTAGCGAAACATAGCGCGTTTAATATCAACGAAAATTCGTCATGAAAGGCCGTGAAGTTCTATACATGTAATATACCATTACTTTTAGTTGGTGTCTTTTATCAGGTTAGGAGTCGTCTGCTGTAGGTCATAACACAAGAAAATTGCGGTAACAAGTGGGGCAGAAGGAATGTAATTTAAGTTCTGAAACTCTGCTGTCTAACAGATTGGTAACTCCGGGGTTAATGTAAATGTATTATACCAACTTGTGGCGCCTATGTTGAAATTTCGAAAGTTTTCGGAACGTTACGTTGCTACAAGACCGTAAGCAACGTTAACTGAGTTACAGAACTGTCGGGGAGGTAAAATACTGAGTGCTAATGTCAAAATTATGATAAGGCTGACACAGAAAAATATTCTCAAAAAAGATGCACATAATTTAATAAACAAATGATCAGTACATGTAAAATTTTTTGGAGGGGCGGATAAGGCGAAGTGAACGTGCATATGACCTCACACATTCCACCCGATGCCGACGCAAAATGGGTAATTTTAAATACGGACGCTACTTTGGATAGATGACCCGTTTCTTTTAAGTAGAACCCCTAAACGCAGCTACACACAAATTGGAACAATTGTCTTTAAGTGCTGAAAGAAACGGCTTTTCTCTTCTCCGTAAAAATATTGTACAAATCCGACGTAACCTCAGATGAGGCTCATTTTACGTGGGTTACACCCAAATGCAAAAACCCTGAGTCAGGACTCCGTCAGTCGGTAGTGTATAGCCATCAGTAAATAATCGTCTCGCTCATACTCCTGAACGAGTTTAAACAGTTATTTCGTCCTTAGGACGATAGTACATAAGGAATAGAGCGGAACTGGTCACTGTAAAAATTACAAAATAAAAATCCTGTGAAGCTCACTGTCACGGCTGCAGTACCGCGACCACTAAAACTCATGTCTTTTGTCCTAAGCCATCGAAGGCAATATCTGAACCCTGTTAGGACTTGCGATTTTCGGGAAAGAGGCCGTTTTGAATCAGGGCCCTCATAGTTCCAAATGGGGTAAATGACCCCTCCTTCCATATTTTGGAGGCCCATGAACTTCCTTCCCATAATTGTTTTTATATCATAATAAATGAAGTTAACGTATGGTTTGGTAGGTTGTGATTTGGGAAGGCCATGGTATGGCACTTTGTGGGTATGTTACCCACATTTTGGTGTGTATTCTCATCACAGGCCAGCAAAAAGTAGCAGCAACAGTCATTCTAAAGCTAGGTTATGCGGTTTAGGATACATCATTGTCCTCAAGCTCATTTATTTCAGATACAAATTCTTTACTTTGAAACAAATATTTTACATTCATTGTTCCGTGCATCATTATAATTGTTTCAAAAAATAACCAACACGATGACACTTGTGGACTATCCTTTATTTTCAGGGGTAGTCGTCATTCATTCTCTACATGTTTCGAGC
>Ga0123354_10003881_pt1 | contig 20883 bp, 12 predicted proteins | sample TergutLab28metaG_2_FD_97872 | JGI IMG/M metagenome (GOLD analysis project Ga0123354, IMG submission 97872) | Labiotermes labralis P4 segment gut microbial communities from Petit-Saut dam, French Guiana - Lab288 P4 | ecosystem: Host-associated > Arthropoda: Insects > Digestive system > Gut ...
GTATAGCTCTACTCTTTTCTTTAACCTCGGCGCTAGATAGGGGTGGGTGGTCGACGCCTCGCCTCGGCCACTGGACTCGCGGGTAAGACCCGGTATCCGTTGTATAGGAGGTTGATTGGGCCCCACGGTCAGTCTGGACGGGTGCGGAAAATCTCGCTCCCACCGGAATTCGATCCCCGGACTGTCCAGAACGTGGCGACTCGCTATACAGACTACGCTATCCCGACCCATCTTACTTCGAAGTACAGCAGGGAATTTATACGAATTCACCGCCTTTATTATGATTCAAAAGCGAATCTCATTTAAAGTTACTGCGTTTATGGACTGGGGAACATACTGCATTCGGAAATGAAACACGACGGTTTGGGAACCGGGATGTTCCCGTCCTGCTTGGACTAGTGGCTGAGAACATCCCGACTGATTTTGTGCCTCGCCACCCCACCACCTTCGGACAGACACAAATCCAGGTCTCAAAACGTCTTGTTCCCTTGTGAGTGAAAGGCGGTCAATAAAACCCAGAAAGCGAGTAGCGACAGAGTGCAATACATCATTGTCAGAACCTTATGGAATTCATGCTGCAAAACTTCATGTTATATCGTACATGCTGCAGTCTTATTACAGAGCATATTTCCATATTTCGGTCTTCCTTCTCTGCTGCTTCTTCCTTTCATTCTCATCTACCTCTCCTCATATTCATTCCATCTTCCAAGTTTGGACATTTTAATTTTCGCCGTATAAATTTGGCAGTTGTGTCCTTGTTTTGACACCGGTCAGAATTAAAATTATTCCCCCCCCCCCCTTGTGGCATTAGTTCCCCCTTCAGATATACTTCAGGACTCACAAGGGGGGGGAGGCCAAAACAAATTATGTTACGACCAAAAAAACATTAAACATTGAGAACGATTGCATTTAGATTTCTCTTTTTTCTTTCCGTTTCCGCTTTAAATTAGTGAGTTTATAATTATGTAATGCCATAATTTTTAACTTCAGTTTACACTGTTTCGTTCTCAAATATGTATTCTAATCAGGTAAAATTGACTTTACATTACACCGACCACGCATAATAATATAATAAATTTATACATCGTATTTGGATTGGTTTGTGAGATCAGAAACATGTATAAATCCGACGCAACCCGACAGAATCGAAAATTGGAATGAATAAAATACACATCGATTGCAGTTTGCGCAACGCGTTGTTCTTGTATGCCAAATCAGAAGTATAGTCGTAATAATTCATATATTGGCATAAAACATGATACTGATACACAGTATTGAATTTTATACTGTATGAATAAAACTAATTTTGCGACAAAGAAACTTTCGTCTAGAGAGGTTACTGTACGCGATACAGAGGTGACAAGGAAACGCCACACCGACGTTAGAAGCCTCGTGTCGCAACCTTACGTGCAGCCATCCATTCAACAGGAAACCAAGAAATGGCCTTCGTTCTGCAGTCGTTGCGCCAGACCAGTGAACAGCAACGAAGTCTAACACGGGCAGGTGGAGGCAATCTAATGCCCCTAATCAATACGGTAACACGACCAACACCTGTCATATTTCCTCGGTGATTTTGTAATACCCCATTAGCACTCTGAAGTCTTCATGGTGTTGAAAATTCTCGCTGCCTGTTCTGGGTTGTGGGGAGCTGTCCTTTTTTTGATTTATGGTTTTCGGCCTGCCTATGGGACAGGCTTCATTCCCAGTACTTCGGTTTTCCCCTTCAATACTATCCCACCAGAAGTCCACACTCACATTCGTCTGCTACCGACGGTATATAGCCTAGGTCATGACTCCTCCAAATTGTACGTAGTGCGGGCAAGTTCGGCAAATTTGATATGCATGCGGGCAACGTGAACGTCAACACACAGAATGAAGAATGAGTAAGTACACATATAATTACATGTATAATTTTACCTGTGTATTTTTCTATGCATCATGTGCAATAAAAAATATTCTGATAATAAAAAAAATTATTTAAAACGCGATTCAAAGTCTATGTTAGATTGCCCACATTGTTACAAAGCGAACTGGAAATGTAACGTACTCGTATGTCTTAACAAATTAAAACTTTTCAAAATTGCTTTGGCATTCTATCGCGGTTATTTCAAAGGGAGAGTTAAAATACCATATATTCTCGAATCTAATCCGCACCCGAATTTAATCAGCACTAGTTTTTGCCGATTTCTTAAAGAAAAAAAAGTTACTTCGCGGTTCTAATCCGCACCTTCTATGGGAGGAAGATAGTGAAGATAAAGATGATAGAGACTGGGTGACGGATAACGATTCAGTTATGGGTGATGACGGCGAGTCTGATGAATAATAAATTATAAATATTATATAATATTATAAATAATAAATAAAAAAAATAAATTATTGTATTGTATTGTTCTTACGGCACTACAGTGGCTCTATCATTTTTCGAAAATCCAGCTCACGACTGCGAATGTAATCCGTACGCGATTCTAATCCGCATCTGATTTTTTAGCCCTCTGAAACTGTAAAAAGGGTGCGGATTAGATTCGAGAATATACGGCAAGTTTACTCAATCCAAATGTCTCCATGGACAACATACAACAGTGTCGCGGGCAACGCGTTGGCCGCGACCTACGGGTTGATGTCCTGTTTTAGGAACTGACAGCCTTAGTAAATAAGAGCCCCTATAATGGTAATTATTTGCTTCTTAAATAAATCCTTTGATTGGTTTACGTCACAAATTGTCCCATGTAGTAAGGCTTCCACCTTGTATTACGGACGTGCCAGGTTCAAACGTAAGACGCCAGACCGACTATCACAAGAACGTTCGTGCATTCGCCAATCCCTCCACGCAAGTGCTGCCATAATAAGAACTATTTAATCTGCGATAGCCCCGTTTCCTTTCTCCCCCTCTCCAACTTATAATTCATTACTATCCAATCGTCAAACGTTTTATAATTTGAGTCACTGACACCTTCGTCCAACTGCACCAGCAAATAGGGGATCCCGAACAGATTTCGAAGCCCCTGTTTCTGCCACATACACTATTAGCAATTCTTTGTGTATAATATAAATCCCTGTGAAGGTCAAATATTCCACACCCGTCCAGACCGGCCCTGGAGCCCACCCAGCCTCCTGTACCATGGGTACCGGGTCCCTTTCCCGGGTGGAAAGAAACCAGAGCATGTTTTTGACCACCCATTTCCATCTAGACCCGTGGTTAAATAAAGAATATAGCCATATATCTACGTCCCTTCTGGGCCTTCACGTCCTGCTATAGGGTGAATTCACCTTTTTTACCTTTACTTTTTGCGGGCCAGGATAATGTAGTCGGTATAGCGACTCGCCACGCGCTGGAAGTTCCGGGGATCGAATCGCGGTGGCGGCGAGATTTTCCGCACCCGTCCAGACCGGTCCTGGTGCCCACCCAGCCTCCTAAACAATGGGTATCGATCTTTCCCGGGGGTAAAGCAGCCGGGTCGTGGCTTTGACCACCCCTTTCTATCTAATGCCGAGGTTAAAGAAAGGGTAGAGCTATACCTTTACTCCCCCTCTGGGACTCCGTAGCCTGTTCTAGGGTGAATTTTACATTTACCTTTACATTTTATGCACTGTAAGCTGCTCCACAATTCTGTAACCTAGGATCCCCACAGCCGGTATGGAAGAGGGGCCCAAGGCAAGGTAAACACAGTAACTAGTCAAACTGCCCGTCGATCTTGAACTGGTATTCTATCATAAGTTGATTTATTACACAGATAAGTAACAACACACTCAAATTCCAGTAGGACTCTCACGTATACCAGACTTGCTCTGCCAGAGCTTAAACAAACATAACACCAAGACAAATAGGGACAGGGCGGAAACACGGCACAGCATAATATATCACTTACGAAAAGATTGCGGAATAGCGAAGTCGGTGTAGTTGCAAGGCTACAGGCTGGACAGCCAAGGAGGTCAGATTTAATTCCGGACAATGGCGATAAATTTATCTCTTGTCCAAAGTGTCCAGACCCAATCAGCATTCAATTTGATGATTACCGGGGCCCTTTTTTCGTGCGTAAAGCGGAGAGTGTGCGCCAGTGACCAGTAGCCTCAGTTTGGTGCTAAGGTTTAAAATGTGTGGAGCCATAATTCTATTCCCCTCCTCGTATCATAAGGCTTGTACAAGGACAAGTTTGCCTTTTAGAAATTCTACATAAAATATGTTGGACACAACCTCAAAATTTCGCATCGTTGCCATATTCGTAACTGGCGGCTTGCAAGCAACATTTCTTACAAGATTCCCTTATTTTACATGGCCAAAAGCGTCATGGTTACTTATGCTATGTACCACAGCCATGCTTCCGCTCGTTCCCACGGCGCTTATCGGAGACACTGTGAGGTATTCATGACTGCTCTACTGTCGCTTTGCGGGCTTGCGTATGATACGTTGTACAGGCGCTGAACACCATAAATACAAACGAAACTTTCAGGATGCGTCAGTTCCACAGGGTGAAACAATTTATAATGATGCCAAAAGGCTTCCATTATTGCGTTCCATTTTCAGCAACAAGAGAAGAGAGGGCACTTTTTATGTTTATGGTTCCGTGCATCGCTGATCTGTATTAATAATTATCCAACGAGATGCAACACAAAGCAGTCCATTTATTGTTCTGCAAGGTCACTCTACATGTTTCGAGTGTCAACCACACTCATCATCAGGAGTACACAAAACTGTAAATACAGCCTCCGGTACTGGCCACGTTGGAGGGAGATAGCTGCAGAAAAAAAAATATGACCATTACCGGAGGCCGTATTTACAGTTTTGTGTACTCCTGATGATGAGTGTGGTTGACACCCAAAACATGTAGAGTGAACTTGCAGAATAATAAATGGACTGCTTTGTGTTGCATCTCGTTTTACAGTTATTAATAAGGAGAAGGCACGTTCTAACGGAAGAATAACTGGGACGAAATCGGTGGTAGTCTGAAGAAATCTTTACGAAAGTCGTACGCGACTTGCACATGAAAGGGACATGTCGGCGGAATGAGTACGAAGTGCAACGAAACTGTCGCATTTGCATCTGTATAAGACAACTGTAGTTAAACTCGATGAGCGTATCATGAAGCAAAACCGCAATTGTAAAAACTGTACTTGCAGGGGCTGCATGATGGAGAAACATACACCGCAGTCGTCCTGTTCAGCGACGAGGCTTGCTTTCATTTCTGTGGATCCATTAAATTTCGGAGTAACAATTAATGTTCTGCAATAAGGTCCCATATTAATTCAAGGAGCCTCATTATATGATGTTACGGTTAGTGTGTGGTGTATTGTGATTGTAATTAAAATTATTGGGCCCATTTAGGTGCGTTCGCAAAATTGTGAAAAGCGACTGTTAGCTTCGTCTCGTCTGTCTGTCCGCATGGAAGAACTCGACTCCCACTGAACGGATTTTTGTGAGATTTCTTATTTTAGTATTTTTCGAAAATCTGTCAAGAAAATTCAAGTTTCATTAAAATCTGACAAGAATAAAGGGTACTTTATATGAAGACCGATATTTGATCATATCTCGCTCAATTCTTCTTAAAATGAGAAATGTTTAAGGAAAACGTTGTAGATAAAATCAAAACACACATTTTATATTCAATAATTTTTTTCCGAAAATCGTTCTATTTATGAGATAACGTGAAAAAATTTGGTACAGTCAGACTGGCCACAGACATGTACGGCGCATGCCTTTGCATGCTGGATAACAAGGGCCACAAACGCACACTCAGAATATGTATTACTTATTGCTTTTCCACTACATCAATGGTTGCACGAATGCACCTCATTGTTACATTATACGTACATTGCCTCGCTTGTCTGTTCCTGTGACTGTAAATTCAAATCGATATGTAACATATATGGAGACACAAAGCCTGTTCGACTACGAGGAAGAGTGTAGATTTTTCAGCAAAATAATACACACTGACACTACAGACCATTTCCAGTGTCTTCTTTAAATAAGGTGAATTATTCAATGTAATGCATTAAACTGAAACTTGTTGGATAGGGTCGATCGCTGTTCTGCCTACTGTCACGCAAAACTATCATGGAAATGTCATATTATATAGTGACGATTGAGGCCTTTAAAAAAAGTCGACACACACACACACACACACACACACACACACACATATATATATATATATATATATATATATATAGGTATATACGTAAATTTTCGCCATATATGTATGTACACATACATGACGAAATTAAATCCAGGATTGCCATGAAACAAGGACTCTTTTTACCAACAAATTTTACTTAAGTTTAAGTAAGAAACTAATGAAGAACCACATTTGGAACACAGCTGTTTATGGTGCTGGAATGTGGGCACTTCGGAAAGGTTTTGAAATGTCGTGCTGGAGTGGGATAGGGAAGATCGGTTGGGCCGATCATGTGAGAAATGAAGAAGTATTGCAGAGAGTCAAATGAAGAAGTACTGCAGAGAGTCGAAAAAGACAGAAATATTCTGCATACAATAAAAAGAAGGAAGGCTATCTGGACTGGCCACATCGTGCATGTGAAGTGCCTACTAAAATGTGTTATTAAAGGGAAGATAGATGGAAAGATAGATGTAACGGGAAGACGAGGAAGAAGACGAGAGCAGCTACTGGATGATCTCAAGAAAAAGAGTGGGTACTGGAAATTGAAAGAGGACAAACCAGACCGTACTGTGTGGAGAACTCGATTTGGAAGGGGCTATGGACTTGTCGCAAAACAGACTACGGAATGTTATGATGTGTATATTCGTCTATGACATGTGTCGATACAAAATGTTATGATGGGTATGTTCGTCTATGACATGTATCGATACAAAATGTTATAATGTGTATGTTCGTATGTGACATGTATCGATACAAAATGTTATGATGTGTATGTGTCGTATATGACATGTATCGATACAAAATGTTATGATGTGTATGTTCGTATATGACATGTATCGATACAAAATGTTATGATGTGTATGTTCGTATATGACATGTATCGATACAAAATGTTACATTTATAGCTCCAGTGCTTCATTAGAAATCGGCTGCAACCTGACAGCAAAAGGAAATATTCTCACAGCCATTAACTTCCCATATCAACTTCCACAAAAGTGTTACAATTACAGTTCATAATTACAGACCTAAATTAAATAAAGCTATTTTCTCGCCAACCTCACAAGTTCCCGCCCGTCGCGATGTTATAACAGGATGTAAGCAACTAGAAGTGTGGTGCTTGGTGCCATGCAGTAACAAATTTCGCTGAATATTATGTGAGAACTCTCACCTAGTAACGATGTTCCAATTGTACACACACACACACACACAGATAGAGAGAGAGAGAGAGAGAGAGACATCATGGTGATATCTTCCGTCTGAATAGTTAGTAAAGTTCAGCAGGAAATGCTAAACAGGTCTTGTAACTTTTGAATGGCACGGAACAGTGGTGTACCTGTGACTTTAGCCAGGGACTTGGGAAGTGGAAGGCAGACACAGTCTGCAGTTTGTTACAGTAGTCTACAAACTACGCAAGACAAGTTATCAGTGTTGAATATAATGGCAATTGTAACCTAAGGGATGTGAAAGAGTAGTTTCTCATGCGTGTCTGGCAAACTGCTGCATAGTGTTTTCACAATACCGATGGGACAGTTCACGGCTCCGAGTTCTCAGTTTGTGTGTGTCCGGTATTATGAAATTACAAAACGCTACACAACATTAAGTAATATGTTTTGTCTGCTTATTTCATTTTTAGGCAATGTTATGGGAGATGCTGAATATATTCACTCTGTGTGATTTATAAAAGGCGCCTTTGAAATCGTTAGGAAATAAAGGAGTTGGCGTGTAAAATTCGTTTCTATTCATACGGAGGTAGTGGGAATTTAACACAATAGATGACGCAAACAAAAGATGTAACTTTATGCCAAAGGTGGGGGCTGCAAACACTTGGATTTCTTAGCGAATTTGTATTCCTTGCTGATAGCATTCATTCCTTGCTAGATACAACATTTCTACCTTTCATTATTTCCATTGGTCCTGAAATCAATTAATTTTGCAGGACATAATTTAAGTGTATCTTGTGTCCATGTTTTCTTCTTTCTTGTGTCACTTACTTCCTCTCTTTGAGTCCTTCCCTTTACTATTACTTTCCACGTCATTCCTTTCCATATTTTTACATATATTTATTTTCACCGTCTAACGCCATGTTGACCCGAGGTTTCCCCTGCCATTAGCCCTGCACGATAGGACTTGCCATATATGATCAGTCTTAGTTGCCCTCCAACTTCATGGTCAATCATGCAGAACGTGGAACAGATTCTCAGCGTCTACTATTCTCCTTTATCCAATTCTCCTTGCGAAAGGTAATGACAGAATTCTTTGCAGAACATTCAGCTTTCATTACTTCCGCTTTCAAGATGTTTCAAGGGAGGGCGGAGGACATCCCTGGTCACTGTTTGTTCAACTTTATGGTGGCCAAATCCTTTGTACCCAGACGGTGCCAAAATGTATTCAGTTAACTCAGAAATTATAAGCAAAGTTGTATAAAATATTTTCTGTGCATATCGAGAGCGTTGTCGCAGCGATAATGTTACGGACTTGATGCTGGCGGTTCGGGCTTCGAACAACAGCTGAATTATCTACTATCGTAAACTTTCGTGGTTTTTCTCAGTATTTTCAGATAGACACAAAGATGTTACTGTCATATGGACACTCACACCTTCCTCCTCTTCTTATACCACCTACTTGCAATTGTTCATCATGTTCTCATATCATATGACGTTTGTAATATCTAACTTCTGGCAGTAAACAGCGTTGTTAAATACCCTAGACGTCATCATCATCATAAAAAATGAAGCTCCTTGTCTGTTCCATTTACAAAGATTAATACTCTCGTAGTTTCTATCTTTTCAGGACAAGAGTGTATTTTTTTCTTTGGATTCATGTTCATAAAAAAAATTTTTGAATTCCTTTTCGGACTGTACTTTCCAAACGTTCTAGACTTGCTTTGTTTCAGTTTCTTTCAATAGGTCTGGTCATTCATAGCAGGTAAACGGCAACAAAAAGTTGTGTGTAAAGTCTGTGCCGTAAATCCTCAATCAAAACACCAGGTTTGGGAGCGAAGATACTGAAATGAGCCTTAAAGTGTTGTGTAAATGTGTGTGAAATTGAATTGGCTCAGGATTGGGTGCAATATGGGGCTTACGTGGTCACGGAGACGAACCTCTGAGTTTAACAGAAATGGGGAATTTATTTTCGGGGTGAATAATCGTTCATATTTACGACAGACCCTGTACCCTTAACGGACATCGTTTGGTTATTGAAGAACATGCACAATTTCCGAAACTGAACTGTGCATTAAGAAGCTGTAAGTTCCCTGACATTACTTTAGACGCCGGACTGCTGGCTAGAAGTCAGTACTCGGAAGGTCCTGCGACCGGCCATCTCGACACAGGTTTTTCTTGGTTTCTCTGTGTCTATAAGCAAATGCTGAGATGGTTCCCAAGATTCCAAGTTGCCACTGCATGCTTCTCATGTAGTCCTCCAGACTTAAATCTAGTAGTAACCAATTTCATGTTTTGTTAACATGTAAAATAACCACTGCCACCGGGTAACAACCCAATTGCAGTAAATAAATATATTATATTATATCCTTCGTCCACATTTGTTCTCACCGTTCGCTTAATAGTACTGACTGCTGTCCCTCCCAATATTCCCTTTGATATCTTCACGTCTTATTCTTCGCGACACTGTATATCAGCAACACATAAGAACAATGGTCCATCAGCAGTTGTATGCAGTTATTAATATCCTCAAAGAAGCGGAAGTCTGGAGTTTCCACTACCTGTCACAGAGTGAATACACAAGATAAATCTGTCCCTGTCGAGCCATGTCGCAAAGGCTTTCAGGTGCAATGGAGATAAAGCTGTAGGCGTAAGTGACATCAGCAGTACGTGGAGATTATCGGTCTGCTTCAGGATCCGACGGCATTACCCCGGTATCCATCACATCTTGGAAGATGGTCTGGATGCACTGACGAAGATTACAAAGTTGACCATGCCGCCACTTACGCTTTAGCTAGTCATTCGAGGCCCCACAATTTGGATGGTGTGAGAAACAAGACGAAAGGCTTTCCAAAAGTTTCGACTTTTACTATATTCTCTGAAAGAAAAATGTTTCAGACGGTAAATCCGCTTAATTAAATGAGGTGTCTGTCTGAGGTTGGCGTAACTCCTAAAGAAAAGGAGATAAGGGCTTTAAAGTTTGGGTGGATTAAGATTTTTATAGGATTTACAGTGCCCGATATAATCAAAGTCTATCCGCGTGATCGGGACATATTCTCAGCTTACCGTTTTGCAAAAGAACAGTTCGCCATCGCACACTGTGCACCCCAACGTATGAGATTAACGCTTGTTTTGTTCTTAAGAATAAAACAAAGGGCAGGTGACAGAAGCCGTGGAGTAGTACGTGGTGATCGTAATCGACAGTAATGTATTTTTAAATAATCTGTACGTTTATTACACGTTGTGGCCTACTTGCAGGCAAAATGTGATTCGATACGAGCCCAGGCGGAAGACGTAGACGTGGCTAGTCAAAAAATAAATTCTCATCGTTGCTTTACCGGTTCTCAGAATTTAAGTAAGCTCTCAGACCATCACAGATTCAAAATTTATCCTGAAATAATTTTTAAAGATAATCAGTAGGCCTACTTCCACACAGACAAACACAGTACAGAGAAATAATCGCCTAAGTTATAAACCTGGGTCAGTGTGAATATTATCCATTAGTTTCATTGCATGCAGTTTTTTAGTGACACAAACAACAAAACACAAGCCGATGGAAGAAGTGAAATGTAGGTTAGGTGTCAACTCGAAAACACACTGTACCATGTAATTCTTTGATAATGGTGAACCATGTGGAGCATCACTGATATGTATTACAACTTTTTCCATCGTCACTAAGTATAAACAAACAACACGACGTTTCAAAAGCAAACTCCTTTTGACTTCAGGTGAAGAGTTACTACATATCAAAGATTTAAGCTTCTCGGAGCGGGTGATTGTGAATATTAGAGTCTTCTGGGATCTGACGTCGTTCATTCTGGCATATATTACCAAATTTCAGACGCGTTTGTTACCTTCATTTTTAATATAGTCCAAGGATGCCACCTGATCCTAAACGACCCTGAGGATGGCGGCAGGAATCTCAACCGAAAAGGTACTTATATGCAAGTCTAGGTGAAGCCATATCCAAGAAGAATTATACCTTCGGTACTATATATTTTGTCCATAACGCATTGTTATGTAACATTTTGGACTTCTGTTGTACTGTAAACTCCCTACCAGACTTATAACCTTGCTAACTTGATGTGAATATGAATATTGAATGCGAAATTTCATTAGCAGGGGTAATATAAATGCAGAAACCAATGAAAAGAAGGGCAGGCAAAAGGATCCATAAAACCTCTAAAGTGATAAACTGTTATACAGCCCTAACTAATTCTGTAGGGAAGAGTCCGTCTTAGGAACGTTTATTTTCGTAACAATTTATTACGTCAATAACACATAATATATTAATCAGCAACTTCCTAGAAGTTAAAATCTTGGCTTTTTTGTGTGATGTTTGTGGCCGGAGATGTGTATGGGATCCTGATGTTAGCGTACTTCGGGATTACTTTCTTAATTAGACATTGTCGATTGAAATAGATATTGGCACAACACTTCAGCACCTTAGTTCTTACGTTCTTCTTTATTTTCGCTTACGTCGTCACGAAATTTTGCCTTTCCATGAAATCACAAAATTGATTACCTTCACTACAACAGGTTGTTCTGGCTGAAAATTTGTTCCGATTTCGAAATTACGTCAAATGTTCCAAGAGTTCTGTATAAAAGGCTAAGTTTCTGTTTTTTAAATTTCTTGGCGAGGCTGGATACTTACAGATCTGACATGGCTCTTTTATTGTGAACAGTTAATGTAACGCCACTTCTCAGGGACCAGGTTGTTGTTGGTAGGTATGAGTATTGCCTATGTGTGTAGCTTGATGTCCACCTCCGACTGGTGGACCTCACGTGGCGCGAAATGGCGTGAAGGGAACGGAAGTTCGATTTTAATCGTACTTTAAAGGTAAGTTTTATATTAGCCAGTGACGGTAAGAATTTAAACAAAAAACCGTGACGCGTCGACATCAGGGGCTTTATTTTGTCCCAAGAAAGAGAAGCCAACTTTAAAGCAGCTTTTAAGTCTCACTTAGTAGCTGCCACCGTCTGACTTAAGCCTATAAAATTACGCAGCACGGCTGCAATTCTGTAATTATTATCAAGAGATAAGAAACCTAAAACACTCATTTAGAGGAAATGCTAATATTTACTACTAGCTCACACCCTGCAATTCATACTCAAGAATGCATGAAAGGGTCATCCATTTATGTCCTTCATTATCTATTAAAAAGGCATATAAATTTTCCAAACATGAATTACAGAAATTATGATACCATACCTTATATGCCTTATGGTGCCATTTTTTTAGAAGAAATGTAAAAGTTCTATGGAAGTATGGCTGCATAAATATAAATAAAACTCGACGGGCAAATTTCAATGCATATTTTCACTATCGAATGTCACAAAAATTCTTGCAGTAGTTTCTGAAGTGAAACGCAGACAGGTAGGCACTTTCAAACCCCCCCCCCCTCTCCCCCCATATGAGGTATCAGTGAGCGTGAATTAAAAAGAAAAGAAGTAACAACAATAACCGAAGAGAGTGGGGGGGGGGGAAATACCTCCATATAAGAAGCACTCTACAAGAATGTGTTTTCAGCACCTGGAATTGTGGGTCAGCAAGTGAAATGAATGGCGTTGAACGTGTATCGCTTACAGAACAAGGCCATACACTGCGGACAGTAAGCGGGAGCTTTTGGTGAAGGAAGCACGAACCAACGGACAATCCACAAAAGACACAGCATCCAAACTAAAAGGTGAGATGAAGATCATGAAAAAACAAGAAAACAAGAACGACGACATCAACAACAACAAGACTGTTTATCACAATGCACATAGCACCAAACCTCAGCCACTCTCTGAGATCAGGACAGAGAAGGTTACTGTCACCATCCTGCTAACATACTGTCATTTTCCTTTCTTCTTTGATGTTTTGTCAACTCTGTATTATAAACAGTCCACTTGAAAGAACTGTTAAGAATTATGAATTAAAAAACATGTTGAATGAACAGATCGTAACGAAGGATTGAGGTACTTCCCCCGGTATTCGCCTGGACTAATTCTTGCATTATATAACGATTTTATTTCAACTGCCGAAGTTACAGAGTCGCATTCGTTTCGTGAGACAGGGGAAAGGGGAAATAGTAGATTAAACAATCAGAATATGCCCGGCCGAATTTCGACCTGACCTTGTCCGTTATGTTAATGTTACATCAAACTGGTGTGCTATAAAATGCCAGGTCAATTCTTCGTCGATGGGGCTGGAGGAAGTGCTCCGTAAATTTGGTTTCTGACAATTAAGTAAGTGGACTGCTCTCTGTGTAGCTTCTGCCAGTACATATTAGAACACCTGACTGCTCCATTCACACTGCGTCAAACACAGACTGGGATTTGGCGTGTTTTGGTACAGTTAAGTGTTTTGTTTGTGTCTCCAACATTGGTTTCCTCAGAAAATTTAGAAAGTTAAAAAAAAAAAAGCCTTGGCCTCTCTGAAAAAAACATGGCGGCTGATGATGAGAATTAGTGTTGGAATGCGACTAACTAACGTAGTGTTGCATCTCAGTCCCGAATGAATGAGATTGGAAATGTGGGGGAAATCGAAATTACATTTCAAACCATGCTTATTAAAGAAATCTTGTTATGAATTTGTTACGCCAACAAAGATTTTCTCTTCCCGCTTCAAAACAATTACCACAGTACGCGTTTCGAAAATGGCATATCGTGGTGAGAGTCCGGCAGCTCATAACAAAATGGCACAACGGACGGAAACATCGGAGAAAGTGAACAAACACACAAACCTTTAAAGTTAAAAATTTTCACTTTCCAGTCAGACACAAAAGAAACCCAGGAAGAATATTATAACATCCTACGCAATCTAAGGCAACTGTTGAAAAATTCTAATTCTCTTCTTCCTGCAAAGGACCATAACAAATAGATTTTCTCCTAGTTTGACCTGTCAGGGAAATGTATTTCCTCGTGAATTTCCAGTGGAGCAATTATCAGGTGACAATACGTGTCTTTGTCACATGCAGCCGAAATAATTCAGAAAACTGCAAAGTCGTTTGTTGTAATGTCGGACGGTCTTTATCCAGACACAGTCGCTGTTTACCTCTTCCAAAGTAAAATTTCATATATTCGACAACAAATTGGTAAGATTAGATTGGATATAAAGTCATTACTTCGGCGATGGGGGACCTAGGCAATACAGACATGGGGCACCTAAACAGTACAGACAAGGAAGCAAACAAATATACGTATAACACAGCATTAAGGAGTGCGTCCGGATGTTTTGTGTCCTGGACTCTTCTGAGCTAATCACACTCCTTAACACACTGAGGTCATATTTTTCTCTTTTTTTCGCAGCAAGTACACGTCGTGTTACTACTACGATGAAGTACGTTGCGTTTCTTTTGAAAACAGACTTTTAACTACGTTGATTTTTTGTTGTTAAATTTATCGGTTATTATTTTTAAAAAGTTCAACCCGCATTTTTTGGTAATTATCTCGTAAAATGCATGATTTCCAGACAGCATGTGCTTTACAAAAAGAAATACGCGAAGGCTTATTTGGATTTCTGTACAAATTTTATTTAATTTTTGTTTATTTTTTAAACATTTTGTAAGGTTTTCCACCATCAGATCTCATAAAAGTGCATATACAACTGACAATACCATTTTTATTGAGTTCTCAACAAACACTGAGGTGTTATTTATTTCCTGCCGTCGAATAAAGGGAAAGGAATGAAAAGTAAAACCAACATTTAATTCACAGCAATTTGTCGCAACCCACACAATTCTTCAGCCTGAGATTTCCGCATTACTAGACAGCTAGTTTACAAACACACTTTCTGTCAAAATTTTGTGTCCACAAAAAAATTATTGTCCCTATATTTTCGTAAATACATAACATGCTTAATTGTTAGTCTGATGAGGATCAGTCAAGTTTTTTTTTCTGTCTCCTGTAAACATAGCGAAATGGCTTAAATTGTATACGCATTAATTAACACTTATGTTGTGAGACTGTAAATGGCGTGACATCAGCTTCAAAGTACGCTTTGTGGAGCTCTCTACCTTAATAAGTTCCGGAAATGATGTATTCAAAAGAGTCGCGGAGAGAAGGAACTTTGTCAGATTGGGGGTAAAAACTGATATTCGATATCTTGAAACTGATCGACCTAGAGGGCTCAAGCTACGTGACAATAAGATTCTTATTTTTATAACAGATTACACAGGATTAGTAAATGAAGAATGAAAGTTCGCTTTTCCTTGTTTTCTGTGCGGTTTGACGTGAGATCGCCCACAGTTAGTATGTGACTGAATAAACAGAGAAGAAACACGACAGGCTTCGGTCGGGATAATTGGCCTCCGGACCAGAATTAAAACATGAGATATCATCAATATGAAACAGGAGTGCCAACCAGTGCAATAATTATTTTGAACGCAGTGAAAGTAACAAAGCCTTCAGAAGGATTCCTCTTATAGCACATTAAGTATTCCGGACCTGCCAGCAGAGACGTGGATGCCATCAGATATTCTGTTGTCGTTTGTGTTTGTTTTTAAAAGGCGTTGTTTAATACAAGAACAAAAGTTTTACGTAAATACGTAATAGAATATCAGGCAAAGAAAGGAGGGAGAGGCCTGCATTCCTCGCCGGACAATAGCGACAATATAAGAAGAAAGTGCTAATCGTGAAGAAGGGCATATGTTTAGGAACGCCACGAAATAATAAAACATCTCTGCTTTATAAATAAAATATCAGACAAGACTTTGCAATGTTGAGTTGCCGAAAGTGAAACTAGCAGAAACTATAATTTCTTCTGATCATTGGTCTGGGCGTATGAGTGCTCTGGAATTTACTGACCTACGAACTGGAATTTCATCTCTCGTCCATCAATGTGTTGTTTTTACCAAATGTTTCAACATTCTGATCGCTGAGTTCTGCAGTAATACAGAGTCGAATTTCCCCTATTACTGAAAATCTAGTGTGTGAAAAATATCAAAGACGTTGGAAGACAAATTGGCAGAAATCATTTTCAGGAAGTAAAATGTATAACAGTTTTAAAGAATCAATTTTTATACAGGATAACCCGTTGTGTTTAAAGAGTTGCAGGATAAACAAACTAGTTGCCAGTTACCAGTTACCATAAAACACAACAATAATGGTTATCCTTATTTTAATGGCGACATGTTTCGGTCCTTGCGACCATCATCTGGTCATCTTACAGAAAATTAACTTAGGTCCATGCAGTGCAATCTTGTAGCATAGGATCCAGTAATACTTAGAGTTGTATAAAACACTCGTATGTATAAAACATTAAAAACTGGAATATATTAAGCTGTTTTATAGCTGTCTAGGATCCTAGACAGCTACTGAATTGGAATGCTACTTTCTAATAGCAAAAGAAACTGTACAATTATGCTCTTTAGAAAACATATTCGCTTTCTTTATCTCGGTAATTAACCAACTTGATGCACACAATTTTTGTTTTACAAGAATTTTGTGCATCAAGTTGGTTAATTACTGAGTTAAATATACTGAGATGAACAGTCAGCAAAACGTCAAAAAATGTTCGCTTTCGTTTATTATTCAATTAGAAGCCTGATAAGCGCCTCTTCTGGGGGTTTTTAAACTGAACGGGCAGGATGTACGCATCTCCCAAAACATGGGTCATGTTCGAGAAAACCTGAATCTTTAAGTTATAGGATGAACTAACTAGTTACCAGTTACCGTCAAAAATGCAACTAACTGATACAAAGTTTAATTAAACCAAAATTGCTAGCATATCGACAAACAAAGAGGAATCCCAGATGTCTGTTTTAGAGTTTACAGAGGCACCTGTCCAATACGCAAAAGTAAGAATAAAGTTGCGTCACTCAGTGTGCAGAATGCAAAATTTCAGAAAACTTGTTAACATTTCTGGTTACAGAAAAGTCTTCTTTGGTTACATTTTCCCCCTTCGCTTCTAATGCAACGCAAACCGTCCTTGTATAGGTCGCCTACAAAAAAAAAGCTGTTACGCTTTGATGTTGACAGGTTACACTTACCAAAGTTTCTCTGGCAGGTGGCGATACTTTTAGCAACCAGACTTCTGGTTACCTTGTTGAATGTTCCGTTCTTGTTCCAAACTACGCTGCAATTTTCAGTAACGTAAACCCAAAGTTAAAATATGACTTCTTGTCTGTTAGTGGAAAAAGTGACCCAGTTAATGCTGCGCTGAAATATACGTTGTAACAGAAGCCCCAATTTCTTTTAAAGAATCTAGAAGCCACCTCAAAAGTGGGGACACCAGGTGCGCGAGGTGCAGCGAGTTCCGTACCGAGGACCCACACATATTAGGCGCCACAACATAGAAATTACACAGTCTGGCGACCCAGGGCCAATTATTTGCGCATTCCTCTTTTAGAATAAATTATTTTACCATCAGAGGACTAAGAAAATTACTGTTAAAACTAAACAGCATAACCGACAGACGTAAAACGAAAAAACTCACCTTTGTTCTTGGACATCCAGATGCAGGATTCGATTACAGCACGCGCCTGATTTCACTGTCAGCCAGCACTATGCTTTCCTGGGAACAATGAGAGATGATTAGTTCGTGTTTATAAAGAAAGTTGAAGACAAATAATCCGGGCAGTTTCTGAAAATATCTTCTTCTTAAACTAATAAATTTTAGTAAATAATTCAAAATACTGTTAGAAGCAGGCTTGTCTAATTATTTTAAAAACATGTCCATCTTGCAGAAGAACAGAACAGCCTGCAATACAAACTCTTGTGTGTGGGAACCTTACATACTACATTTGTGTTCCGCGAGGTTTGAGGTTCTCACAAGCGTTATTACTAAATATTCCTCACCTCCAGAACATTACGCAGTGTTGAATGGCAAAACGCAAGTGCCATCAATGGACTAATCGACCCTGAAGGTGAAGGAACGGTGATCTTTCGATTACCGGTAAATGTTGACCAGTCGACACAACACAACATCCCAAATACTTGATTTTACGTTTATCCTCCTTCATTCGTAAAGAATTTATCAAGAAAACCAAGAACTTCCGTCAATAAAATGTTTTCCTTTGAGAAGAGAAAATAACAGCGTACACGTCAGGAAGTAAAACTTGTATTGCTTTCTTACGTGATCAATTACGTTCTCAACAGTATATTTCCTTGAAGTAACTCAACTCTCAAATTTCCTTCTTCCCATATATTCCTTAATTAAGCGCCCATTTCCTTATTACCCCAAATGTATCTTGTCTTTGTAGAGTGAAGTGAAAACTAATTTTGCGCGTTGACTGATCGTCCTTACAACAATCCGAACTTGGTAAAGAGTGGAACAGAAACACATTTAGCGACGCAATTTCTTACCCATTTTCTTGTTCCGCCCCACTCAGTACTACATCCTATCTGCAGTTTTTATCGCTATTATGAAAATAATGTTTCACAACGGAAATGCCATCTTGTATTACGCAACGTTTTTTTAAAAACTGTGTGTGGTAAAGATGACCGCACGGTTTTTGGGTTTTCTCAGGAAAAACATAAAATAAAATAAAACAGGCTGGCAATTTTGTTTAAAATTATGGACTAGAAACCACAAGGGAAGAGACACGTGGAAGACATAAGCATATATTAAAGGGTAAGAATAACGTGCCGGAAAATAACTGCAAATTTTGAAAATAAAATAAAGTGATGCAGCCCACATCCAGTGACGGGTTTTTTGAATAAGTCAGTGAAAGTTTGAATATGGGTTATGCATGCAGGGGAAGTCGTGAGCAGGTCCGTACCTAACAATCTTCCATTAGATATTTAAATTTTTTTTCCTGTTTGTAAGACCTTCGGACATTTAGCACCGAACTGGTTCGGAACTGCAGTAACGTACCATCCAAACAAAACATAGAGCGTCAGAACGAGTGTAAAAGTCAAATTTAACATAAGACACGTCCTACAGAAAATACGAAGTCTACCACCTACAAGTCCCTCAGGCAATGGAGAAATGCTCCGCATTTTGTGGTATCCGAACATATACAAAACCCCGCCAGTGGCACCCATCCTGAGCCTGATAAATCAAGCCCACACCCTCCCACCTTATTGTTTTAAGATCCATTGAAATATTATCCTCCGATCTAGGCCTATGTCTTTCAAGTGGTCTTTGTCCTTCATGTTATCAACACACACAATCTCTACGCATTCACTTCGCTCCACGATTTGATAATACTAATAACTGTTGGGGAGAATCACTACAAATCTTGACGCTCTCATCACACAGTTGTCTCCAACCTCCAGTTATGTCCTTCATCTTATCTCCAAACATAGATGGAGTCAGATTTAACCTGACTGTTTCATCGTGTGCAGCGACTGAAATGGTAGGCAGCAGCCTTAACTTTTAAGTCAACCTTACGGCACTTGACACAGAGACTGTTTTTGATGTCACAGTACAAAACCCCGCATATGAGGGAGCAAGTTGCAATAAAAAAAGCGATGAAAGAAATTATGCTGTGCGGCCATTGTAACGGTAAAACCAGCTAACGACTCACACGCCCTATTGCCTCTTCCTTACAGAAAGAAAAGCACGCACGCATTCTGGTGTCTCTATGTTCCGACAGTTACAGAGAGAAGTGCAAATCATTTGTGGTTTCCATGTTGTGTGATAAATTCGTTCCGCTAGACTTGCATTGACAACCACTAATCTGCTTTGACAATCGACCGGTCTGTCCTCTGTGAGGTGTGATCGAAAGAATGTCCGAAATGAATGCTTCTCTTTATCCGTTTTCTGGTTATTCTATAATTTTCACTTTAAAGCAGGTCCATGTCGAATGATTCTGCATTTTTCGAGGTATCTACGGAAATCCTGGACATGACGTCATTACAAATCTTTAGTTCGTTACTAGATTGAGTTCTGGGAATTAACAGTCACATAGCGCTGGATCTGGTGAACACGGAGCCTGGGAACAAACCTAATGTCCGTCCTGGCTACCTTAACCGATAATTTACACACAACCAGAGCACAGAGGTCATTGCCATGTTGGTGAAACGAATTTTTAGTGTGCCATTTTCAAGACTTTTCACTGAATGGATTTCCATACACGTCACAGAAATGTCATTAACACTTTGCTCTGCGAGACGAATTCGATTCGTAGACTTTCAATAAAGTATAAAAGCAATTCTCGAAACTTCCAGCGCCTTCAGCGAAAGCCATTCCACATTTGAACCAAACCACTGGAATACGTGTTCTGTGATTACTGTTTTAGCTCCAAAGGCAAGCTTTAAGATGAAGCACTTTTTCTAAATATTTTTGTGTAAGTTGGCAGAGAACTTGATGCACACACTTGCTATACTTTAAGGCCTATAAAAGAGAAGAAGTTGAAAAATATAGACGTGTCTTAACCATCACGGCAATTCTCTCCTGACGAATCCTAGCAGCAGCAAGACAATCGACGTAGCTCTAAATATTCGACGAATCCTAGCAGCAGCAAGACAATCGACGTAGCTCCAAATATTCGACGAATCCTAGCAGCAGCAAGACAATCGACGTAGCTCTAAATATTCGACGAATCCTAGCAGCAGCAAGACAATCGATGTATCTCCAAATATTCGACGAATCCTAGCAGCAGCAAGACAATCGACGTAGCTCCAAATATTCGACGAATCCTAGCAGCAGCAAGACAATCGACGTAGCTCCAAATATTCGACGA
>Ga0123354_10003883_pt1 | contig 20880 bp, 20 predicted proteins | sample TergutLab28metaG_2_FD_97872 | JGI IMG/M metagenome (GOLD analysis project Ga0123354, IMG submission 97872) | Labiotermes labralis P4 segment gut microbial communities from Petit-Saut dam, French Guiana - Lab288 P4 | ecosystem: Host-associated > Arthropoda: Insects > Digestive system > Gut ...
CCTTCCATGGGTAATTCGGATGCTAATTTTTAAAAAGGAGAATCGAAAATCACGAGTTACTTAGGATAAAATCTAATAGCAAAGTATAACAAATAATGATTTACTCTATGAAATATTTTAAAAGATGTACATAATGATGTAACTTCATTAAATACAAAAAATGTATACCTACCTTTCAAGCAACTGGTTACAAGAGAATGATGCAACCCACCCAAGTTATCTTTCAGGGCCAATGGACACACAAAAATTCAAGGTACAGTTCTCCCCAATAGTATGAAAAAAGGTAAAACTTTGGAAAGGTTAATCACTGCTACTAGCCAGGCACGTTTTTAAGAATAACTCCTGTGTCCTCGGTCAGTAACAGTCTGTACTTCCTAACTCTACTGCTAGTTGGCGTCATGTGTGTTATCTATACATCAAAAGGAATGTCGAAAAAGTTTGGGGTGCATGTTATACATTAGGTGCGCGTTATCTATACATCAAAAGGAATGTCGAAAAAGTTTGGAGTGCGCGTTACACATTAGGTGCACGTTATCTATCAAAAAATACGGTACTTTGTAAATAACCAACTTGACGCACAGTTCTTTTTCTTGTATGTTTATTTCTATTCCCTACATGTTTCGGACAGCTATGTGCCCATCATCAGGAGAATTAATTGTATCAATATGACATCTGGTATATGTCACTCTGAAAACAAGTGAACAGTCTAAAATTACAAAAAGTTAAGCCTTAAAATGAATGGTGTTGCTTATAGATGATTATAAAATCTTGAAAAAATTCTTATATAAGTGATATTATTAGAGTGACTGTTTTGGTTTGTATTATTGCACAATTTTTGGTGTCTTTTGAAGCTTAATAGGCGTGTTTATGTTTGTCATGTAGAGGTCATGTGGCGGTCAAAAACTAGCAACAGAAAATGCAATAATCACGCAAGCCGACAAAGACAAAACCATAGTGATATTAAATTCTAAAAAGTATTCCAAAAAAGTGCATACATTTCTTACGACTAACAACTTCCTTACACTACCCAGAGACCCCACTGACAGATACCAGAAACTCATACACAAAACAATGCAAGAATGCAACCTAATTATAAACAAACAACAGATAAAATACCTAAACCAAAAGAAACCCTCACCACCAATACTTAAAGCACAACTTAAATTACACAAAATGGACATCCCAATCTGCCCTGTAATCAATAACAGATCAGCACCATCATATAAATTAGCCAAACATCTAACCAAAATACTAAGCCAATACATCACACTTAATAACCACTATGTCATTAAACCTTGCTAATGGCTTAAAAAAACTAAAAGTGCACAAAAACCACAAAATGATAACTTTCAACACCAAAGACCTTTATGTCAACATCCCCATAGATGAGACATTAAATATTATAAAACCTAAATTATTGTAAAGCAACACACAAATAGCACAACAAATGCTCTCACTATTGAAAGTAACCCTATCACAGAATTACTCTGCATTTCAACACAAGATCTATCGACCAGAACAAGGCGTCTCCATGGGATCCCCGATTTCAAACTTAATAGCCGAAATATTTTTACAACACTATGAAGACATACACATAAAACAACTCCTTGACACAAAGAACATAGCGCTATACACACGATATGTTAGATGACATCCTGATCATATACGATACAACAAGAATCCACCCACATACCATCAACACACACATAAATCAAATACATGATAACATACAGCTCAACACCACACACGACAACCACAGGTCTATAAACTTTCTTGACTTGACAATAACATGAAAACACATAAATCTCGAAACTGACATACACAGAAAACCAACTACCACTGACACAATAATCAACTTCCTCTCAAACCATCGCACAGCACACAAAATGGCAGCCTTCAGATATCACATCTCTATAATGTACTCCCTTCCACTAGATATGGAGAATAAACAAAAAGAATGGAAAATAATACAAATAATAGCCAGAAACAACAATTTTCCACAAAACCTTCTACAGAAATTAAACCAACAAATACAAAACAAAATCGACCATACACAAACTGGAGAAAAAGACATGAAGATCTGGACTTCTTTCACCCACCACAGCCCAAAAATAAGAAAAATCATCAATTTATTCAAACACACAAACAAAGTCACAGAGTTCCGGACCACAACTACATTGTATCAACTCACAAAATCCATAATGCCAAATCAAACACCAGAACACAAAAAAGCGGAGTTTACAAACTCACATGTAACAAATGCCATAGATCATACATAGGACAAACAAACCAAAACCTAAAATTAAGATTTCAAGAGCATACACACTATATTAAACACAATGAACCCCAGTCAGTCTACGCACTACATATCCTCAATTGCAGACATGAATACAGCAACATCAGCAACACCATGACACTACTGAAACACATCAATAAACTATCAATCCTACTTCCATACGAACAAAAGTCTATACAATTATTTCATCACAACAGTCAACTCATTCCAGAACAACACCCAAATGAGCAAAATCCTATTTTTCAACTCCTTCACAACAGATACCATACGTCACACTCCACCTGACACTCAATCAACACTTCCACCTCAACCCAGCAGAACCAGTTTCATCCAAACCTGCATACCAGATGGTCATCTACACAGGTAAGCACGCCGTTACATCAATAATTTTATTGCATTTTACGTAGCTCCAATAATTATAAAATTACATATCCAAACAATTTTAAAGATAATTTAAAGAATCTTAAAGAACCATTTAACCATGACCTCTATATGACAAACATAAACACGCTCATTAAGCTTCAAAACGACACCAAAAATTGTGCAATCATACAAACCAAAACAAGTCACTCTAATAATATCCCTTATATAAGAATTTTATTAAGATTTTATCATCATCTATAAGCAACACCATTCATTTTAAGATGTAACTTTTTGTAATTTTAGACTACTCACTTGTTTTCAGAGTGACATATACCAGATGTTGTATTGATACAATTAATTCTCCTGATGATGGGCACACAGCTGTCCAAAACATGTAGAGAATAGAAATAAACATACAAGAAAAAGAACTGTGCGTCAAGTTGGTTATTTACAAAGATTATATCGAGATGCATGGTCAACAAAACATAAAAAAGTTCATTACCTTACACTTCAACACCAAAAGACAACCATGTGAATGATTCAAGAAAGGAAAATTGTTACAAAGATCCCTGTCCTTTGAGTCCACACCATGAATGAATACATTACAGGGCCTAAAGTGCCTTCCACTCTCAACTTGCACGCTCGACAGAAGACAGTGATCAGCTGCACACCACAGCTAGCTAAACAAACGAAGGCCCTAGGAACTAAATGGATGCATTCAACCTTCATGCCCTATTTCCAGCTGAAACAATTCATGCCTTACAAGGAGGCAATCACTTTCTGTCCAGTTATGCCGTTTTCACTAGGCATAGATGGAAGTATAATATTAAGAAGGATCTTCAGGAAGAGGCATGTGGCGACATGGACTGGATTGATCTGGCTCAGGATAGGGACAGGTGGCGGGCACTTGTAATTGCAGTAATGAACCTTCAGGTTCCATCAAATGTGGTGAATTTCTTGACTAGCTGAGAACCAGTTAGCTTCTCAAGAAGTATTCTGCTCCATGCAGTCAGTAACTGTTATCACCAGAATCATAAACCACTAAACAGATTTTCTTAGATTTTGACACTGGATATTTCAACTGAAGTTACAGAGAAATTCCAGTTTTCTGCCACGTTGATCTACATTGCAATGCCTACTTTACTTAACACAATAAACTTTTCACATCATAAAAAATCCAATTCAGGGAAATTCTGGTAGCGTAAAACCTTGACCCATTGTGTGTGAAAGGATCACAGAAAACAAATAATAAATGCAAGAAACTGACAGTTTTGGGAAAAGCATGAATTGTGCCAGGAACATGAGAAAACAAAACAAGGAAAGTTTTACATAATCTAAGAGTTTCATTAGAAGCAGGCTTCAACATACTTGTCAATGGTTTGATGGTCACATGCATCTCCCTCTTTCTCCTACCCACTACCACTACCACTCTCATGATAGAAATCTGGCATTGTACAATGCAACTATGCTGGATGCCATATGTTGCAACCTCATTTTCCACAGAGGCCCAGAAGTGAAGTGCACATCTTTCTCAGTGTCTAGCCATATCCAGCCCTCAGGCAAGGCATCATGCTTGTGCAGTTTGGTGCATAATGCAAATTTTATATTCTGTAGAAACTGTATCTTGCAGACAAGCAGCTCAGTTGTCCACAAACAAGAAAACGTTCCTACTCTGAACAATTGAGGCCTTCAGTACCCTTTAAAACTCAGTGAACATGGTTGTGGTCATCCACACTTTTAAGTGTAGTATTTCACATTTTTCAAACAACATGGATTCCAATATTTTCCCACTGTGATCAGCACACATAACAACAAGAATAACAACATTAAACACACAGGTTTAATTGCTGAACTCAATGGAAGTAAACCAGAACATTTTGAAACAATACTGTAATAACTGCAGATCACAGTTAACATGTTTGCCACCTTACAACTAAGCCACAAGAACACAACCATTAATCATACCTGGCACATGAGTGGCAACACTTCATGAAGTTAACAGTGATTAATGGTACAGACAAGTTACCTCTACTGTACATTCCACAACCATCACATTACTTTTGGTCCCTTTCTCTCTCAAACACAATCATGCCAGGAATACTGTGGGTCAGGACCAAGCATTCTAAACAAATGGCATAGGAAAACAACACTATGAGAAACAATATGTATGGTCCAATTATACATTACTTATACGGGCATTTTTGGGGGCCAGAGGTAATGAAACAATACTTGCAGCAAAATAACACATACAAGAACGACGAACAGAGCTTTCAATGTACTTGTATAATGTACAAAAAATATTCCCCCATTACAGTTAAATACTCAAACATACTACACCATAACACACTATGAAGTTCAGTCTATTTCCCATACTGAACTATAACAAAATCTACAGAAAGTCTATTGGCAACAGGAAAAGTGTGTTTACATCCTTACACAAATTGTGTCTATTACAGATCAATGTGGGTGAAACTCGAAATCCTGTAGCAACTCTCATTGGAAACTGCTCACGCCCAATGGCAACATACTTTGTGAAAAATCAGATGGGATATGTGGAAAATCCATTGAAGTTCTTATGTAAACTAAAAATATACATGCTGTTTATACAAGAATATGAGTGGGTTTAAAAATTGCAAAGAACTCAGTTGTTAAATTGGGAATTTTGTCTACAACATCATGAAATACATACTTTCAGTCTCCTTAATCTGCAGTAACAACAAGCATGTTAACGACAAGTCCTGGAGCCACTTCTATAATAGTGACGAACAGAAAACTATGAACAAGAACCATGGATCAAACCTCAGCTGCCCAACCAGTATACCAATACACAATAATAAAATAAACTGTATACATACAAAAACACAACAATGTATTTTTTGCCTTAGTGGCTGCTAGTTTCAGCCATTACAGCCATCAGCAGACCAATGTTATACAAAAAATTTAAAAACGCTGGTTAAATGTGGTGCATAAAAATGTTAAGTTGTATAGGATCCCATTTACATTAATGTCAATGTTTATTACCACCCTTAAAATTATTTACAGCCTTACAATCATTTTTCTGTGCTACCTATAGTATGATGTATCAAGGTTCTGTCGTATACAGCTGTACATGCATTTAAAATATAAAATGGTCACATTGATATGTTTGTTATACTATATTAAAATTAAGTAAAAATTGTCTTAGGTCATAACTTGTGTGATTAGCTGCTGTGCATCGAGATGTTGTTCTAATATACTTGTCAAATAAACTGAGAGCTGGATGGTACAAGCGTCATATCATAATGTGATGCTGTAGATGTATTGTCATCAGTATAAAGTGTGGACTTCTTAGTAAACTGACAATCACACTGGAAATATAAAATATATAATATATAGACCACATTGTAAAAATATAAAATATATAGATCACATTGTATCAATTAAATTTATATAGTTAGGGATATAAAAATTCTACTTACAGATATCATAGTAATATGATAGTTCAGCTCTACTGTTATGTGCATGCAGCTGGCGTAACAGTTTGTGCCTGAGCAAGGTCAATGACGGAACTCCCTGTATCCACACTTTATACTGATGACAATACATCTCCATCGTCACATTATGATATGATGCTTGTAACATCCAGCTCTCAGATTACTTGATAAGTATGTTAGAACATCATCTCCATTCACAAACAGCTAATCACACTAGTTGTGACCTGAGACAGTTTTTACTTAATTTAATCTAGTATAACAAACATATCAATGTGACCATTTTATATTTTAAATGCACGTACAGCTCCATGCAACAGAACCTCAATATATTATATTATAGGTAGCAGTGAATAACCACTTTAAGACTGTAAATAATTTTAAGACTGTTAATAAATACTGACATTAATGTAAATGGGATCCCATATAACTTAACATTTTTATGCACCACATGTAACCAGCCATTTTAAATTTTTTGTACAACATTGGCCTGATGATGGCTGTAATGGCCGAAACTAGCATCCACTAAGACAAAAAATACATTTTTGTGTTTGACTGTGTATGTATATAATTTATTTTATTATTGTACTTAAAACACAACGGGATGTCCTCTACCAAAGAAATACCAATACACACTCACATATGCATTCATAAACTCATGTTCATACACGCCTACAGCACATGTACCATAAAATGAAATTCTAAATTGTCAATACTTACTTGACTACTAGATTCATCACTATTCTGAGTTGTTCTTGGGGGTGAACCACTCTTACGACGAATACCCCGGTGAATTGTCCATTTCTGTAAAACATTATAAAATGAGTGTAAATCAATGCACAGTATTCAATGACTGATTCCACCCATGTATTTAGTAACTAAGGGCATCATATTCCATAAATCTGAGTCTATGAGATGTTTACATATCAGCAAATTTAATGTAGGAAGTTTATTGAAATACACCACATGATCCAAATGCCTTTGAAAAGTAAATAGGATATGTCATCCTTGAAATCACTTTGTCATTATGAAATGTATTCTAACGTTGGAGAATGTTGCATCCAATGTGTGCTCTAAAAGCATGGAAAACCCAAGGATTTTACTTTCAGTATTTCTGAAGACAGAATGATCCTCACTTAGCATGAATGGAAGAATAACTGCAATATTACTGAGATACAAAGTATTTTTTCACTACAAATGTATCACATTTTATCAGGTTTTAAATATTGGTCAGTTCACAAATATATACATTGTACATGCAAATATATCGTCATTTGTGCAAACTGTAGTTTTTATAAGGAATTTTGTCTAGTTCTGCAATATGCAATGTGAACAGTATATCTGAATACTCAGACATGTGTTAAAAGAAAGCTTTGAATTAACTGAACAAAATGTGCACACCATTTTAGAACATTAATCATAATTAATAATAAAAATCCTGTCTCCCCAATTCCCTTCATTCTGTCCTCTAGCCTGGATCTCTGGACAAACAGATCAAATGCCACGACCACTTCACTGCTAGGTAATTGTACACAGTCCCATGAAGAAAAGATACACGATGCTACCCAAAAGTCGCTGAAATTCGAATGCCACATGAAAACCGTTTGTAGTATGGTTGTTAACTGCCAGGTATCGTGAGCTGTACCATTTGTGAACAACTCTGCCATGCGGCATTCTTCTGGACTCTGCATTTATCATTCTCACCCCCTTATGGTTCAAAATTATCACACTGACAATTCAGACTGACACTGGTGCGGGACTGGTGAAGAACCTAATACATAAGGTTGGAAGAGTGCCTCAACTTCAGTCCACAAGATAAGGAAGATGAGCACATCCATAAGCCACCTAAAAAGTCCTGAAAAAAGATGTAACACTGGCCTGTGCAGTGTAAGAGAATTCAATGCTGCATCTGTGTTCCATTAAAAACAAAGAAATGAGAATGAAATTAAAGTGTCAAGAATGCAACGTAGGGCTGTGTGACAGACCATGTTTTGAGCCATATCACACCAAACTGCATTTTGAGGACTATGTGACACTAAAGTGGAAAAGTGGAGCACACAAATGGAAGTCAACATTACCAATAAAATTACTGAAATGATGTTTTTCAGCAGCACTGTCATGATGAAATAAAGAGGAGTAAAGGGGGCAAGGATTTTAGTGGTTTCATAAAGGAACAGAGACTTGTTAGATGGGCTTTTATGTGTGTATTTGCACCATTTTACCAATACGAGAAAAAAAAATAACACCTGCTTGGAGACACTTGTAAATAATTCATGAGTGTTGGGAAAATCAGAAGGCTGTTAGAAAAATTAAATGCCATTAGTGAAAATCTGAACTATAATTAAACTTCACACAATCTTTTACACCTATACAAACCTTCTAGACAAATAATATAAAAAAAGAGACATGTATTGACACATGCCGAAAATTTTTTCAAAACGCCAGGGTGTTGTGGGACAGCGATTTCCCTTTCATCCTTTTAGGGCATTAAAATTACTGGGGCAGTATTTTCATGTTCAGCCATTAAGGGTTAAAGATGTGGACAGCCTATGAAAGCACAATGCATAAAATATTAAAAGTGGTAAACCAAAATGAATGCAAATGTTCTCACTTGTGGACATTTACTAACTACCAACTGCACCCACTTTGGTGTTCCTGTTCTGGTTTCATGGTACTCTATACACTGTGATATAAAATGGGATCCACATTCTTAAATGACTTCATAGGAGATCTACATTTTAACACAACATTCATGATGTTTCCTAATAATGTGTGGTCTCACAGACACATATAAAAGACTTCCACAATAAATAAATAACTTCTTTGCAGATTGAAGACTTCTAGGACACTATGACACCAACTGGTAAACATTTACCTCCACTGTTGAGGAGTATTCTGCCTCCATCTTGAGGATCAAGTACACCAATCCTTACAAAACTGGGATCTTCAACACACTAGTGTGAGAATATCAAATCTCACAATTTCTTCACTGCAGTATGGTTACTTTTACAGAAGTTTGTGTACAGAATAAGTATTGTGGCTACTTATTACCATCAGAACATAGGATACAATTAACAAAAATAACCAAACCACCCAGATACAAGCAACATGAACTTCACATCAGATTCAATAATAAAAGAAACAAGAACCTTTTCATCAGAATCTGAGTCAGTGTTAGACCCCAATTCTGATCCTCCTTCACTGCCCTCTTCGCGATGAACAGCCAGTTTCCTTGCTTGTCGATCCATCAAGCTTGTTCGACTCCGTGTTTTCTTCCATGAGTAATAGTATTTCACTAGACTTGCTATAGACTTATCTGGCAGCTGAAATAAATAAACACATGGAAATGGTCAACAGTAAAGTACTAATACAATGAAATTAGTAGTCCTTCAGTTTTTAATACTGTATATATGTATAAATATATTACATGTTGGAAATACTTCAGTATCTGGCAGCAGTCCACCATCCCTGCATAAATTAACAAATAAAGACAACTACACAGAATAATCTGATATGGACCCAGCATTAACTCAGTCCACATTTGTCTTCAATTAGGACCAACCTTGAAAAAATAATTCAGAAAACTATGTGAAAAGATAATGTCCACAAACAATATTAAAATTTTAATCTCACACTATTACAACAGCATGTTTTTGGTACTGGTACAATAAGTAGGGTGAATAAAAAATGCACAACCAAACCTACACCACCTTGCATGTCCAGTGACCATCTTACTTGGAAAAATCCCAGGTGTTGTTCACGTCATCTCATAGCCATTTGGTATCTGTTGCTGGAAGTCCTGACACCAGTGCCTTCTGTAGCATAAAAAAGCAGGCTTTAAATGCTGCCACAGATAGAAGCCTTAGGTACTGATATCAGAGGAACAAGCAGGCCACATTACTGATCCACCTCATCCTATAACTGCTCTGGAAACATGCTGTTTAAGAACATATTGATTGTAAGAAAAATGTGCCAGAAAACTATCATACATAAACCATAAATGAATCCTAGTCTGCAAATCTGCATCTTAAAATAGCTCTGGAAGAACTTTTGTAGGAAACTGTGGAGAACAGCCCCATCAAATGTGGTGGAAGAAAGCTGAATCACAGAAGTCTGTGTCCTGCAATGACTGTCCGCATATATAGAGAAAACTGTAGATGCTGCCCGGCGTACAAGGTTCCATGTGGATATCTGTCTGCCTGCACATGCTGATTATGGAGACTAGATTAATAATTCTATCTCTTAAAAATTCTGCCATTTTGAATGAAACAAAATGATGTTAGTTACATGCACTGCCTGCCACCGTGCTGTGTTACCATCATAAAAGTCATAAATACACTCAAGCAAACTGAAATCTACTGCACTGAATCTCAAACTAGATAATATGAGCATTTTCTTTTATCTTCAGGAGACCATAACTAAGACACCACACTTCAGAAGATTATATAAATGTACAATTTTTATTGTGGTGTAGAGTCACTCCCTACAGGTCTGGTTGTGCACTTTTCATTCACTCTGTATAACCCTACCAGCTGGAAAAATGAACTGGAACATTTCATTCTCGTTCATAGTGGCATAGCCTACTGCAAATTCTAACAATTGTACACATGTGCATCTGTTGGTACTGGAAAATACAGGTAGCCCTGTTTCGCGCCATAGTTGTTCTGAGGATGGACATACCAAATGATCCACAGGTTAACACTGACAGCAATATCCCAAACATCCTGTTGTGATTATATTACTAACAAGAGAAGAGGACAATGAATCACAACTTAAATCTTGACAAAATATTTCTGAAAATAAATATTTTGTTAACACTGAAGCTGTCATCAACAGGCCTTCTTCTCTTTTACCTGTAAACTACATATTCTTGGGAGGTTAGAGCAATGGCTGCACTATGAATGATGAAACAACTGGATGACCACCTGTTTGTAAGGAATATGATGAAAACATTAGATATTCATTTCTGCCCAGTCCACAGAAACCAGAGCAGCATGCATGAGACAACTACATGTATGCGTATACGTACGAAGGTGAGTCAAATGAAAACCTGAAATATTTTTTATCTCATAAGTTGCTGAATACAAAAGGTATACAATGATAGTGGTAGTGGACCCAGGTTTCATCTCCCGTAAGAATTCTTCCTAGAAAGCCATCACCTTCTGCTTCAAAGCATTTCAAAAGTTCCTGGCAGGCATCAACACGTCATTCTTTCAATTCTGCAGTCAGCTGGCATGGCACCCACCTTCCAGACACTTTATGGAACTGTAGAACATCATGGACAATATGGTGTACTGATCCATGACTCGTATCCAGATGTGCAGCTATTTCATTCACTGTTACGCTGCGATTTTCCTTCACGATGGCTTCAACTGCTGCAATGGCCTCTGGTGTCACTACTCAGTGTGACTGACCAGGTCAAGAAAAGTCTGTTACAGAACTAATGCCATTCATGAACTTCCTAGTCCACTCATACACTTGCTGTAGTGACAGACATGCATCACAATACTGAACTTTTATTCACCAGTCAATTTTCATGGGTTTCACCCCTTCACTACTTAAAAAACGGATGACAGAACGCTGTTCTTCTTTGGTGCATGTTGCAAGCTGGGCCGCCATATTTACGCTACTACTGTGCCGTCGTGTTGCATTCCTGCATCATACTGCCACCTGTCGGCCACTCTTCAAACCATGAGTATCATTGTTGTCAACTTACAAGACAATCAAGTTGTGTTTCGAATTTTTATCGCAGTTTTAAGGTTTTCATTTAACTCTCCCTTGTGTGTGTGTGTCTGTTTATATATAAAACCTAAAAGAATCACTTGGTAAGTTGCTCAAAATGCCTTTATCTTTGTACATATCAGTTACGGGTCATGCAGCAACTTGCTGCTACAAACAGACGGAAACAATTACGACTTCTGCTCCGGGCTCCTCAAAAAAGTGGCTAATGAGACACAATTATGAACAGACTGGTCTTCAGTGATGAAATGACATTTCAGTTGATGGGAAGAGCAAATCAGCATATACTGCATATCCAGTGGAGACAAAACCCCCACAGCTCATCTGAACAGGAAAGGGATGGTCTCAAGATTAACATCTACACCACAGAGGTTGTGCCTCAGTTTATCTCCACTCAAGCCACTTTCAGTGCTAACATCAAACTTCTTTATTTGTTGTAACACCTTTCCAATTAATCTTTCAGATGTTTGAAATGTTTCATAACTATGTCTTAAACATGCTCAGTGTGACACAAGATTGAAGTCATAAGATCATTCATGGGCAACCTTGGAAAAAAATGTCAGCAATGAAAAACAAAAAGCGCTCTTTACCATTTGCCGAATCCTATGGAAGCTTTTCCCATGAAACTGAAAAGCTTGTTCGAATAAAACTTTATCTTCAACTGTCCACTCATCTGGAAATGGAGTGAAGTTGGCAAGATCCAGTATTGCCCGTTCAAGGTCATGTTTGTGCCAGAAGAGCATTCCCAGTGCCTGTTCTCCATTGTAACCATACTTCTCCTTTGCTAGTGATATATACTCATCCACTGAAACACACAATACTCACAATACTTCAAGTTACCAACACACAGAATTATTAAACTACATGAGCACCTCTGGCGCAATGATCCCACAAATCAATGCTTCAATCAAAACAAAGAAAATAGAGGGGAGTGTGTGTGCCAAATTGGTATACACATCTTTTCCTGATGCATTCACCAAAAATTTGCATACTTCATCTCTCATTCCCATTTACTGCCTATGCAGAAATATTATTTGTAATATAAACCTAACGTATTTACCCGAATGCAAGACGACTCCAATCTAAGATGACCCCCCAAGAAAAACACGTCTGCCAAGGGAAAATGTATTTATCCAATCTAAAGAGAGCCCCTCAAAAATAAAATGTATGCTAAGAAAAAATATTTCGTACACTTAATACACAAAGCATGTCAGATTCTATCTACCTTTACTAATCAGTCTCACCATCTCCACATTCACAGTCCTGTCTTCATCTTCCTCACGCTCACTCCTAACATTCCCATCCTCTTCACTGCCATTCACAACACATTATCATCAGTCTCATCCATTGCATATACAGCATTTGTTAAAACCCTTCACAGTCACTTCTGGTGAGATGCACTGTCATACTCTTATGATCCACACTGACTAAACAATACATTACATTTCTTGGTTTATAAACTCACGTGTTCCAGATTTTTGTGTCATGTCTGTGGTCTGATCAGTCTGAGTTCATACCTCTATTTAAGGTTTTTAATTTGTGGATTGGCCCAGGTTTTATTTTTGCATCTTGCAGCTAATTTTTAGTTTTTCAATAGCCATTTTCCTGTTACTATCTTTAGACTAGATATGTTCTCAGGTGCATATCTTAACAACTTACTGTTTCTGTGGTGCCCAGTGACTAAGAATAATTCAATCTAGGGGATCCACCAGGTTAGATGCTTCTTTGTCTGAAAACGGAAACACAGCCGGCTTCCAAAACAATGTGCGTCTTTAAGAAATTAGGTGATGAACAAAGACCCAAAAAAGAAGACTGTGTCCATAAACTTCAGTTGTGCTGTGCTCTCTCTTTTGGATATCTTGACCCTTGAAGCTGGGACTGATAGGTTGTCCCAAAACATCGGTGCAGGGTTACCATTCTACACTGCATATTATCTCAGAAGAGTGCAGATTTCACATGATCTGGCGATGCAGGCCTTGGTTGGCTCCATGTGGTCCAGTTCAGAGCAATCCAGTTTGGCGCTTAATAAGCAAATTTAAGACTTCCTCACATATTTCAGTGCCAACTTTAAGGGAAAAACCTTGTCTTGCATTCAAGTAAATATGGTATATTTCAGGGCAAATGGCACCTCTTTCTCTGACATTGCTGATCAGGAAATCCACTGCATGAACTATGGAATAATGTACTTGCATCCTGGGTTGACTATGACTGCAACAATCATGGAACTCAATTCAGGTGTCACATGTGTAACACACAAGGAGAACTGCCTTTCTTCACCCACGATACAGTTACTTTCCTTTTCTGCATCAGAATCTATAGAAACTAAAACTTTAAAAAGAAAATAATGCCTAAATTAATAGATTAGAAAAAGATATGGCATGAAGACTCAAACCACATCAAGGATTAGTTACAGGCTGTGTTAATGGTCACTGCTGCTGTACATGCTTTCAAGAGCATGCACTAAATTTCTCAGTATCTTGGGTGTTCTCTATTTGGTCCATGGTAGGAAACAGAACATCAACAGAGAACTTATATTTTCAATATTAAAGTCCATCTAAACAGATATTTATCGCTGCACTGTGCATTCTGTAGTTTATTTAATTAATACACCAACAAATGCACATATATTCATTTAATCATCTAAAATTCACATTAAAACACTTAAAATGCTCCTACATGTTTTGATCATATGATCATCCTAAAAACAATGGATATCCACTAAATACCATAAATAGGCTCGAAACAAAGCAAACAGCCCAGAAACAAAAACAACAACAATACCTCACAACAATTTCACGTAACAAGAAGTGGGTAACTTTCACTTACTTTAGCCCAATAGTAAGACGCATCACCAATCTGTTTAAGCAATCCAATCTGAACATTGCCTTTCGAGCAACCAATACCATTCGACAACAACTAACTGAAAAACAGACTAATAAAAATTCAAGTGGAATATACAAATCAGTATGTAATACATGTAATAACGTATATGTTGGACAGTCAGGTAGATCTATAAATGTAAGACACAAAGAGCACATAAGATACATGAGAACTAACAATCTTTTAACCGCCTATGCATTGCACATTTTAAGGAATAGACACGAATATGGAACAATAGCAGATACATTACAATTATTGAAGACATGTCAGAAAAGCACACGTATGAACTGTTGGGAAGCCTTATATATACAAGTATTCCATCAACATAAAGTACTGATTACTGAACAACAGGTCATTGACACCAACCCCCTCTACGAACTTGTAGACATAACATGAATCTTTCCACATGATCCACAGCCAGTCTCATGCTATACGTTGCACAATGCACATCCATAGCCAGGCTCATTCTGAACAGTATATGACTCACACAATACACAAGGTAAGCACAATTCATGTTCCATTCCATATAGCCTAATTATTTGTGCAATAATTAATTCTTACTATATTGTTTTGACAGTCTAAATAAATATATTTGTTTACAGACATGCTGCTACAGCACCAACTCAACATAACGATGTAAATCACTGAGTGTTTTTAAACTATAACTTTAGCAAGGAACAATGTATGTTCCCTGAGGATGATCGTATGATTGAAACGTGTAGGAGCATTTTAAGCATTTTAATGTGGATTTTAGATCATTAAATGAATATATGTGCATTTGTTGGTGTATTAATTAAATATCCATCTAAATAGAGTTACAGTATACAGTCACAGTACCCTTTCCATGTATTTTGTTAAGTACTGTACTGACCCAAATAATTTACTGCCTAAAAAAATTGGGGACTCACCTTATAACTGCACACAAAAACATGTTCAGAACAGACATTTTATGGAAAACTGAAGATTGTAAGGAAAGGTTGTCTTACATGCAGTCCTCTCAAACTTGATTACATAAGGTATGGTAGAAAATGTTTGAAATAAACATTATAAATCTCAGCCTTTACTGCCCATGAAGTTCCTGAAGGGACAATCACACATTAGCATAAGGTCCCTAAACTGCTTGCAAACTTACCAGAGTGTGTTGTCTAAGAGGTGCCATGACAGATTTGGGCTGGGTTGATGCTGACAGCCTCTTACCACTAATACACTGCCATGAATCAAGAACATTTATTATGTTTCCCACTCACAGATACACACACTAACACAGCATGACCAAAAAATCACAACTCTTTATGCTTCAAGTTCTCCTATTTGTTCACAATATAAAACTGTGATCATTCACTAGGTATGAACTGAGCATGTTGGGTCTGCCTGCAGTACCTACGATTCACATTTCACAGGCCAAATGAGGGTTTCAAGATTCTTCTCAGTTTCTTCACGCAAATTCTCAGACAGTATCTGAAGTATTACTCTACGTATTTCACTCCACAATTAAGACTTCAATATTTGTAAATATAAAGAGTGACATAAAACTGAAACCTCATATTCCCTTTTTTACTATACGTAAATCAAGCAAGCTTGGTAGGAGGTAATGCTTCTGACTTGTATCTGGGGGCCTGGTTCAAATCTTGGCCAGGACACCAAAAATACTGATTATTGTTTTTCATGGATTTTGTCAGTTTACCCAGGCATGTCTGGATATTACACAAAGAAAGTCACAAGTGCTTTTTTCTACATCCTATCCAATTCAGTAGTCACTATCATCCTAGTTTCTCCAGACATACGTCTGGATAGTGCCTGAAATTAGGACATAACATTTTTCCACATTCTTTCTCTATAGACCAGTGACAAAACCCTAGAATCTGAGCTACTGACAGCATTGCATAATAAACCATCAATAAAACAAACGATGATTTATAACTGGCATTCCTCGTATCTCTCATTCAGCACTAATAAAGCAAACCATTTAGCTCAAGTGGCAATGTTCCTGATCAGAATTCATCTTTACTGGGGCACCAATTATCCTGACTAAAGTTGCTAGTGGATATCTTACCCCTTCGGGCTTAGGATGAGTTAGGCCACAATGCCTCCATCCTATTAGCCTGAGCTCCTGACACCATCACCTACCAACACAACATGGTGCAAGGCAAGCAAGAACAAGGGCAATTTGACTACAGTGATATCAAAGGATAAAAAATAAATATACAAATTGACTATGTTCCTTCAAAAGAAGACTTCTGTCACAAATACAGAAATGCCATTAAGCCCAGTCAGTCAAGAGGTACATCAAGCACATGCACTATATTATCCTCACAGACAGCTATTATTAAATTATATGTTTTCAAGCAGGGTCACAGAAGACATGAAAGTTCAACATATTGCACTGTTGCGTAATTTCGCAAAAGCATACAAACAATACACATAACAAGTCAAATACACAGAGCATCTGCAAAGTTTTAGGACTAGATTCATAAAAACTGAAATCTCAAGAAAACAACTTTATTACTCCTTAGCCTTCAATATACATCCCTCCTAATTCTACACATATATTTGCACGGTTGTAAAGATTCTGAATGTCTCCGTAGAAATCAGCGGCCTTCTATTCACTCATCACATTGTTCTGTATGTATGAAGTGGTGTCAAAACAGTGCCACTTAAGGTTGGATTTCACTTTAGGGAATAGAAAATAGTCCGAGGTGCCAAATCTGGTGAATAAGAGGGGTGGGTAAAACAGTAAAGCTCTTCTTTGTGAGAAACTGCTTGACGATAGTTGCAATGTGGGAAGGAGCATTATTGTGCAGCAAGAACCAGTTACCTGATTGAGCCTTATCTAGCCTAATGCACTGAGGTCTTTTCAGAAGCCAGTCCATCACTTCTCTGACAGAATTCAGAGATGACAATCTCTCCTGGTACAAATTCTTTGTGCACAACTCCCTGCCACTCAAAGAAAATCACCAACATGTTATTTACTTCAAACTTCTGAATTGAACGTATGTAGTTCATTCACCAACAAATGCACTATTTACTAACTTGGTTAAAAGTTTTAAATTTACATTAAAATACACAATAATATCGCTCCTACATGTTTCAGTCTTTAATGACCATCATCAGGGAGCCCTATCTGTACCTAACTAAAGTTATATTTATGTTAAAACACTCAGTAAAATTACATTGTTATATAAATTAGGTGATGTGGCAGCATGTCGTTGAGTGGCATGTGTGTTGTATGCAGTGCAGTGTCTCACTCTGCACTGCACACAACACACATGCTGCTCTACAACATGCCGCCACATCACCTAATTTATATAACGACACAATTTTACCGAGTGTTTTAACATAAATATAACTTTAGTTAGGTACAGACAGGGCTCCCTGATGATGGTCACTAAAGACCGAAACATGTAGAAGCAATATTATTGTGTATTTTAATGTAAATTTAAAACTTTTAACCAAGTTAATAAATAGTGCATTTGTTGGCGAGTGAAATACGTAGCTTTCAGAATGCACGGTGCAATGATAAAAATTCTGGAATTGAAGTTTCTGTGGCCACGGTGAATTTTCTCTGACCCATGCAGATGACTGTCACTGGGTCGTAAGTAAAGCACCAAGATTTGTTGCCAGTTACAATTTTTTTTAGTGCAGATGGGATCACTGTCCACCTACTCAATCAAATCTTGACATGCAGCAATTCAGTCTGCCTTCTGTTCCTCAGTCAATGTGTGCTGTACAAAGTGCAAGCAAACTTTCCTTTTTTTTTTTCCAATGACAATCTTCCATCCAGTATCCTTGCCTATGTCAAGATCATCCACTATCATTCGAAGTGACAGATGACGATTTTACAGCAACAGCTGCTGCATTTTTTTCAATGTTGCCATCCATTTGAGACTCAGTGGGGCAACCACTCCTGGGGTCATCTTGAACCTCTTCCCGCCCTTCACGAAACCATCCAAAACGGCGATCACATTAGTGCTTCATCTCCAAAGTCTCCATGCACCATTTCAACAGTTTCTGTTGCAGTTTTACCAGTATTAAAACAAAGTTTATCACCATTTATTCCCTACTTGACACCACGACAATATGGTTTTGCTGCTCAACATTAAACAAGAATATGACTTAGAACCACTCTGCTCATACTGACGTAACTTTGCAGGAAACAAGTTCAGACATGATAGTAATCAGTTCCAACAGTGGTCATTAGATAGTGCAGGTAGTATTCTTTGAAAAAATTAGTCCTAAAACTTTGCAGCCACACTGTGTAGAACTGTACATTCACCCCTTCTTTCGAGAATACCACACAAAACTTACACTGTGAACACTGAAAGAGTTGTGGTTATCAGCTGTTATACACAGACAGGCATGCTGGCAATAACAGGTATGTCTGCAACTTTCATTGACAACATAATGAAAATAAAATCTAACAATAAAATTTACAATACAGTTTACTAATCAGAATGTACATACCAAAAGCATTTGCCATGCTTATGTATACATATATGGTTACACAAGGTTACTTATAAATTTGCACACTACACACTACAAGCTGTCACCATACAAATCCCAAACGTCACGTTACAATGTTGGTGATAACAAATATTATCTTGGCCATATCACTATTTCCTTCTTTTAATTACATTAATACAAGTACAATATTTGTCAAACATTTCAGTGCAACATCCACATCATAAGCTCAACATGGTCATCATGCTGGTAATGGCAATAACAAGAAACCATTGGCACATTTTATGAAAACTTATCAAGGGTCTACAATATTATGTCCATAACTTAAACTGTATACAAACAATTAAATGGAATCGTGCAACTTATTAATAACATTCCACAAGGAATATGAAACTTTTGAGAATGCATTTCTTGAAAACAAAATATTTGAAAACCAATAATAGTACTGGATAAAGTTCAGTAAACAAAGTTCTGCTCAATTTACAAAGTATTATCACCAAGGTAACAAAAAAGTTATATGTTTAGCTTATACATAAGTTTGTTTGTTGCCTATGTGTCAGAGAATATACATGATAGATTTAGCACATGTCCAGCAGGCGAAGGATATCAGGAGCTTGCACAATGCTTTCAGTGCCACACACATAATAGGTATTGTTATTATAACAGTTACATTCTCAAAATCAGTATACTCTGCACAAACATTGTTTAATATGCAGCATATCTTTTACAAGTGTCTACAACTTTCAATCACTATACGTTTCTCTCTAGTGAATACTGAGCACAATCCATTCAAAAAATGTTTCAAGCCCTTAGGTATGGCAGGCCTTAAAATGAAACAAACAGTAAGAATCACGTAATAGGAACCCGGTATCAATTATATAACTGAAAGATCATATTTACCTGACCATAAAACTAGATTTTTTTTAAAATTCATCCTCTGAAAAATGGGGAGGTCACCTTGTAATCATGCACAAGGTTAAACAAGTTTCATACAAGCACTCTCCTGAAAACTGAAGACCTTGAAGAGGTGTCACATTATATGCAGCATTGTCTCAAATTGGGTACATACAGTAATTTAGTGCTTATTAACTTCATTTTCACAACAGTTAAAATTGAAGTTGATGAGCACAATACAACTGTAATCCACGAACATGACAGATTTCTGCAACTCTAGGACCTTCCGTCTTCTCTTACACACTCAAACAAAACTACATTACAGCAGTTTCTGCATTCTGCATGCATTCAATGAAGGACAAATATTATAAATTAACAATATAATAAATGAAACTTCACTTTTACTCACATTTGTAGTCTGGTATATCAGTTGTTGGTGACCAAACCAGGAGAGCCCGTTCTCCACATTGTTCAGGACGCCGGTCTGGTATAAAAAAATAATTACATGACTATATGTAGCAGGTATCACAGCCAATATTATGAAGTACTAGTGATGACACTTCCTATTAACATTTCATCTTCAACATAAAATATTCTAAAGGAGATTACATGGTCATCTAAAATCAGTCCCGTCAACTTCAGTGCCCGCAGCCCACGATTACTTACTTACTTACTCCATGGTGCAGAGTCCTTCTTGAGAAGCTAACTGGTTTGCAGCTAGTCAAGAAATTCCCCGCATTTCATGGAACCCGAAGGTTCATTACCGTACTCACAAGCGTC
>Ga0123354_10003884_pt1 | contig 20874 bp, 7 predicted proteins | sample TergutLab28metaG_2_FD_97872 | JGI IMG/M metagenome (GOLD analysis project Ga0123354, IMG submission 97872) | Labiotermes labralis P4 segment gut microbial communities from Petit-Saut dam, French Guiana - Lab288 P4 | ecosystem: Host-associated > Arthropoda: Insects > Digestive system > Gut ...
CACACCCATTGAAAATTGGACACATGTCTATATCAACTTATTTACTCGGGATAGTCCATACTACCACCTCCTAAAATATTTACTATTCCTCCTGAAACACCCTGTATAGCATGCACCTAAAATGCTTGGACAAAATCCAGGAATGAGTTTCACACACAAAATAAAAAAGAAAGACAGTCATACCACATCTCTCCGTAAACAACTTTAGAGGTACAACAGCCACGTCCGACCGACTGCAATCTGTGGGGGTTCTTAAAATCCCTAGTGTTCTCAGTTTCAGCTGAAAATGAAAAGACACTTTGGCAATGAATTTTTGGTGCCTGTGAAACCATCTGTAACCAACCCGGGACCTTTCATACTTGCGACAGTCCACGATTACACATGCCCACTGCGCACGACGATTTAGAAGGACGACATTTTGAACACTGACTGTAAATTGTGGGTTGAAAAACAATAAGAACTCAACAGTTGCTATTAAATTGGAGACTATTTTAAATGTGTTACGCCAGCTGTAAGCAAAATAGTGCCTAGTTAGGGTACTTATTTTTGAATGAAACCTTGCAGCTGAACTCAAAACCACTCATTTCCAGACATATGTTCATATAAAATTCTAACTTTATTGCGATGTAAAGAACTCACTCTTAAATTTCGCCCAAATACTTTAAATGCATTACGTAGACCTCTCTCGCTCTCCCTATATATACATATGTAAATAAATAAAGAAATAAATAAATGGTAAGGAGTTAGGTATGTTAACACTTAACGTCGAACACAACTATATTTGTTATTATTACAAGGAGTTTACAACAACGTCATGTTTCGGCCCTAATGTGGGCCATCATCTGGTTGTGGTTAGACTTACAGCTTAGGCTATACTAGCATGCGTGTAGTGGTTTTGGGGCGTAATGGGGCGGGTTCGAGATCTCATTATATCACAGGGTACCATGGTCCCGGGTGTATCTGTTTGGATATCGTTTTTCTTTATTCCATAGGGGAATTCCATGAGGAATAAAGAAAAACGATATCCAACCAGATACACCCGGGACCATGGTACCCTGTGATATAATGAGATCTCGAACCCGCCCCATTACGCCCCAAAAACCACTACACGCATGCTAGTATAGCCTAAGCTGTAAGTCTAACCGCAACCTGATGATGGCCCACATATAGGGCCGAAACATGTCGTTGTTGTAAAATCCTGTATACTTAAAAAACAAATATAGTTGTGTTCGACTTAAGTGTTAACATACCCAACTCCTACTATTGTACAAAACACAACGGGGATGACGCACATTAGAAAATAATTAAATGCTTTCGCGCGCGTGTGTGTAAATTTACAGTCATTCATTTGTGTAGATTACACACAATCAGCATGGCTTACATGGTTCTACTCTCCAGAAAGTAACATTTACAATGGTACATTTACAATTCATAGGCACTTATTCAATAAATGAGTCAGGGTGATTTAGTAAACAGAGAGACCCTCTAGCGGCTACGTGACCTACGTCCGATTACATGCAAAGAGGGATTTTTTGTTCTCCTTGCCACCGCGGCCAAACCAGTTCTGTAGTCCATCCAACCCTCTATCAATAAGCCCCGGGATTTCTTACTGCTGAAATAAAGCGACCATGTAGTGAACGTGACACGTACCTCCCTATACTGCCCAGGTTAAGAATGTAGGGAACAATACATCCACTCTGTCTATGGCTTCGTGTTTAAGCAAGCAAACAGACAAATTTACTTTGGCTTACTCTTACGTGGGTTTGTAAATAAACAATAATAGCGATAGGTGGGAGTATATGTAGGAAGGGGCACAGATCGGTGGACAGCGCACAGCTTCGTCCACACAAATGAGGCGTGCGCAGGCTGTATCCTTCGTGTAGAACTCTAAGCATTCACCATTAGCTAATGGATTCACTTGTGTTTTGGGCTACACAAACAGAACTTGAAACATCCTCTTAGTTCCTTGCTAAATGCATTATTCCACGAGGTTACGAATTTGCATTTACACGTTTAGACTTGAATGCAAGACTAAAAGCTCACCGATGTGAACCCACGTCGGTTCTCCCAGAGACACCCCAACCACTTTTACAGTTCGCTTTCAGCGCAGTTCTGAAACTTTGAATGGGAAGATTTTCTCTTTTCAATCAATTATTTAATTGAGCTCTTTACTTATTTGTGGCTCATTTATCCGCGCTGTCAGTAGTAAGTCTATACAGCGTTGAACTGTAGAACAACTAGCAGCCTGTGGTGCCATCTTCTGCTTCTTTTCTTAACTACTATTAAGTCAGCAAGCGTTTAGCCCGCTATGTCAGTTACCATATCGTCAAAGCCCGCTGTTACTTCAGAGGAAAGATTTGATAACGCCCATCCCTAGCTATGAGTTCCATATATATTTATTCCAACTATTAGTATTATTATTATTAGTAGTAGTAGTACTGTAGTAGTAGTAGTAGTAGTATTTTTGTTCGTTTTTGGCGCGACAGCCCTCAGTGGGTCAGGGCCTCCTCATTACTGAGGATTCTAGATCACAAACAACGACGCACCACAGTCGGTAGGACTCCTCTGGACGAGTGATCAGCCTGTCGCAGAGACCTCTACCGAACAACACACAACACTCACAACACACAGATATCCGTGCCCCCGGTGGGATTCGAACCCACAATCTCAGCAGGCGAGCGGCCTCAGACCTACGCCTTAGACCGCGCGGCCACTGGGATCGGCAGTAGTAGTAGTAGTAGTAGCAATAGTAGCAGTAGTACCTAAGGATAAATGTTTGCGGGCATAGTTTCATACTGCGGTATTTACACACTATACAAGCAACAGACTCATCTCAGAGGTTACTCTCAGTTTACGTTTCATTAAGAATGTCTTACTATATGGAGGCACATTAATGACAGGAATTCAAGACACACACATGTGTGTTTATCTGCGTGCATGTGCGTGTTTGCTCGTGCGTGCAGTTTAGAAATCGCCATTAATATACCAGGAAACAAACCTTACCAAGAAAGAGTTAACGCATTACACTGGTCAACTCTGAAGGAACTGCCTGTACAAGGAACGGACCTCCATAGGAACAATAGAGTCAGAAGAGAAAGGAGAGGAAGCGAGGTAGCCGTGGTGACTATAGAATGAGCGAGGGTGGGCCACCCGCCATGCCACTCCCTATATATGGAAATAACAACACTTGGATATTAATTAAGTACAAGTAGCTTCAGTGGTAGCTTCATTAAGGATCGTGGCGACAAGACTTTGCTTTTAAACCGGGACGAGCGACTTTATAGAGCATACACTGGAGCAAGCATAAGAAGCAGCAGCTGAGGACACGGAAGAAGATTTTTTGTTAGAGAAGAGAAGGAAATAAGCAGGGAACAGAAGGAGAGAGGACTGCCGGGGTACTGGAATAATCCGCCGGCCCTGGGGCCCACCCAGCCTCCTGTAAAATAGGTATCGGGTCTTTCCCGGGGGTAAAGTGCGGCCGGGGCGTGCTGCTGATCACTCACCCCCTTCTAATGCCGCGGTCATGGAAGAGTAGAGCTATACCTCTACCCACCCTCTGGGCCACACCGGGCCTGTAACAGGATCACTGTACCTTTACTACTTTTTACTTGTTTAGAATATTGTCATCAAAATGAATACTATGGCTTAAACAGTACTTGCTCAATTATGGAAGATATGTCAATGGAGATGTGTAATATTGTTCAGTGTTGCATGAATATGCATCAGCGATGTTCAACTGGCATTGGTCATGTACTGTATTAAATATTTGTGTTAAGTGAGCAATTTGATAACACGGTAGGAAACAACACCACTTGAATTATGTAACTGAAGTAGCTAAACTAAGATACGGTTTTGTGAAATGTGTGGAAGTGTTGTTCTTAGACGTATTCAGCTTCTTAAGGAAACTGCTGCTTTAGCGCTCGGAGACATTTATGTAATTTTATGTGTCTGTACCTCAACTCCAAACAACAAGTCCTATAATAACATTCCTTTTTACATGTAACTTCGAAAACATTGGCCTTTGTTAACAAATTATTAATAATTTTTTACAGATATATTTTTTAAGAAGGCAATAATTGTATTTGTTGACTGCATTTAGGTTACTTAACGACAGTTTAACCCTTATCCTGCTAACGTGGAGAATATGGCGAGGTTCTAATAATGCCAGTAAATGGCAGATGGGATTTAATTTGGCGTTTAAAGGGTTGAAGGCAGGTAAGGGATACGCGGTGGCACAGTTGGTTGCGGCACTGCGCTACAAGCAGGAAGGTTGCGCGTTTGACTCTCGTTGGGGTTACTGGAATTTTTAATTGACCTAATCTTTCCGGTCATCCTACTGCTCTGGGATCGACTCGGCTTCTAACAGAAATGAGTACCCGGAGTATCTTCTCGGGGCTAAAGAGGCCGGTACCTAGTGATGACAACCTTACCACCTACATGTACAGATTGTCCAAAAATTCTGGGAGCCTGCAGCCCTCAGGGCATTTCCAGGCCTGTGTTTAAATCCCTATATGATGAAAATAAATTGAATCCGTTGGAACCTGCAAAATTTCTTGGGTGTACTTATCAATGTGCTATGAACGAAAGTACCTATGCGTGAACACGGACAGTTTGAGTGCTCGTGGAATTTTAGAAGCAAGAACAAGACGTGCGAGAAATACCAGAGCAAATGGATTTAATGGAAAACAAATTATGTTCACAAAAATTTAGTAAAAAAGAAACAAAAACAAGTGTCAAATTTTTACTAAGCGTACCATTTTATTCTTTGTTACATCCTAGGCATCAAATTCTCAATCCCTTGCACTAGAGTTTCTTTTGGTTGTGAAAATTTTGCACCTAACACAGTTAAGGTTATTTAGTGTCAATTATAAAAACTCCTATCACACAGATCCTTCAGATTATTCGACTGTGCTGTAAATGGCAACTGATTTGCGGCACATTATTGAATATTTGAGACAACTCTGTTCATATTGGCGTTTAAGCCACAGGCGGACATTTCATAACAATTTGCGTAATGTGCTTCATACCACCTGAGAACGTTTGATCGGTTCACAGCCTCATTCCCATAAACCTTTTGCACCAGTACTAGTGTCTCTGTCACAGTTAGATCGGCTTTGAAACAAAATTTTATGGCAAATCACTGTCCGTTTCTGCCATCCATGACGTAAAAAGAAAACTGATTTTACAAGACAAGTTATAACTCGTACAATATCGAAGATAAACAAAAGAAACTCGGTGTGTGAACGGATGTTGGTTGATAATACTTAGTTAGTGGGTTGGCCGATAGATTTCTCTAGTTCTATTATTTAAAATTTAAATCGGTCCTAAAAGTTAAGGATCGCACTGTGTATGTAGAATCAAATGGTAATAAAGAATGAAATATAGACAGCCAGTGGATTTGAATAGGAAATTTCTGTCTTATTTGGAAGTGAAATCTAGTTGGACTTTTAAAAATACGCAATCAAGGTAGCCGGTTATCTTGTTACGGCTCAGGCGGTTATTGGCCATGATACCACTGCGGAGGCTCCCATCATTTCCAGACCATCACCCATAGAGTTTTTGGTGGAAACGCTTTATACTGGGACAGGATTTTCTGTTTGTGTTTCGGTTTTCCCTTCTGAGTATAATCTATCCAATGCACCACACTCATTCACGCATCAACCACAGACAACAAACTGTCCCTGCAATTTACAGTGTCGTCAAATAATGCCATTGACTTATCCGTTCACTTGGCCCACTTTCGAATGGCGCACTCCAGAATTAAAGTCCATACTGTTAACGTAATCACACCCTGCTCTTTCCCGCCAATGGGCTGTCTAATATTTTAGTACTCATCGTCCTTTCCGAAAGGCTACAAAAATGCTGCGTCACGAAAGAATATCAGTTCCTAGAATTAAAAAAAGGGATGTGTACAAAAAAGAGGACGGTTACGAACAATGTTTACAAATGCAGGTACAACAAAATTACTTGATCACCAACGTTAATAAAGTGTGTGGACGGAAGGCTACTTCAGAAGTAAGGATGAGACTGTTTTATTTCTTAGGAACCTTCCACTCAATAACATATGCAAATGTGGCTTTTGGCATGTATGAGCTCGAATTTCATAAATATGTTGTTTGAAAGTGCAAGAAAATAACAATACATTTTAGTACACGTTGTCCTAAGCGAATAGGTACACAATTATTGCTAAGTTTTAAGATGGAGCACGTTATTCAGCTAGGAGCAACATAACTTGTGTCTCAACTCTTATCAAAAATAACTGATCATAAATGCCTTGTGCATTAGGAACTTTTGAAGTTGCAGTACCTGGAGTCACATGCTGTACAATATTAAAGAATAATATATTCTGTAAATATTATTATTTCCATTATGATATTATTAAAAGCATTAACATTTAAAGAGTCAAATTTTCAGTTCAATTATATAGTTGTGACTTCGAAATCCCGTACGTTACGGAAGTGGTTAGAATCAACGCCAACAAATACAAAAAACCGCAGCACTGATCACAGCAATCTACTGATCAGAGCTCTCTTCAACCCCTCAGTCGACAGACGAATCAAACGATTATGGCCGGAAGACTTAGCTCAAAAGCACAACTACAGTGAACCACCGATGGATGGTGCCTGCCTCACGACCTTTTCTTACATCAACCTTACTAATTACTCTACCTAATTGAGTAGATTGTAATTTGCAATATACAATAAAAAAATTATATAGTTGTGATTCCCACTGATAAATGGTGGGGACACACCCTGGCACAAAATCACAATTTCAGTGAATATAAGCAACAAAAACTAAAAAGTTTCTTGCAAGGGATTACAATGAGCCGTCACAATACCTGGGTCTGGAAGAATTGCTTGGTGGAAAGAGTTTCGGCTGCAATACACACAGAAGAATTTGTACCTAACTACTGCTCCATTTCGACAAATTTTTCTGCAGCCTTGGTGGTCATATTGCGTTCGTATCCTTATCAATAAAAAAGATTTGTTTGATGAGGACAGAATAATCACAGAATAAATATTGTGGTCTGATATATAATGTATCTTCGTAGATAATTAACCCTCACCCCCCCCCAAAAAAAGATAACGTTTTGAGAGGTATGCAGCATGTGTGTTTGAGAAAAGTCACGTGTATCGGGGTGGTGATAAGTACTTAGCCCGACTAGGAAGGAAACAAGCTCGGAAGCATATCAGGGACGCGCGCGATTTCAACAAAATCGAGACGCGAGCTGTCATCAGGTCCCCCCCCCTTCCCCCCAGCAAGGCAAGGCTCCGAAGGAAATTCACGCAATTCTGACAGAAACATTAGCTTGTTTCCTTCCTGGCCGGGCTAAGGACTTATCAGCACCCCTGTACAGAATTTTGTTTGGGGAAACTTATCGAACGTGCCACTTTGGAAATGGGAACAGAAGCTGGAGTACAGTATTTGCATTATTGACAGCAGAGGAGTTCTATAGTAGCAAATTAAGAAGCATCAAAGGCTTGTCACGAAACAAAATGGTCTGAACATTCAGAGCATGTTCAGGGAAGCCCCTTAGGCAAATGTTAATAAATTTAGTACTATTAGTTGTACATAACTACAACACAATCCGGCGGTTCGTGAACCTTAATATTCGGGATTTTGTAGGTCAATGATTATCTATTTTAATAGAGATTTCTCGAACATTCTTGACTGGTTATACCGAATAGGTCCGTGGCCACGTACCTGCCGAGTCGATTTACTTCAATCTCCCGCCACAGCGCAGATAATTCTTAGCCAAGAGAAGCCCTCTTTATCATTACATGTTTTAACCTTTTAAAGCCTACTGGTTAATTGATGTACCAGCAGGTTTAGGACTCCACAAGACAGGCAATGTACGTACAAAGTAAAACTGAAGCGCTTTTGGGTAACATTTGTGGCCTTGCAAATCATGAAGTATTAAATATTATGAGTGTGTATCCGTGTACTCGCCTTACTTATCCGGTCCGAACGTAATATCTTTTCTGCTTAGCATTATATTGTAATCTGTGACCTGTCAGACCCTACCATATTCTCCCACAATATCCCATAATTTTTCTGAAAAATTTATTGAACATAAAATGTGTGTTTTGATTATTTGGCGCGTTCGCAAAATTGCGAAAAACGGCTATTAGCTTCGTCATATCTGACCGTCTCTCTATCCGTCTGTCCGCATGAAAAAATTAACTTACACAGGAAGGATTTTCATGGAATTTTATATTTGATTATTTTTCGAAAATCTGTCAAGAATATTCAAGTTTCATTAAAATCGGACAGGAATATCGGGTACTGTACATGAAGACCTATGCATATTTTTTATTATAATTCGCTTAATTCTTCTTAGAAAAAAGTGTTTCAGATAAAGTTTGCACAGAAAATCAAGACACACATTTTATATTCAACAACGTATTTTCGAAAATCTTGCCATTTATGGGATAATGTGGGAAACGTTTGTAAAGCCGGGTAGGCCACAGATAATATAGCGCATGTGCATTGCATGCTGGATAACCAAGGCTACAAACACACCCTTAGAATATGTAATGCTTATTGCTTTTCCAGTACCAAAATTGTTGCACAATCGCACCACAATGTTACGTTATGCGTACACTGCATGTCTTGTTTCTACAAGTTTTGTCCGAAACATTCTCATTTTAAGAAAAATTCAGCGAAATATTACTATAAATGTGCATACGTATTAACGTTAAATACACGTTATTAGTGTCAGGCTTGAATAATATCGACAGATTTTCGAAAAAGCCTTTTGTATCAAATTTCATGAAAAACCGCCGAGTGGGAGTCAAGTTGTTCCATGCCGACAGAGAAGCAGAAAGACGGACAGGCATGATGAAGCCAATAGCAGCTTTTCAAAATTATTAAGAAAACTTGTAATAAATGCTCATTTTGCCCACACAGAAAAACCAGCGGATTTGCCCTGTACAGTAGTGACTGTTTGGTTTGGGAAGTGTTTAACGCGCGGTACGAACTGGGACTTTAAAAGAAACGGTTCATGTTTTATCGTCAAATGTTCTAAACATTTAAATTATTACATGTCTCCAAAGAGCGACTGTATTCCATTAAGGAAATTTTAAAATCTTCAATGCTTCTTGAGAATATTTTACATCTGTATTACTGGAAGTCTTGAGTTCTTGCAAAGAAATGTGCATTTTACCTTGACAATGGATTCCGTTGATCATGAATATGGAGCTTACTGGTGACTGTATCGAACTTTCCCCCAGTAACAGGAAGGGATCGGAAAACCTGAAAGAAATATACCATTGTTAAGGGCGGAGAAGGAGAACTGATTCCAGTGGCTACTACTAAAGTGCACTAGCAGGCTATTGTAAGCATCTTGAGCACATGAGCGCACATTTGTGTTAAATAATCAACACTCTAGAATAAGGTAGTTTGAATGGGTTTACAAACAATTTATAGGCGTGGAAATTATTTAAAATGTATGAATTGTAATAAGCCCAGTACTGGACAAGAGTGACAAACAATGATTAATTAATCACGAACCTTGAATCCATAATAATGACTCTGAAAATTTAAATTATTAATTGCGGATTCTGTTGCTCTGTTTATTTTACTGGAAACGTAAATTTTCACGAAGACAGGGTACATGACGGTCAGACGCCACCGCTGAATTTGCCCAAAAACACATGACTCATAGTCCCCCTTTTTTTTTGCACAGTCCTAGGTTTCAGGTTGGCATCCAAAAAAGGTTTTTACGAAATCACTTTTGCCTCAATATCGTCCACATTTTCTGAAACAGCAGGCGACCGCACAATATTTCAGACACGCAAATGAATTATTTTTGAGATGTTGATTATATGGCGGTAGGTGATTGACGTATGAAATTTTACACGAAGGTGCAGCACAAAAATACCATACATACGTATGTACATACATGCCTACTCGTATATTTGTCATAGATTGTTATTCAGGCAAATTAAAAGTCCGTAAGGACTAGAATATCTAAGTTTATGTCCAAAAAACTAATATTTCTTTGGAAGTAATGGGAATGTAGGCATTGTACATTCTGCTGAGGAAAAACTTCCTGTGCAACTAGACGCATAACATGGGATGTTACCATAAGAAAGTATGGTACAATGTTCATGGGACCCATAACACAGCAAACAGCAACCTCGTGCCGTTATTTTAAACCGCAATACGTGTGGTTCAAAACTTCTCAGCCTAGGTTTTGTGATCGTAACTGTCGATGTATTTATCGTGTCCAAATTTAGTGGACAAAAAGACCATAATTGAAGCAGACGACCTTCAGGGCAACATTCATACATTTGAAATTAACCTTTGATGGGACAAAGTTCATTACGGATGATGTGATTGGAGGGGGGAGGGGGTGTTGGAGGGGAAAAATTTCCCGGGAGGGAAGCCAGTGAGATGCACTGCATTTAATGTTATTACCGGGTAATCAGAACATTTTACTGCTCGCAGACACTTCCCGTGCGTCCTTCTGTTTAAGCTGCAAAACAAAAATTAAGTCAATTGAAGTAAAGAAATTCGGGTTTTAACTCGTAAAGAACACAACGTGCTTCAATTAGAAAGATCAATCGACGTGTTCTCTGTCGGGAAAAAAATGGCTGTTCATTTTGAGAATTATATGAAACAGACAAACACGTTGTGGGAAAATAGCAGTTACCTTTTTTGTGTTCAGCGTGAGGGTAGCCAACTTATACTTAAGCGTCGATTAATTTTTAAAATTATTTTTCCTGCAAACAAAGTTAAGGCAGCGTTATTCTGCGGTGTGACCCTTCTAATCTTGATATACAAGGGCCAAGGTTTGGGAAATATATACTGCCTTAATATTTAGGATATTATGTCGGAATGTGTGACCATAGCAGCCCTGTCTTACAAAACTCAAGTAGCTACATACCAGCAGACAGCAGACAGTAAATCATTGTTATGATAAAGTTAGGTTGGGCGTGATTATACAAAACTAGGTGAATTTCCTTTGAAAACTCAAGGAAAAATCTGTACAAATCCAATTTATATCTATGGTTGACGCACATAACATTTCCATTGATTCATTCTCAAGCATTTTGGCCCTTGGTGGAGAATTTTAGTCATGAGTTCACTGACTTCTCTATAGCGACGTATGTGAGTATGATCTCTGTCGTACCACACTGAACAGTTGCCTTGCCACATTTCCGAATGGACAGACTTGACTATATACTTTATACGAAACCACGAACAGTAGCTCGGAGAAAGGAAAGAGACACACATTAAGCAAGATATGAAATTTAGGCCTACGTACCCAAAGACAGTATAAATAAACAAAAATAAATTAATATGTTAATCAACTCATTAAAAATGCACAACACATAGGGGACAATTTTCGCTGTTCTTATGCTTGCCGCTCGCATTTCTACGTATATGCCTTGGGGTCACTCTCAAACTCTATTCCATGGAATCATAGTTCTGACGCACTTAATAGGTGTCATTTCTATGTTTGAAATGTGCCACGTGCAAGGTAAATAATGAAACTAATTTCTTTGAAGAAGAAACAACGAAAAAAGACAAATGTGTAAATTAAACATAAGAAAGACAAAAATGTGAAGGATGAAGTTAAGAAAGAGACAATTCCATTTCGAAGTTCCACACGCTATTTCATGACGTAATACTCTATGAATACTACGTAATACACGAACGAAAAAATGTCACGGTTAGGCAGAATGAACAGGTTGTATTGACTCTTACTGTAGTTTAGAATTGAATATTAAGAATGACGTAATTAAGAGCAAGATAAGTAGCACTAACAGCAAGGATAAAGAATCAGTTATTGACCACCCTGTATGTGCACACGGTCCTGAAAGGAAAGAAATGTCAAGAAATTAATGCCATAAGGCAATTCATCCTCGCTGTGTTTCAAATTTCGACATATCAAATAGCCGCCCAATCAACATCTGTGTTGTTTGCCAGATTGTAAGCTAGATTATATTTTGAGTAGTGTTTGTTGCTCTCTCTTCTCTCTTGTTCTGTATAATGCCTATTTCTTTCGTGTATTCTTCCATTCTTTCTGTTTTTCTTCCTTTGTTTTATATCTTCCCTTCAGTTTCCTCTTTCTCTGCACTCATAACCCTTCTGAATTTATTTGCATTTCATACGGACATAAAAGCAATGTATAATCAATTCCTGCATTGTGATGTTTTAAATTATTTGAAATGGTCATCATTTCACAATATCTCTCTTTTTGACCTACATTCCCACATCAGTAAAACTCTCCCTTGAGCCTAACATTTAATGTACTGTTTGTCATATAGTTATGTATATCCACCTGCTCCCGTGGACCCGTAGACATTACGGAGCAGCCACCTGTACACCTAACAATGAACTATCTCTTCCTGTTCCATATTCAATACCGAGAATCCACTACTGATCATGCAGGTATCAAATTCGTTAAATGGTTGTCCTACTGAAGTAACATGAGAGCTTCCGTTTATGCCGGAATAGAGTAAGACGTCTCTCCAAGTCACTAAACGTCGTTTTGAAACCCCACAACTTACGGTAACAGGTATCAGGTGGCTCTTTTTGCAACTGGGAACAGGATGTCTGTTTTAAGGCACCATATCTTCTTCACGTTGATGCACTCCCTTCCTTGCGAGTGTGGAAGCGTGGGAAAAAGGGATTTGTAACAATTCCTGGAAATTTGTATCAGGTTTTTTTTCCGGAGGTAACGCGGTAGGGGCGTGAATCTGACCACTAAGTTTCATAGAGTGCCGATATTTAGAATGAGAGGCGCTATAACTTTACTTCCTCCATATGCCATTATGGCGTGGAGAGGTCTAACTTAACCTCCACGTACTTGGAGAAGAATAAGTGCCTGGTTAGTAGGAAATAAACAGGGTGTTTCTTAGGTTGTAGACATTACTATAGGAGATTTTTTACTAGGCCTTTGTGATAAGGAAAGTTACAATCTACATGGGTTCATTTTTCAATGATTAGGGCGCTCTGGGTCTTTTTTAATTCTCATAAAGCACTCCTGTGAACCGCAAGTCACACCTCTCGCTGTTTGATACACTATTCGCCTTTGAGAAAAGGGTGTGTGGTGTAAAGAGTTACAGGCTTATCGCAACTAGCAACGGCCGCTTCTCGCAACCGGGCGGCTATTGGTGTTGGGATCGAATGTAGTATTTTCCTTCACCTGCTTTAAGCACAAGTCAGTGTAATTTAAGGGCTTAAGTAACACTAATGCTTGAAATTTATCAGATATATTTTTTCTTGGTTTATTATTTTATTTCATAATATGTCAATAACCATTACCGTTTATTCTAAGGTTCAAGGTGTCGGAATTACTTAGCGGTTCAGAACGGACACATAAATAAATGAAATTCTTGATTACAAAGACCAAAGTAATTATCTCCTACATTAACAATTCACGTAACACCCTGTATTTTATGGAGAATATAATGTAGACAGAAATACGGCACTCAGAAAAGGCAGAAGTCTTAGATACGGAGAAGCTAAACTGAATGAAAAATTTGGAAATGGTGGTGTATATAAAGATTGCTGTTTCCTTGGACTTGTCGCCATGTAAACTGACAGAAAATTACCAACGTTTTAAAAGAATCTTTTTAGCAGACTCCGCGGCGTCGCATCTTAAAATAAAGTAATCTTAAAGTTCAGTTAGTTTTCTCGCAGTTTTCAGCTGTCCACTCTTTTATTAAAGTCTGGGGCTTTGTTATGTCACCACATTATGCATGAAAAAGTACGTAATTAAGAAAGTTTCACAGCTGTCACCTGTGACCTGTCAGAGTTGATAAAAATACTACATAGACACGCATATTCAATAGTGGCAACATGTCTGACACTAATTCACAAGGCAAACATGATGGTGCATTCTGTATTATTGAATTGAAATTTGTGAATGGAAACGTGTTATTTTTGGAAAATATTCTGGTAGACACCAGGTCAGAACACTGAGTATCATGAATTCCACAGTTCCTGTCAGTTGTCTCATTTAAGTGCCTGAATATAATTCGAATAAAACACGACCGCTTCCTTCCAAATACGTTCCAATTCATAATTCACCAGTCATCCTACCATCGATGTTACGGTACGTAAGATATTTACAAAAGTGGCAGCAAGGACTACAAATAAAGAACTCTTGAGGTTGGCTTGCTTCTACTGTCCGAAGCTCAGGAGAAAATCCCTGCCTGGAATGATGTTGGGTACACATGAGCGAGATCTCATGGCGAATGATGAGCCGCTACTAACCGTTCTGAGAGCATTCGTTCCAAGACTGCAGAATACAGATGTCACTCGCTCACTACTCAAAATACCGTAAGTTTTGGTCTCTAGAACGGCATGTCGCTGGCGTCGATACCAGCCCCGAAGTCCCTCCCATAGCCAGCAGTCCCCTGCACCTACCAGTCATGAGGTTCTTCTTTTAGGCTGTTAACAGTAATAAACAGTATGGTTTCCATGTTGTCTTTAATCATAAGGTATTTTCAATATTGCGTCGAGTTTTATAATTACATGAGGCTCGGTAAAGAATATATTTAAAAATTCTCCCTTCCAAAGCCCGTATACTTCCCTGAGATTTATTGGATTATTATTATGCACACCCATTTATAGGATTGTTTATGGAATTGATTCCTGTTAAACATGGTCATTAAATTGCTTTACAATTACTGTGCAATTTCATCACGGAGACAAAGAAGTAGTTTAGCTGAATACCATTAACTATTTCCAGTTATAGCTTGAATTTCATTATATTTATTTATTTAAAAAACTGGGTTGTCTCTGCGGATTTCTGCATAATGTATATTTCGTTCCACACATTTCGGCTTGCAAAATAGAACCAATGCGTCAGTATGTTTAGCAGCTGTTTATTATCATTGATGCAGGCACACAATGTCAACCTTTGTCTCCATTGTAAGTTATAAATTACTATGGTGCATTGAGAGAGTTGGCATTCATCGTTATATTCATTGCGCTTCTTCGGTAGTAGGTCTCTGTGCGAAAGAGAAAAAGAACTTGTTACTGATCTACAAAAGAAGAGCGCCAAAATAAGACATGTAGAAATTACAGGTCTCTGGTCTCAATCCAGTCATTAAGTAAGGGCCTTTAGCTATAAGTAACAAAGTTCCAGTCGAATATTTGCTGTTTATGCTTTGCAATTAAGAGGTTTTGGTTCGAATTATCAAAACGGAGTATCTTCAGTGACGTTTACTGTCATCCCTTCGCAACAGACCTTCGTCATGGCCATGAAAAGTGATAAATTTTATACTGAAGGAAATGCAATGATTTGCCTACCTGTAGACATTTTGGATCATAGACGTGAATTGGTGGAAGTGTTAAGAGGAGTAAACGCTCCCCCCCTCCCAATATCTTTTCTACCTAAGGATGGTTTTTTAGGTCAATGAGTTGAAGAGGGAAACATAAAAATATTGGAGTCAGCGTGGGGTGAGAGGGGTGTCTGTGTGTTAAGGATTGGATCAAACTAATCTTTCCTGGCATTCTGACTTGATTTTTCCGTAAATTAAGGTTTCCATTACCCATAGTCGATTTTGTCCTTCCCCCCACCCCCGCCCCCCACCCCCAGTATTTTTTAGCCAAGCTACGCTTATGCTACAGACAAATTATTTAATGTACGTTGACAACGTTACATGCAGACGGAGAGGAATCCATTGCAGATTCATGGTCACGCTTGTCGTTCGGTCTGTGCTACTTATTTTCTCCCATTGATCCAGTCTCATCTCTCATCAGGTTTCGGTAAAATAGGAATATTTGAGGCCACAGTGGTGAGGAAATCTGGCCGACTCTACTCCTTTACCTAGGAAAAAAAAAAGATTGTGTCTTCGAGTTCTAAATAGCAATTATGGTGAAGTGGACAATAAAGCCACACTTTTCATTTCGATACTTTTTTTTTTTAAAAAATACAGATAACTACAGCAGTTACGTTTGAGAGTGTAATAAGTGCGGCGGGATTTTTTACATTTCACAGAAAGCTTCTTTCTAGAAAATTTGACTTAGTTTACCCCCAGCAATATAAATTACAGAGGTATAAAAATGGCAAATACGTGGTAAAATTGGCCCCAAGGGTAATGAAGTACAAGGTAACGTAGCTGTAGTAAATAAAATTTTAATTAAATAAAGTAAGTGTTCTCCAAAGTTATGAGTCTCCTTCTGACTGCTCTGTAACTGCCGCATTAAGGGTAGGTTTTGGAAAAAAATTGTGCAGCCTTCCAGCAGTCACTTTCCCCCACATACATCATTTAATCTTCCGACACTCTTTTTCCAAACGTAATATGTAACATTACTTACAGCAGTCGTCTCTATCATTCTGGTCAAAAATACTTGAATTCTTAAGTAAAGTATTCCGTTGAAATTATTCTTCACAGGTCTGGTTGTTTTTTTCCTTTTCTTCTTTCATATGTTCTGCTAAACACTGACATCGTCACCATGGACACTTCTCGTTAATCTTTAAGCCCTAGATTTAATACAGCGATGGAGTCGATAAATCTATAACTATATTGGTTAGCTTTTTTTTCTAGAAAACTGGGTGGATGTTCATCGATTGACGGATGACAAAATCTACTCCATTTTTTAAAGCATAATTTTTTTAAAAAAAAATGCCGGAGTTTAAGATAGAAATAGAAAAACTGAGGCATTCACAGATGGCAGGGACAGGACAATAGGACTAGACATGAAAGCCTGAGGTAAGGTAACTGAATCGGGTGTTTCTGTTGAAATATCAACGACAAATATCTTTGAAATGTTGAAGGCATAGGCTTGCTGGCATTAGACACAGCGAAGACGAAATAAGGAATAAGTTTCTTGTGTGTGGGATATATTCAGTCGTTTTTAATCGCGCAGTTGCATTGTAATTGGTTGCAATTTCATGGCACGCTATTCATTAAAATCCTCCAAACTGAAGCCAAGTTATTTTCCGTTCCTGATTAACCATCAAAAGAGGACTGCATGCTCTGTTGTAGTATTCTTTCAAGTGCTGTAGATATTTGGTATTATTTTAGGGTCTTCGCATGTTCGTGCTGTTTTGTGTATCACCATAGGACGTGCACAGCAACCAGCAGCGCTGATACATCAGACAGTTTATGTTGTAATAGTTCTTCTCTTTGCACTTCAAATTGACCAAATCTGCGAAGTTCCTATTCTCCATATAACTATTCTGTTTTTTTTTTCTAAAATTATGTTAAGGCAGTTTAGTCTACGATACAAAAGGGTTCTAATATCATTAGCTTTATGTTAAACAGTGCATTCAAGCAAACTGAAGAGTTCACTTACTCTGTCCTTACTGAAATCTGCTGCCCTGGACCTCACTGTGCATGTCTCCCTTCGTGTTAGTTGTGGATGTCGTCGGGCGAACCCACAGTACGGTTTCCTCCCAGCGGTATTCGTATTTACTGGGTGTGTGAGGAAAATGATTTAGTTCACCAACTTTAAATACCAGGCTTCGTAAATCAGTGGTATTGCTCAATAGTAAAAACGGTTAAACAATGCACTTTTGGGGGGGGGGGGAATCTTGAATTTTCTCCACTGTACAATAATTTGTCCCATCTAAGTGTCTCTTCACGTATTTATTATTAGACGATTGGCACGTGCAGCTGCATTTCAACCAATATGGGCTTGTGTAAGGGTTTCAAGAGCTATCTCCGTATTTTCAGGCTCACGCGTTCCGTTTTTAACAACTTTTTGCTTATTACAGTTTATTCCTGAGTGAGATGGCATGGCCACGAGATTTTCGCTTGACACTCCTTGTCATTTGCACGTAATTATAGAATAAGATATAGACATGGGCGCAGAATCATTAACATTTAAATAACATACGTAAGAGTTTGTACAGTACTTGCAATCTGTAACAGAATGCACTGTTCCATGAGTGGCCCACAGGTCCATTACGGAGCCCCTGTGGTGGTCCATCGATAGCAACTTCAATATTTTTTATTTTTGAAAGTCGGATATTCCATGAAAACTAAAAAAAAAAAGAAAGAAAGCCGGTATTGTAAATTGTACATCAGAAAGCACACTGTCACCTCGTCCATAGAAAAAGGCAATCCTTACTTTCTGTGATGACAAATGACCTTGAGGCATAATCCCAATATAAGAACAGAAAGTTCGAAAATTTCTGTAGCCAATTTTCTCAGTTGCCTTTTCCCGTACTAAATTCAAGAACCTGAAAAAGATGGCACGTCAGCATTTGCTACTCCCGCAACCCTGAACGCGCCTGTTCTGTCAACAGTATTTGAAATATCGCGGGTGGTCTTTGATTGCTACGGTCCAACGATGGCAACTCTACTATACAAGAAGTTTTGTCTCAAATAGATTATGGAACCAGCGTGCGGAACATAGAATTTATCGATGAATCCAATCAGAACATTAGAAACATTTAACCCATTGTAATTCTTTATTCCGGACAAAAAAATCTCTATATTCACGTTCGAGGGACCATGTGCCGATCCCAGGTAGCCGTTCGGTTTAAGACGTAGGTCAGCAGCCGCTTGATTGCTGGAATCGCGCGTTCGAATCCTGCTGAGGGCATGGATGTTCCTCTTTGGTATTTGTTGTGTGATGTGTAGGCAGCGGCCTCTGCGACGAGCTGATCACTTGTTCAGAGGAGGCCTATCGGGTGTGTGTGTGTGTGTGTGTGTCTTATTTTGTGTGATCTAGAAACCTCCAAAATGTGGCGGCCTCACCCCGAGTTACGCCGTTGCGCCACAAACAAAATACATGTGTTTTTCATTAGAGTGCTTACAGTTCAGAGCTGTGCGATATTAATCCAAAGCGTGTTGTCTTCTTGTATGGATATTCATGATAAATGTAACTTTTAAAGTGCACAAGAAAAACTTCAGTCCCGCTACAGAAGAACACTACGGCGAACGTATCCTGCAGCCTTTCATTCATTGGAATTTATCACCAGTTCGCATCTTTGTTATCCTATAACCTTGCTTGTTCCAAGCCACTGGCTTAGTGAGCCTTTCTGAAGCCTGCAGACTCCCACCGACAACTAGCCTGGCAGCAACCCAACCGCACCCACATCCCTGCTCTGTCCACGCGAGGTCACTTGTAATCAACCATCACTTTAGGTGAGAAATGTGGAGTGGAGATTCGGTTAGAGCAGAGAACGAGATAAAGGTATGAGAGTGATACAATAAAGGAAGCAGTAGCATACAATGAAAGCACTGGTATAAATCAAGAACTGAAAAGGAGGCTGTAATTATTTCTGCCACACTCGGCATACGAACCAGCATGCAGCTTGGGACAATTGAACTAAATGGGAAAGTAATTATCTGCTGCATTTTCTTCACTGGCGATGTACAGGCAGAATGCATAAAAGAGGATTATAGTCTGTTTTATCGGTGTTTGCTTTCAACCAGCTACCTTACGAGCTTCCGGGTTCCTCTTTCATCTGACAACCAAATTAATTAACCTCATCACGTGAGATGAGAAATAGGAGTTTGTATAATAATAATAATAATTATTATTATTATTTAAAATAATCCGCCCTAATATAACCCTTTCATCATTATTGAAAAAATTCTGTTTTGTGTAGTCCCGTAAATGCTAATATCAAAAATTCAGCTGAAATACAGGAAATGTGCTTCCGTTGAGCGCTGGGACCTCCGTATAGTCCACTCCCCGTTGCTTTACCTTCTTCACTTTACCTCCATCTTACCTTAGCAGGGCCAATGGACAATTCCTGAAAATCTTCACGTTGATAAAACTGTCTGTTTCCCTTTGATAAATGTAATGTCTCATACCCCCTCCACCTAATTTCATAATCTTTTTCTCTTCCTTTTTTGTTTGTCGTTCGCGCTTGAAATGTTAACGCGTAACTAAACAGGGCTCTTGAACCATGTTATGAATCATTATAACTATAAAAATTACAAGTTGTTTTCTTCCAGACGCTTACTATACCAGAAACAATAAGACAGACCACAGAAATGAAGACCACTAAACTAGTGCCCTATCCAGTAGGTTAGCTTCATAATTCTAATGGCAAATCTGATAGCCTATTGCCGACTATTGCAGAAGATATAATATTGAATTCTCTTGATATCCGTCTACCTATCATATCTATTAAACATCATCAGCAGCAGCCGACGGATAGTTTGTTGTATTGGTCACTGTGCAATTGTTTCACTTTTGTCGGAAAGAATATTGCTTATAAGAAACCTGGATGGAGCTTATGCATGGAGATCGACAGGCTGGACAAAGACGAAACACATCACTTACAATTTCTAAAGAATTGTTTAACTGTGACGTAAAAGAATATGACCATTATAAACCCAATCATTAAATTGCAATAAAAAATTACTAACACAATACACTGCAATGAATATTATAGATGAGTCAATGTACGAGAAAATTGAAACACTTTATGCCAAGGTGCATTGTCATAACAAAAACGAAACAATAGCGGATGTGTTTCGAAAGGCATACAAAATCGCGAAATAGAGTCAATTATTCTTCGCTTTTGAAAGCGAAGTTAACCTGCTGTTACATGGACTGGACATAAGCAGAAAAGTCTTTCGAAAACGACTTGTTCATGTCTGTAGTCACATGACAGACACTATGGGGAAGGATTTGATGAAGAATTCACTATGTTACGTGAGAGTCTACTACACCAAGCCAATCATCATCTCTGAATTTGTATGTTACTTTTCTTAATGTGCTGGACACAGACTAAACCTGTAAATTTCTGAGAAAAAAAAAGTTTGTGCGGGATTAACGGACACTATCAGCTTCTCACTAAAATTATATAGAATAGTAATAAGACCAATAGTGACCTATGCATCAGAAACATGGGTGCTGAAAGAAAATATAATTCAGAAACTGCTAGTCTTTGAGAGGAAAATCTTAAGAGGAATATTTGGGCCTACGAAAGAAAATCAA
>Ga0123354_10003886_pt1 | contig 20862 bp, 13 predicted proteins | sample TergutLab28metaG_2_FD_97872 | JGI IMG/M metagenome (GOLD analysis project Ga0123354, IMG submission 97872) | Labiotermes labralis P4 segment gut microbial communities from Petit-Saut dam, French Guiana - Lab288 P4 | ecosystem: Host-associated > Arthropoda: Insects > Digestive system > Gut ...
CGGCGCCCACAATGCCCGCAGGCCACAAGGGAGGGGGGGAAGGGGGGGGGGCGGGGGGGGGGGGGGGGAGTAAAGGCGGCCAGTGAGTAGAGCTGATAACTTTATCACCTTAATGTGCCGACTGTCTTGAAATACTGGAAGCCTCAACCTCCTGAAGCCGTAAGGGCCTCTCCAGGCCTGAAATGAGATAGCTTTAGTTTTAACCTACTGGACGGCACTTGCTTGGAAATTGATATAACTATGAGAAACTGAGGTCGTAACAGCCGGTAACCCGGGCGTTTCCCAATAATGTACCGTTCTACGGCGCTGCCATTGCACCAGGTGCTGCTCTACAGGGAAGTGTGAGATGGGAGGCAAAGTGTAAAATAACGGCGGGAAGGTAACTTCGAATGAAGACACCGAGAGGCCGCGAATGGGTGTACTTTGTACCAGAACGGGGAAAAGAAACATGAAGGACTGCCGGTTATGACGGTGGCTTCAGTAAATGGCAACCGGTCATTCAGCATTTTAGGAATCTCAAGCCATCAACTTCATCTTACCTTTCGTTATTCCATATTCAAGACCTGCAGGCAGAATGAAGGAAAATGTTACACTTAAATAATTTTTATCCCAGTATTAACGGTACAGGTAAAGGTAAAGCTCGCCTAGAACAGGCCAAGAGGGCCCAGGGAGAAAGTAGATGTATAGCTATACTCTTTCTTTAACCTCGGCGCTAGGTGGGGATGAATGATCATCGCCAAGTCCCGGAAGCTTTACACCCGGGAAAGACCCGGTACCCATTGTATGGGAGGCTGGGTGGGCAACAGAGCCGGTCTGGACAGGCGCGAAATACCTCGCCCCCACCGGGATTCGATCCCCGAACCGTCCAGCCCATAGCGAGTCGCTATACCGACTGAAACTGAATCCACTGATACTGTGGCCTCGCTTGTGCCTTCTGTACCATCACCAGATAATGATGATGATGATGATGATAAAGGCGATCATGAAGCATGGATATGAAGCACCACTGAAATGATTGCTGGAGGCAAACTGCGTAACTTGCAGAAATACCTGCCTGAGCTATCGCACGGCAATTCCTCGTTACTGTGTAGCACCACAGTGTGTCACATGTGGTCCAGTGCAGCTGCGACACTTCTGTACACACATTCTCACAACATTACGCGCCAATAGTTCTGTTACATGAAAACTCTGTATTATGCCACAAACCTGCAGCCCATCACAGGCCTCTCATTCTTCTCGTTACCTCCGACGCGTTGGTAAGCTATCGTTTCTGCCACATCATGTTCATTTTACACCCAGTTAAAGCAACAAGTTAAATACTACGAGATAAACATCAAGACAATGAAATAATTACGGAAGATATCGAGTTGCTGGTCGAATTCTAAAATAACAACTTTGCAACAAACTCACAAATTCCTTTACAAAGCTAACATCAAAGTCCGTCATTGTAAAGTCCTGCGTTCTCTTCCTCACATCCCTTCTCCCTAAGATCCTTGCAGGTCCCTTCTAGACCTTCCAAATGACCGACACCATTCGTCACCACTGCCCCCTGTAAGAATTCGCATGCACCTCCATTCGATTTGCAGGAAATCCAGACAATACTTAGTGACATACGCAAATTACGGACTCGCCATGCATTCTCTGGCAACGCAGAAAGATTTGAAATACTCATTTCTAAATCAGCATGCGACTAAAGATAAAGTAAAGGTTAGCTGTACTTAAACAGCAGGTTGTTAAAGGTACAGAGGACGTGGAGGTAAAGCATGTAGCGTCAGCATATGGAGGCCAGCTGTAGGTTCCACTCTTTACTGAAATACCCAAGGTCGGGAAAACATGTATCGTAATGTCAGTATTGCACCAACCCTATGAACAAAAGCCGTGTGGCTAATGTCTTCAGGTACCTGAGTATCCGGCAAGCATGGACGACGGGAGCACTGGCTTGGCGTCACCGTTGGGAGTAACCGCATGGCCAAGAGCATCCCTGCCTGGGCCCGAATGCAAGAAGGCTGGGTGAGGATGTGGGGCTCCCTGCCCCATATCTGGACCGGAGGCCCAGTGGTCGGCTGCGCTGTTCGGAACGGTCTGAAAGGGCGCAGAGTCGTAGGGAGAACTGTAGGCGTCGCTGTAGGCATCGTGATGAGAATAACGACCTACAAGAGAAGGAAACTGTCAATAACAAACAGGGCAACAAAAATCTTCACAGAGGAAAACTGAACGCAATGTGTCGATAGAAGCCGAGAAATCATGCCGATATTAATGTACTGGGTGTGCCAAGCTTCTAGGCTGTAATGAACACAAAGAATAATATTTACTACGTAACTAGGGCGTGAGGAATCGACACAAACTGCAAGACCAACCTGAAGTAATAAATGTTTTGCTGTAGACAACATTTCAATCCAGAAATGTAACATTCAAAATGCAAACAGTCGTGGTGTAGATCGGTACCTCGCGGCAACAGAGACTCCCAGCACAAGCACACGGTCTATGGTTTGGTTCAGATCGACGTTAACCCTTCAGAAATATATCGGTTACTATATTTTACCACCTACAATAACCTTTAATGACGAAAGCCGAGCCAAGCAGAAGAGCTAACTAGGGGCGTAGCCTTGCGCAAAGAGCAAGTCGACGTCCCCTCGGTCTGTTTAGCCATTTCTGCGTTTGACCGCATCGCTGGGCTCGATTACAGACACTTTGTATTATAAATGGGGATTTCGCTGACGCCAACGATTTTTAGTTAAAGACGAATAAACAAGGACTAATATTTTAAATATTTCGTTCGTACCGCGCAATAAACACTCGCCAGTTACTGCTGTATAAACACATAAATGCACTCTGTGGGCAGAATGTAGGATTTCTGAATGTTAAACCCGGTGGCAGGCCTACAAAAATTGACCACAAGGATTCAAAGGATTAATATTCAGTAACTCCGCATCTTCCTATTTTCTGTGTCTTGAATTTTTCTCAAAATTAACTGCGATTAATTGCCTATACGAAATTAGCCGACTAGTCTTTGTAGGGAAAACTGTCTACACTGAGGTACAAAATTAATGTTTATATGTAACTCATAAATATCTTCCAACAGAGAGTTTAACACATCAATGGGTTATACCGAAATTATCTAATTTTCTTTTACCCTATTTCAGTCTAAATGTGGCGCAATGTCGCTAGCGGAGTTGCCCAGTTAGTAACTGGCTAGTAATTGGATTATCGGGGTTCGAATTTCTGCATAAGAATGGGTATTCTTCTTCTGCACCAAGGAGTGCATATAGACTCCTACAGGCCCACAATGCATAAGACCATTTGTCCCGTGTACAAGGCGGCCGAAGCGTGTATCTTATCACTCACCTCCATCTAATGCCTAGGCTAAGAATACGAGGAGCTACCCTCCACTCCTACCTTCCGGGTGCTGTACTACCTTCAGTTATTAAGTTTCTATTAAAGTACGGAATTTAGCTACCGTTATGCTCTGCGCCGGTTGCCCAAGAAGTCGGTAGAAACAACCTTTTAATTATTTGGTTCTACGTAACGTTATTAATAAGAATATATAAACCGAGATCAATGAATATTAACAAAATTTTCACTTCTTTGTCCCCTCCTGATAGTTTGCTTGAGCTGAAACTTTCTGTATGACCATTATGAAACGTTGTCAATTTGGTGGCTCCGCCGCTGAGACGGCTGCAGTCAAATATACGTACAGTACAAGGGATGTTTCATACACTGCTGCAAGCAATGAAAGCAAATCTGGGTGCCCTACTGCGCGTAGACCTCGACCGACAATGAAGATCAGAATTTACATACAAGCTGCCTGGCACAAACTCTTGCAAAAAGAACAGCTCCCCCCCCCCCTCCAACCCGTGCTGCCATATTTAATCTCAAAGTCTGCGACAGCCTTGAACCGGCCCTAGCGCAGGGAAATCTGCAAAGAAACTTCATAACTTCAGTATTCAGGCCAGTCATTGATTCTGCATGTTTCTGTAGACATGAAAGTTATTACAGGTGTCTGTCTCAACTGGTACAATCGAAAGCAGCTAGTCCGTGTGGTTTAATGCGAAGCATTACTGGTGATCCGTGTGTAACATCCTTAACGTCAATCCTAGAACATCAGTAGGCTATGTGGGGAATGTTTCGAGGAACAGAAATGATTCTGAAGAAGGTAGATACTGCCAAGTCGTTATTCCAGTCAGCGAGACAGAAAGCCCCACAACTAATAGCCACTCTCCAAGTTTCCAGTCGCCTGCCTCCACTAAGGGTCTCGTACTGCTCAGTACGACACCACACACGGGGATTTATCAGCCGGGAACTAGCCATCTGCCGGGAGTGGCTGCCGGAATTACTCAGTGATATCACGCATGAAAAGTTCTTTGAAAGAGGATTCTAAAATTTTGCAAGGGAAATTCCTCAAAACTCTGCGTGGATTTTTGTGACATTTCCAAGGTTCGACAGGACGCCCTATCAAAGCGTTTAAACAAATGCATACTTATGTCAACGGGGGGGGGAGTCAGGGCCGCTGAGAGTGCATTTGGGCCCGGTTAAATTTTTCTTCGTGCCCCCCATTAAAGGCAGACCGGTTAAAAATCTTTACACTCAATCACAAAGACGGACTCTCAGTTACAGAGTGGCTTGGGCTTGGTCTGAAAGGGTTAATTGTTACAATGGACAAATAATACTACCGCGAAAAACGAAAGCATATGGTCCGGCCCGGGGCCCCTTTACGAACGGCCGACAGCCGGTAATTTGTGCCGGTTTATCCTCCCTTCTCGTCGGCACTGAAAAAAAGTACAAGAGGACAGGGGGATTCACTTAGAGCTAGGACGTTTTTGTAGGTTCTGTTGTAATCTCTAGTGTGAAGATATTTTCTTAGCTTTAACGTCTAAATAGCAGTTCCCAAATTCAGGAAGGTGAAACAAGAGGCTTTTCTAAAACGTTCGAAATCAGTGTATACTTTATCTCCAACGAAGTTACGTTATGACGCATGAGCTTTACGAATGTAGGCAAAAGACAGGCGTTAGTAGCAAGCCGATGCTTCCATTCAACTATTATTTTGTGCCTCCTTCTCAATTTTTAAATTCCTGCAAAATGATTTAAATATGGGGTTTACAAACTCTCATGCTGACATCTGTCGTTTCTTCTAAGAATTTAAATATTTGCCCTGGAATTACAACATAGGTACAAGAAAAACTGTAAGAACTAAATACTTGTCGCGTGGGCTTCCAGCCTGCAAATGATACCAGCTGACGACTCAAAATTATGGAACTGCCCCTGTTTTTCCGATACGTGTACAGATAAACTTCCAGTGGTTCATCGTGTCAAAAATGGACTTACAATCGGACTTTGGAACTCACAATAAAGATCGGACAGCCTAAAATTACTCATTTATACCGTATGTGGACAGAAAATCACACCGATAGGGGCTCCAAAAACGTGTGCTCTGCTCTAATAAACTTTTCTTTGGTTTTATTCAAGAAGAATGTCTAGATGAGGATCACAAATCTCATTCCCAGAACAAAAATTATACTTCGTTGTTGACCTCATAAAAACTGTACGAAGCAATAAAATGTTCTTAACTCTTGAACATGGATACTTAAAATATAAGGAGAAAGTACCTGGAAGGACTGAGGTCACTGCAAAGTCAGAAGTCAGAAGTCAGAAGTCTATCTGTCACAAACTTTACGCACAGCACGGAACACTAAGACTGCACGGTCACTACTGGCAAGTATTTTACTGCACCTTGTTTAAAACGTATTTAAAGTACTTTCGATTCAACGTCAGTGAGGAACTATGTCTTATGTTCATGTGTCACGTCCCATTGCGACGAATAAGCAACGCGGAGAGAAGAAGGACATTAGGTCACAATTATATTTGAAAAACATTACAGAACGTTACAATGCGACTATTTTCCGCCTTTACAGCAAACCATCATCAGGCATTTTAAAATACTTCAACAAACGTTTAAATGCAACGTACTGAAAATATTTCTTTTTTTTTTACGTAGTTGATACCTCAACTGCACAACGCTGTACATGTTGTAAAAGCCAAAAAACAACAAGATAAAAAAGGGAAATATATTTTTAAAATTATGAAGACTTATGTAACTTGAAGCATTTGATGGTGATTTTAACAATTTTAATTATGTATTTTCCTTTCTTATCTTCAGTTGGTTTCGGTTTCTACGACATGTTCAACATTTTAAAGTTCAGATATCAACTGTGTAACAAGACAGGCAATGGATGTATAACGCAACATTGAGGCGCGTTCGCATAACCATTGTTGTAGTGGAATAACAACAAATTCTACAATTTTGAGTGTCTGTATTCTTGTCTTAGTTCTCTGGTACGCAAAGCGGATGCGCCATATTATATTGCTGTCTGTGGACTCACCGTCTCTACCATACTTTTCCACATTATCTCATAAACGCCACGATTTTCGGGGGAAAAATACTATTGAGCATAAAATGTTCGTTCTGATCTTCTCTACAACTTTTGTCTGAAACATTTCTCATTCTAAGAATAAATCTGCGAGATTTTATCATAAATGTGCATAATGTCTTCAGGTAAAGTAGGGCTATTCTTGTCAGGTTTTAAGGACGCTTATATTTTCTCGACAGATTTTTGAAAGACACTCAAATATCAAATTTCATTCAAATCCTTACAGTGGGAGCCGAGATATTGCATGCGGACGGATGGACAGACGGACATGACGAAGCTAAGAGTCGCTTTTCGCAATTCTGCGAAAGCGCCTAGAAATGACATATTTTCAATGTGTTGTACATAAACATTTTTTTATGTATTTTAAAGTTCCTGACGATGACTTTCTAAAAAGGCCGAAACATGTAGCATTGTTCCATTCTATAATGTTTAACAAAACCAGTTGTCATTATTAAACTATGTCCTACTCAAAAAAGACGCCAAAGCTTTCCGCTCAGGACAAGAATGTTGGAATTCCTTCACACTTTACTGTGACAGTAAAGTGAGGTACTAGCCTCAGACATGGTGTTCCCAAGGCAGTGACTATGAATACACAGCCTCATCCCTGAGGTACGGCAAAAGATGGTCTTCAACACAGCACAAAGCGTAAAAAATGAAATAAATCAGATTTCTGAAGTCGATAAAGTACATCTTAAGGAATTAATTAATGCTGGGCCATATCTGCAATCCTCAACCGTTATCGCATTTAACAGCTTTGTGAAAGTTCTGCATAGTGTAACAGTTACTGAACTGACCAACCGGCCAATTGCTTAGCGTTAATATGCTTTAATAATGCTTACCTTAAACCTCTTAATCAGATGTGTAATAAGCAGCATGTTTCATTTCTAGATGTCCCTAATTTGTAAGAAATGTTATTTGCAAGCAATAGAGCAGTGTTTCATTACCAGATAGTTCCCGTGCCAAGAAAACTTCCAATGTATGTTCAATTCAGCATTACACGACGACTTAGCGCAGTCTGATACACTCAGAAAGCACACAAAATGGTTGTAATATTTAAATTAATACACATTTGCTGAGTTGCAATATACCGCACGGAAGACTTTTACTCTACAGCGACACATTAATTTGCCATCAGTTTTTTGTACAGCCTGTAAAAATCAGCAACATAAATTGGACTGATTTTGAGTATACTTTTTTCAATTATCAAATGTTTCACATTTTAATTGCATTTGGAGTGTCTTCAAGGAACAGATACATTTAGAACATTAAAATGACACACCTGCAGGATAAATGGATCAAGAACACCAAGGAGAATCAGAGAAGGAAAACAGTCAACCAGTAGGAGAGGCAAAAGACAGGCGAGCAGACGCGGTGACCAACTGCTATAGATCGCTGGATGGAAAAGATTCGCTTTAGACCGGAAAATCTGAGGAGGCAAGGGACCAAACGTTGGTTGCCATGCCGTAGTTGTAGTAGTAGTAGTGGTAGTAGTAGTAGTAGTAGTAGTAGTAGTAGTGGTGGTGGTGGTGGTGGTGGTGGTGGTAGTAGTAGCAGCAACAGCTGGACGTTACAGTGACAAGGAAACCCAGCAATTCAATCTGTACAAAGTAACAGCAGTTACTTCAGTTCTTATTATGATTTCGAAGCAATCGACATAAACAAGTTTCGTGTGCAGGCCGGAACCCGCCCTGCCCTACCTGCAGCTCCGAACTGCTGATACTGTAACAGATGGCACTGTCTTCATGATATTCGATACGAACTGCATGTCCCGCGCTGCCCCCCCTTGATAAAACTCTTTCGGCTTGCTACGATCAGCAGTACCAACCTTCACTGAACTCGTGTGAACTTCACGGCAGAGGACCAGAGCCAGTGAACATTTTTGACGAAGGCAGGTTAATGTTACTAAGATAATCAAATCACAGAGAGTGACATGGGTGAAACACTTCGCCAAGCACGGCAGGAGACTACAGGAGCTCAGTGGGAACCTCTGGCAAGGTATCAGTTGGGAAACGTTGAGGCGGTGGAAGATAAAGGTAAAACTGTCTCTGTGCCGACTAGAAAGATACAAAGAGTGGAGGTACAACACTCAGGAGATAGGGATGCAGTAGTCAGCTTCATACCCCAGCCGCTTTACCTCGGTACCCACTGAACGGAAGACAGGGTGGGCATCAGGGTGTGCTTGGTAGGACAAATATCTTGACCCCCCCCCCCCCCCCAATACAGTACAAATCGAAATGTTAGACGAGCAGAAACACAAGAGGAAAACAAAAAAAGGTGTATGTGCACTTTCAACAGTATTGGTCGGAACTCGTGCAGGGAGAAAGAAAATAAAAAATAGGAGCCTATTGTAGGACAGAACCCTGACGAACGAAAGAACGCTGAGAAAATATTGGTTAGTATAATAAGCAGTCAGTAACATGTAGTCATTCAAACGTCAGTAAAACGGAAAATGTCAGAGTTCGTAACGCCTCCGCGAGGCCTTGATATGTCACCACGACATATCTTGATTTATTTAAAGGGATTACGAAACAAGCAGACAGGCTACCAGAATAAGGCTTGAAAACAAAAGACGTCGAACTGTCTGTCGGTTCCTTTTGTGTCTTTGTCACAGACATTATAATAATGGCGCAAGTTAATGTCATTTCGACTGTGAAAATCGTAACTTACAATAATTACCTTCTATCAGTACGGTAGACAATTTCCATAGGCCAAGTTGTGATCGCTGCCAAGCTAGCGTTTCTTCGTGTCAGTAACATGACTCGGGTTTTCGAAAGTCACAAATTCAGTTCTCTCCACGCAGACAAAAAATATCACATCGTTATATTCGACATGTTTAACAATTTGTTTATCAACTGCGCTATGCAACGGTTCACTTTAACGTACTGTCCCTGCATTTACACTGCAGTAACGTTAGAAACCATTACAACCAGTAGCCACGGAGGCCTATGACCAGACTGATATTCGAAACCAGGTACTTCGCAGCAGAGAGAGAGAGAGAGGGGGGGGGATGCTAACTACTAGACCTCGACGTTCGGGTGGACTGCAGCAACACTACGCCAACGGCTACATTACTGAAACATGGCAACGTCACGAGTTGAATTTTGCACTGATAAAAGATTGGACGGTCCGGGGATCGAATCCCGGTGGAAGGGGAGGAGAGGGGGGCGAAATTTTCCTCACCCGTGCAGGCCGGCCCTAGGGCCCGTCCAGCCTCCTACACAATGGGTACCGGCTCTCTTTTCCGAGAGTAAAGCTGCCGGGGCGTGCCGTTGTCAACCCACCCCCATCTAGCGCCGAGGTTAAAGAAAGAGTAGAGCTATGCCTCTACTCCCCCTCTGGGCCTTCGTGGCCTGTTCTAGGCTGAACTTGACCTCACCTTTGTACTGATAAAAGATCAGGAAGGTACTCAAGTCCCGGTGCGTTGGCAGCCACAATAAACGGACACCAAGTGAGAGGCGTTAACATCTGTTCCTCTAAGACGTACTTGAGGCGAGGACGCCCATTACTGCGCATTGCACCGGAAGCGAACTTAATTTGTGTATGCCTAAACGTTGTTTCCGCGATTTGTGGCGGGCGAAGTGGCATCGGAACAGATCTCCCTCCTAGCACCTCGGTTTCCCCTGACAAAGATTCATCAACCCTCCATTTCACCTTCAATTCATCTTCCATCGCAACTACGCAAACAAAACAATGAAAAGTCACTAACTATAAAATAAACAGAACTTTCTTACAAAATGCAGAGGAACAAATGAAAACTTAAACCCTGTCGGAAGTACAAATAGTATTGCTACAGCTGCAAACCAAACAACGATCTTCAATCAAAGAGACACAACAATATACAGACGCAGACAAACGGCCTTTTGAAAAGCAAAATGGTATTAACCTGACAATAACAATCAAGTCTCGAGAACATCCGCACCACATCTGCATTCCTTCGCCATGTACCCCATTTCACACTATCACGTGACAACAAACAACACGAAAAGGTCATCACTTCTCGAGGTCAGAAGTCATCAAGTCGTGCGGGCATTGAATGCACGCAAATATATGCTACGGTTCTGAAACTGGCAAGGCATTCATTCAGATGACCGTGGGAACTGTTTACCAGTTATTGTATTTCTCAGGGTTGAACAGCCACGTAACTCGTGGCTGTTCAACTAAATAACGACAGAGCCGCAACAACTTTCTGAAGATTGTTTTTGTTTAGATCTGCTTCCCACATCACGCCCAGTACCAAAGATTATAGTGGAAGTCACATAGGAGTACACTCTGCAAACGCGTTCACACATTTGTCATGCTTATACCAGAAATAAATCATGCAGTTGGAGCAGCTAGACGCCACTAGCGCTTACGCTTCTAAATATCTCTATCATAGTACAAGTACAGTCAGTTCTGCTATTACGCCTATTTCGTTAACACGAATTGGCTATAACACGAGTGATGAATAGGTGACATTTGTTTGTACAACGTGAACTTCGCAGAAGCATCCGCGATTGCAGTTTGCACGACGATCAAAATCTGTTCTGCTCTGACCCTACTTTTAGTACGCGATTTTCTGTCAGGCGAGGTCTCACACGAGCGGATCTATCGCTTTTGTTTTGCTGACAGCGTGCGAGCTGTCATCAAAACCCGTATGACATATACCATTGCTGTGTGTGCAGTGAAAAACTCCTGATGATGGACAGAGGAACTGTCCGAAACATGTAGAGTTTTATTCCAAAATAAATTTGAGAAATTAGTGCATCTAGTTGGTTTTATTACAACAATATTCAAGAGAAACTCGCTCACGAAGCAGTCAGTCGTCCAAGAAATTCCCCACCTTCTAAGAAACCCGAACATCTATCATATCCACAAGACCCGGCGAAGTCCAAGGCTCTTTGTAACACTTCGTAATACTCACACAAAGAGTTTTGTCGGTCTGTCACCACCCAATTCTAAGGACCATAACTTGTGGAATGTTCAAGGCTGTTTTTTTTTTCAGCATATTCAAAATTAACCTTCCAGGTATGTGCAGTATCTCTGTGACTCTGCAATGTGTGGGTACTGACATATTTATCTATGGAATACAGTGGAGGAGACGGTTGACTAAAAATTACATCATCATTCGTAAAAAATCGCCGGCCATTCACGTGCAGTCTCGTTTAAATGGAAGATAATATGGAAACTGTGGCTTCAGCAGTTAACTTTATTGTTCCACCCGCCTTCAACAAAATACATCTGCTTTTGACTGGGGTTGATTCGGCGTACGTCAGACTGCTCACGAAACTACAAGCTGGATCGATGGCTTACTCGTGGGTGACAGCTTTAGAGATCTCTCGAGTGTCTGAATGAAATCACACTGTTTTGGCGGGAAGAAAGCAATAGTATCATGGACAAACCACACGCAACGGCTTTCTGGTCTAGGCAAAATTTTTTGAAGAATTCTAACACTGTAGGCCTACAAACGCCAAAGCTAGAGGTTTTTTATTCACAGACTTGTGAGTTCACAAGACTGATTTATGTGTTAAATTGCAAGGTTTAAGAGAGCCAACCTACCTCATGTCTACTATCATTACAGCAACTGAAAGGTACTCCAAATAGCCTATACCAACGCAAAGTGCACAGTCGTCGGTCTATATCAAAGGATTTTCCTTGAATGAAAAGCAAAACCTTCAAGGCTCAGAGATGCAAGAATTGAAAGCTTTCTCAGACACACTCATTACGGCAACAGAAGGAACGTTTTCCTCATGATGTTCGGACTACAAGCCTCTCAATACAACAACAAATTTTTCTTAACTGTTAAAAGCTGAGACACTGTAAAACGCGGAGCTTGAAATGTGAGACCGAACTGTTGGCTAAGAGTGAAGCAGAATTACATGAATCACAAGGCAGCACAATTTTGTGTGCAGGGTGTGCTGCGCTAAAGAAATGTAACTTTGCCATTCAGAAGGACATTCACCTCAAAGAAGTGCTAGAGTGCAAGGTCAAGAAAGAAAAGCCTGAAGCACTCTGCCAACATTTTACACTTTATGATAACGGCGTCGCTAACAGCTTTTGATTTAAACACACCGAAGTTTGTTTCACGCAATGGATAACACGAAATACAGTTTTACAAACTGACTTACAGGTGACAGCATTATTGTTTGGGTACCTCTGAACTGGCTCTGTAACGAAGTTTACATAAGGACAACAGTGGCCAAGACTCAACAGCAAAACTCCCTCTCGAACTTCGTAATTAATCATTTAAAATACATCACCAATCCAATAATAAAATTTTTCAACGCTTTTACAATTTTGTTCACGTATCTAAAGTAATTATTTTCGGAAGTTTTGGCACACGGCCTGGAGAAAGTGCATCAACCTTTACTTGTAGCGTCTAAACGGTAATGAGCCTTTATTTCAGCATGACTAGCAGCAGACGGCAGCACAGTAGCTCTGTTGTATAGCGATATGCTTTGAGGTCGACAGCTCTCGTTATCAAAGTGCATTACAATGGACATGTTAGTGACCTTCACGAGCAAGGCACGAGGTACTGTCACTTATGCAGCAGGTCTATCAAAAGGTTGCCTCTACCAGCGGGTCATGTTAATCAAAACAGTTGCATTTCATTAGTCACGGAGATGTGGGCTGTTCATACAAGAGGCTAAGTGACAGGAGTGGCCACAACGCGGGTGGCGCATGTCTTTGCTGCGGTTCTTGCGAGTTGCCTGTGCAAAATAATATTCTGGTACTTTACCTGCATACGAGGCTGACCGTGAGGGGCGTCGCAGATTTTATACAGAAAACTGATGCATAACTGACACTAACCTTGACGTACTTGTGTGAACAGAAATAATAAGCTCTCAGACAATGACAAATAGTTTATGTGATGAATGAATTAGTAGAGTAGATCCTTATGATGCTGGCTGCTTTCAGTGAGGCAGTGACCACTGTCGCTACAGTACATTAGAGACATCGGCTCTGCCTGATGTGCCAGGGCGTTCTTTCTGTCAGAAGGGAGCTTATTTGTGAGACACGGTGCATGGGTTTATGTGCATGGAAATTCTTTCTTACTTATTTACTTACTTACTCACTTCATGGAGCAGAGTCCTTCTTGAGAAGCTAATCGGTTCTCAGCAAGTCAAGAAATTCCCCGCATTTTATGGAACCCGAAGGTTCATTACCGCATTCACAAGTGCCTGCCACCTCTCCCTATCCTGAGCTATGTAAATGGGAATGCGCCATTTAAACCGACAGTCGGGAAGGACAAATTGACATCCGTAAGGAAGATATTCTCGAAAGAGTATTAACGAAATTCCATACACTCAACTTTCTTTGAATGCTGCAACACAGAACTGGACGTCTAACAGAGCAAGCAACATGACAACGGTCACAACTGCACATATGCGCTAAGAAATAAGAACGTTCATAATTTGTACCCATCTCCAAACATTACTGAGTTCAAAAGGACACGCAACACGCATGAGTGCCTTGATAAATGCCCACCAAAAGTAGATCAGAAATCCAGGGGGGGGAAGCACTTGCGAGATACAGATGTAGAAAATATAATAATATTAAAACGAAACTGAAGAAATAGGGTAGAAGTATGTTGAGTGGATTTACCGGGCTGAATTCGGTGGTGTGTTTCTGTGAACACGGTAACGGGCTTTCGTGTCTCTAAGCGGTGGGAATGTGTTATGTCTATCAGCCCCTGATCCATGCAGTCCGCTCGGCAGTCGCACATTTGTGCACTGAAATTACTTACCGCGCGGGTAGTTCTTGGCGTAGTGCGGCTGATACTTTGTGTCCAGGAGCGAGGAGGGTGCGGGCGCCGAGTAGAATTCCGGGGAACTGTCGATGTAGGGGTTCGGGTGGTGATTCCCACTATCCAAAGAGTGGTATTCGTGATCTGGAGGCTCGTAGTGCTGTCCCTGGTGTTGGGGCGTCACGGTGCTGTAACCCACTGCACCACCGGCAGATGGTTGGTCGTCGTTCCCCGCTGACCCGCCGGCTAGGTCACCCCCGCCACCCAGCTGCTGCATGGTGGCGTCCCCCAGTTGACTGTAGCCACCTGCAAGCATGCATTCATGTGTGTAGGCTTCTCATGGGAATGTCTGCTGCATGCAAACGCAATGCTTACAGTTGCACCGAACTGATAGATATAGTGCAGTGCGTGGTTTTTGGCTGGTGGAGGACTGAACGGGGCTGGCGGACGGGCGTACAGGGTGTGGGGAAGTGTAGAGGGGTGGGTGTTTGCTTGGAGCTTCAGTGTGACTAGGTCAACTGTACATATGGAGGCATACAGAAGACGCTAGACGAAACATGACGCTACATTAGTGACTCGCACGTCCGTTTGGAAATTCCACTGGCCCAAAACCATTCAATACACTGTAAGTCTGTTGTATACTTATTATGACCAAGTCACTCCCGAAAAATAAGCCTCCATGACACTATCCATATTCGCGCGCGTTTTGTTCTTTTAGGCACTTTACGGGAAGTTACAACCAGACACGTTCCTTTTCTGTCTCAGCCACAAGGCACGCCTAAAGTTTAAAAACGCAAGCACACACACAGATGCACGCACAACCTACTTCGACTATTATTTGTTATGGGGTTAACTTAACTTATTTAAAACAGTTCAATAAATTTCCTTCAGCGGACGCATCAAAACGTTTCCTCTGAAGGGTAACGCTGTAGACGACCTTCGCTCCATGCAGGCTTAAGTACCGCAACCTCGAGACTCGGACACTGCAAGCCTAATTTTTGCCACTTTCCTCGAAGTAAAAAAAAAAAGTTTAGGGCCTACAGACCATTTAAGTGTGACTGCCAAAGAAACCCAGTGATTTTTCCTGGGAATATTCAGACAGCAATCCTGCCTGCCGTTATAATTTTGCAGTTCCACGCCTTGGACACAGGCTTTATAAAGCTGGTGACGCATACATTGCCAGTTCCGTCCCTGGAATGTTTACATTCCTAAAACAATCACGATGTCTTACTTTCTTTGAGCTGGTACACGGGGCTCCGGAGGTGGATGAAGCCTGCTGTCGGTGGGGCAGCAGGGGGAGGTGACGCCTCATCACGACCGCACTCGGCCGCGGTATCGCGGGTTGTGCCGCACACTGCGGGGCTCCGCAGGTGGCTGTAGCCTGCTGAAACAAAGGGATACATGACATACAGGCTTAACCATGATTGCAGCCTACAAGAATAACAGCAAAATTGGTTCAGTAACCTACAAGAGCTAACTTGGTTACTCAAACTGAGGGAGGAAAGTAGGGTGAGGGTGTTTGAGAATAAGGTGCTGAGGAGAATATTTGAGCCTAAGAGGAAGGATGTAACAGGCGAGTGGAGAAAACTACATAATGAGGAACTTAATGATCTGTACCCCTCACCAAGTATTCTTCGGTTGATAAAATCGAGAAGAATGAGATAGGCGGGATATGTAGCAAATACAAGGTTTTGGTACGGAAACATGAGGGAAAGAGACCACTTGGAAGACCCAGACGTAGATGGATTATATTAAAGTGGACTGTCAGGGAGTGGGATGGGGGGGGGGGAGCATAGACTGGACTGGTCTGGCTGAAAATAGGGATAGGTGGTGGGCTCGTTTATGCGGCTATGAACCTTCGGCTTCCATAAAACGAGAATTTCTTGACTAGCTGAGAACCTGCTAGCTTCTCAGGAAGGACTCTGCTGCATGGAGTTAGTTAGTTAGTTAATTAGTTGGCTAGTTAGTTAACTTAGAAGAGCTATCGTGGATGTAAGGCTAGATGGATACGATTCAAGTTAAACATTCTACAGAACAGCCGCTTCTTTAACATTACTCGTACCTTTACGTAGACCCACACATTCTCCTGGTAGCATGTGGACATGTTCGTACAAACGGCGAAGTATAACCACGGACCAAAATGCATTCGATAAATATGTTCCATCCTCGGGTGCATTTACTGCTACCAAATACACTGGAACTCGTGTATGGCACACGAACGAAGTTAAATAAAACTTATTTGTGTATTACGTAGGCCTCCACTCCCATTGGCCGCGCACTCAAAGGCGTGGGTCTGCGGCCGCCAGCTTGCTGGGACTGAGGGTTCGAATCCAGCAGGCGGCATGGATGTCTGTCTCTTGTGAGTGTTGTGTGTTGTCAGGAAGAGGTCTCTGCGACGACCTGATCACTCGTCCAGAGGAGTCCTGACGAGTGTGGTGTGTCTGAGTGTGATCGTGAAGTCTTGATAATGAGTCCCTGGTCCACTAGGGGCTGTTGCGCCATGGAGGAAGAAATTACTTAGGCCTAACGACATTAAAGCGAAACAATACATATGGATCATGAACGACAGCGCATGCACTAAACTCAAAGTACGGGTTTCTGAATTATTATCTTATGTACATCGACGATGGTCGCGTGTTAAAAATAACAGTACTGCGTTCCGAGGACAGATCGATACCCGTGTTTGGGTCCAGAAAGTGAGAACAGCTTCACCAATCGCAACCAGCTGAGCAAGCGGATAGTCTTATTATTAGCCTGGGGACGGCAACTGATCCTGTCCCTGAAACACGGTGTTTTTACAAAGCGATTATTAGCTTCGTCATGTCAGTCCCTCTGTTCGTCTGTCCGCATTGAAAGACTCGGCTCCCAATGGACGCATTTTTCATGAAATTTTATATCGGAGTATTTTTTTCGAAAATCTGTCGACAAAATTCAAGTGTCCACAAAATCTGACAAAAATAAGGGGGTACTTTACATGAAGACCTATGTCCGTTTATGATAAATCTCACTGAATTCTACTTAGAATGAGAAGTGTTCGAGACAAAAGTTGTAGAGAATATCAAAACGCACATTCTATATTCAAAACTTATGTGTAAAAATACGGCAGGGCCAGACAGTCCACAGATGGCAACGTTACACGGCGCCGAAAAGATGCGATTTGCGTGCCGAATACCTAAGGCAGGAACACAGACACAGGCTCATTATATTTAATACGCATCGCTGACAGCAGTAAGAGATATTCTGTAGCTCGACATCACGTGCAAAGAAAGCCCACGGTTCAATTTCCGTGGAAACACTGAACACTTCACACTGTTGACAGCTACATCTACGCCAACAACAAAGATGGAACGTATTGTTGCGTTTCCATGACAACAATGGTTACTAGAACGCACCACAATGCAACTTTGTAGTACGTACATTGTCTCTTTTAGTTTGTAACACTGACCGATAGGCAAGGCACAGTCGACACAGTAAATGCTTCCAAATGTGCTACACCACCGTCAGAATCCTGTGATATTGAAACTGGCGATACTTCTCACTATACAGTTTTAAGTGCATACTTGCACCTCATCTCTTTGGCAACGCGCGACGAACAGCGTTACTAAAATGATAAGAATAACATTTTACTTCCCTCCCTTAAAATAAGACTTACGCTTTTGCTACGCCAAGAAACAAAAGTGGGCCCAAGAGGGGAGAACTGGAATATGGGAATGCACAATTCTTGACGTTCATAGGGCCGTGCATCGTAATATATTTCTATAGTAAAGCCAACTAGATGCACCAATGTATCAAATTTATTTTTTTTTGGAATGACACTCCACATGTTTCGGACGGTCTTTCCGTCCATCATGAGTTTCACGACTGTACGTACAGCAACAGGCATATGTCAAACAGATACTGCCGACTGCTTGCTAGCGGGAACACTAGCTAGCAGTAGCAGTATCAATTTGACATATGCATGTTGCTGTATGTACAGTCTTGAACTCCTGATGATGGACGGAGAGACCGTCCGAAACATGTAGTGTTATTCCAAAATAAAATAAATTTGATACAATGGTGCATCTGGTTGGTTTTGCTACAGGAACAGTTCTTGATTATCCAAATCCTAGATTCGACTAGTGAATCGATGGAGGAAAGGGTCATATGCCTTCGGTTCACTAGAAAAAGAGAAAACACTAGGAAAGAATGAGGATGACAATGACGATGATGATGATAGGAAAAACCTAGTCCACACTGACTGTTTTAAAGAGAGTAAAATGGCGACACGAAACTATCGGCCTATCTACTTAGGCCTACAAACAAGCCTGAATCGCTGAATGTCAGTATTCTGCATAACAAGAGACAACGGTAAGCGACATAAAATTAATATTCGGTCTACTTCCTCCGTCGCAGAATGGCAATTAGCTACATTTCCTCGCTTTCGAAAGAACGATGCCAGCCTAATTTCAGAAGATAATAATGGACCAAACACAAAAGGCAGTTAGGTCTTGATTTATTGGATGGCTCATTTCGGTGTCCTGCGATACTGTGGATATGTGAAGCATGCAATAAAACGTCAGGATGGTCAAAGTTGAGTCAGCAGGATCTGGACAAGGCGCCGTTGTCTATACGCCCACCAAACATGCGTCGCCTACAAGGACTATCGAGACCTGCGGCCGTAATCGCAACAGGAATTGTCCGGGACACAAACTAGTCACGAGATAGAGGGGCTAACTAGTGCGAGTACTTGGAAAAGCAAGAAAGAAAGCAGACCGTTATGACAAACAAACAGTCGCGCTCATCTCTCTCTCTCTCTCACGTTTTGTGAGAAAAAGAAAACATTACTACAAACCGAATGCTACTGCAGTGACTTTGATCGTGTGCATCTGGTCGTGCCTCTGGTTAAGATTCTTCGAAGGCAGTAATATTACCCTCCACAAAACTCCACGTGCTGTCATTTCAGGCTGAGCACTTGTCACAATCCCTTCATTCTCTGCTAACATGCATTTTGTTCGTGCAGACTGAGATCTCTATCTTTACATAAATGCATGCAAATATAAATGATTTAAAATCTTACAAAAGGTAATAAATATTAAATAGATAAAAGTCTAAACAAATTCCTTCTAGATGATTAGCAATAATGTTGACTAAAAACAAAGGTTGCCAAACCCAGTGGCCGCGCGGTCTAAGGCGTGGGTCTGAGGCTGCTCGCTTGCTGGGATTGTGGGTTCGAATCCCGCCGGGAGCACGGATGTCTGTCTCACGTGAATGTTGTGTGCTGTCAGGTAGAGGTCTCTGCGACGGGCTGCACTCGTCCAGAGAAGTCCTACCGAGTGTGGTGTGTCTGAGTGTGATCATGAATCCTCGATAATGAGGAGGCTCTGCCCCACTAGGGCCCTTGCGCCATGGGGGATGAAAAAAGCAAAGGTTGTATAAAAAACGTGTGTTGCAGGATCTGAAAAGTATATTGTTGAAAAATCGTGCGATAAGAAAATATAGCTTTTGTAATAAAATTATGGTTAAGAACGGAATAAAGCTATGTTGTATCCACTTATTTTATTAGGCTTATACATTAGTATGGGCAACATGAGAAGGATTAGGGAAATCTTTTCAAGTAAAACTTGTTTCATTTGAACATTTTTTCTTTCTTCCTTCCTTTCTTTCTTAGTCTGATTTCGTCCACCTACTTATTATTGGTGTAGAGGGTTACTGTTGCACCTAATTATACTTAATGGCGCACACACCAAACTCCCATGGACGAGTGATCGACCCGACACAGATACCTCTACCCGACAGCACACAACACTCACAAAAGACAGACAACCATTCTTCCGGCGGGATTCGAACCCGCAATCCCAGCAGGCGAGCGGCCGCATAGCGAAGCCTCAGACCGCACGGCCACTGGGATCGGCTGCCTACATACTTACCTACATGTAATTACACCTAAGTTCCGTTGGCGGTAATATTAATTGGTTAGTACACTATCACACTGACAGGAGCTTCTCTGTCTGTTTGCTAGTCTTTGCCCCGACCAAGGACAGTGGTAATGTGGCCCGTGACAGCGCCGAAGAATGACGTCGAGGCGCGCGTCTCTGTTGCAATAAACAATTCCGTCTAACGACACATTCACGCCCGTCGGAATACAGTTGTGACAAAATACGTCTACAAGCAAAACAGGTACCCATCCTGCACTCTTTACAGCCCTCACGTTCGATGCTTACAGATTGTCCATTTCAAGTCATCAACCTTTAACACAGGACCAAAAGCATAAACAGTCAGCAACCAGAAGACGAAGATAAGAGTGCTGAGGCTTTGGGGATTCCACGGCGAATCAACAGCACAGGTAATATTTATAGGCTACCCAGCTAAAAGTGACTCCTTTGGTGTCTTCTTAAACCACCTGCCAAGATCAGAAAACTGTTTTCTTATGGGCATAATTCATCTGGTAGAAATAAGACGTAATTTGATAAAACTTTTGAAGGACCTTGTCCTAAACACAATTTTTAAAAAATGGCCTCGAACGTATGCTCCATCTGCAATTAACACTCTTCAATTAGACAAATAAATGGGCCTAAGTAAATAAATAAATCACGGGTATCCGACATATTGCTGCGTTTTGTTCTGATTCCGAATGATTTGCATTTCACAGTTCCTTGTTCTCCCCCCCCCCCAAATTCTCGGCCTGTAATAAATCATGCCTATCTTTTCCCCCCCAACTTTTCTGATACCGACAAA
>Ga0123354_10003887_pt1 | contig 20862 bp, 13 predicted proteins | sample TergutLab28metaG_2_FD_97872 | JGI IMG/M metagenome (GOLD analysis project Ga0123354, IMG submission 97872) | Labiotermes labralis P4 segment gut microbial communities from Petit-Saut dam, French Guiana - Lab288 P4 | ecosystem: Host-associated > Arthropoda: Insects > Digestive system > Gut ...
AAGACACTTTATATAAATAATAACACACAATATATATATATATATATATATATATATATATATATATATATATATATATATATATATACTTTAAATCTATCCACTTTGCTAGTCGAACATATTATTAGTTCAGAACGGACAAACCGCATGACAACGAGATTCTCTTGTAAGTTCAGAATATGTACCACAACTAATGATCTTACAATGTATAGTTTTTCCTCACTATACATTCTTTTGACCTGAGGATGGCCCACAGTAGCCGAAACATGTGTCAGCCTAATAAAACAGATACAAAGACAGTTGTGTTTTGACGTAACTACCACCTCCTAATGAAATTAAAAATCCTTTGCAGTTGTCTGCGAAATATCAACATTCTCAGTAGATATTTCCAAATGTTAAAAAAAAACGCCATATTTGCTTTGAACTTCAATATTCCAACAAAAATAAGGGAAATCCCGGATTATTTTCTTAATTTTAGGAATCGCAGGAGCCGATTGCATAATTTCAATTCCTGCTGAGGATTACTGTGTGATTGGCAGTTCTTGTGCGAGTTGACCCATCGTTAACGTGTATAGCCTGGCTCGTCTATGGAGGAGAGTGAACTGAATGAATGACAGGGCTCTCCAATTTACTGAGCCTACTCTCAGAAATAAGGCTTTGCTCCTCTAACTGTGCCTGTTTTATTAATTGTCAAAGTGGCGATTCACATAAACCTGACTGTACCTGTATTTTTCTGAAAAAAACTTCATTGCTGTTCGTGAAATATTCTTCTTTCTTTGGTCTTTGCCGGTCCTCTTAATTTTTACGGAGTAATTTGGATATAGCTGGATCCATTCCGTTTACTTAATTCTAATCTATAGGGCTGTGACGGTGGTATGTATTTTTGTGAAGTGATATACTTTTGTGAAGTGATATACTTTCTTTGGACGTTTGCCCATCGCCTTATGTTTAATCAAGTGGCTGGTGGAGCAAGTCATGGCCAATGACAACAGAGAAACCTTTCGAAAAACTTCGCTCACTTGCTTTGTTCAACAAGTAAAAGTAAATAAATACTAAATAGAGTGGGCTATGCTAGAACGAACGTAATTGCTTCTAGAACCTCGTTCGTTATAGCATCTGTTCGTTCTAGCATACAATGAAATATATGTATATAGGGGTAATCCGTTCCAGGCCCACAGCCTAGAACAAAGTTACCATCCAACACAACCATTTAAACAGAAAAAAAATATAATACAAAATACAAAATGTAAGTGTAAAAATAACATAAAATTTATATATTTAACTTTTATGAACTGTACAAATTAGCAGATAACTGAACTAAACTGAAAACCGAACCTTACAAACGACAACAAAGGTAATGACTGACGCTCTAATCAAAGCGAGAAGACCCGACTCGTCATGCGCACGCGCGTGCCACGTCGGCCGATAGTATTCCTCCGCGTTCGTTTTAGCATTTGTGTTCCTTGTTGCATCCTGATTTTATTGATAAATTCTTTTCGTTGTAACATTCGTTCATTGTAGCATCGTTCGTTGTAGCTTACCCCCCTCGCCCCTGTATTTTAAACATACTTTATTGTGTGGGCTGTCGTGGGCACGTCTCGATTTAAATAAACAGATTATGAAGAAAAAGAAGTTATTTCAGTTTCTGACTACCGTTTTTACAAAAGAAAAGCCCTCTAAATTGAAGTATATCGCATGTCCAATTCTGTTTTTATTATATTGCCTTTAGAACACTGATCTTGGTGTTGTCTCATTTCTAAGAATTCCCGGAACAGCTAATAGCCTCTCGAACAGTTCCCTCCTCAGCAAGCGGAAGTTCAGAAGCACGTAAAGATCGGTCCCTGACGCACTAACAGGCCACCATTCAGTAAAGATATCCTTCACGCGTCTTAGGACACGCATCCTCATTATCGTGTTTAAAACAGCCCGATGCCGGACTTTATCCTTAGACAGACGAAATTCCATCCAACACATCCATTTCTTGAACAACCATGTATTTATCTACCACACACACACATCCTAAGAACACGAAGCGGACTCATCTCTGATTCTTCTCTGATTAGAACTGTTTTATGTACTCCTCTGAAATTCGTCAGTCCTACATGTGTGCTCATAGCATCTTTGTTTAATAGCCATGACATGTGTAGAACAGATCATGTATGAACCCATTCATTATGCAGCTTTCCCCAGTCTCCCACTGCTTCTTCTCGTTGACTGAATTATTCACTGCAAGACCGAGTTTGCCGTATTGCAAACAGCTAGTGTTACACTTACAAATAGGGGCAAAGTTTGTACATTTATACAACGAAACAATGAAGTACATTTATAAATGTGTTAAACCTCATATTATTACTCTTTACCAACATGTTTTAGTCACTCTTGTGACCATCGTCACGGGGTGTTTTATAGCAAGTTACCCTGCTTATGATCTATTGTTTGTAAGGAAAGAGGATGTTAGTAATTACAAAAAGCTTGACTATGAATGTATGAATGAATGAATGAATAAATGAATGACTGATTTATATATACAAGACTAAATCTATTCTGATATTAATCTTTAATTGATACATTATGTTCTGTTGTAATTACATTAATCAACATTTCACAACCGTAAATTTAATATACTCTACACAAATGGAATATTTTATTACCGGTATTCAGCTGCATATTTTGGTATTAGATATGACTTCGTAAGGATTAGAATGTTTCACTTACAAATGTTAGTGAGCCTACAGTGGCAATTGGCCTGTAATGAATACGGACCTCAAGATTTTCAAATATATGTAACTGAATTACATAAATTCAATATAACAATTATATTATGATTAAAAATGCAATAATAATAATAATAATAACAACATTTATTTTCTGAATTACACTATAAAGGTATGGAGATGTGCCTGCCAACATCCAATTTTCTGCAGTGAACGTTCATTTTATTAGTTTTAAGTAATATATTGTTAATAATTCTTAATCCTAAGTTCTATATTATTGAAAAATATTTCGTTTAGTTTTCATTTTTCGTTCTGAATTTTATTTTCGTGGTCTTGGTTGTGACGTATTTTTCATTTTCAAGAGTTTAAAAATAATACACCATGCATCCTGCATACAAAATAATTTTTTTCCTTCCAGCTTCAATTATGTTAAAACGTTTTTATAAAATCCACCAGCGTGTTTAATAACTTCACCTTTTGATATCGTCTGAAGTACATTTCATATTAACACTTCAAGTTACGACTGTTTAAGTTCAATTTGCGATGAACAGATTGCAGATTTTGTAAGCCGCTTTTGTTATATGAGTCCAAATTTGTTCTCGTGGCGCATGCTGTTATTCCTCTAAATATACCGTTGACATTAGTACCTCGTGTCCGATGAGGAGGAATGAGAATGCCATATTATTTACTGCTGTGAAAACATACCGCAGTACATGCTTGTTTCAGAAACAGCTGCAACCACAGCTCGTTGTCCCACGTGTGGATACCCAACAAATATGAAACAAGTTTTGCAGGAAGGGACTTTTCTATTCATGACACTTAATAATGAGAAATACTATAGATCGGAGTGCAGCAAAACAAAGCTTGTTTTCCGCAAATCTACGAAAAATGTGCGAACTGTGGCTTATCAGAACAGATCAAAACAAGTGTCATTTCCACATGAATAGGTATAGTGTTTACACTTTTGTTTGAGGAACAAACATTTGCAGGCAAAATAGAAAGTACAGAGAAGTTGATGCTTTTAATATATTCTATTTATAAATTAATGATTTTCCAGCGAGATACAACACAAAGCAATCTATTATTCTGCAATTTCACTCTACATGTTTCGGGTGTCAACCACACCCATCATCAGGAGTACACAAAACTGTAACTACAGCCTCCGGTACTGGTCATATATTTAGGGCAGCTATCTCCCTCCAAAGCAACCAAGTTGACCGCGTTGGAGGGAGGTAGCTGCACAAAAATATGACAGTACCGGAGGCTGTAGTTACAGTTTTGTGTACTCTTGATGATGGGTGTGGTTGACACCCGAAACATGTAGAGTGAACTTGCAGAATAATAAATAGACTGCTTTGTGTTGCATGTCGTTGGACAATTATTAATATAGATCAGCGATTCACGGAACCATAAACATAAAATATTACATTTCGTTTTCAAATGTTATCTCCTTACAGTAGAGTGAAATCGTGGGTTTGATGAAGGTGATATCGTTGAATTTTTAATTCACAGAGGCTCCACGACTTACCGCCAATCCTACTTATGATGATGATGATGATGATGATACGTTAGGTAAGCCCCGTGGTTGGTCGATGCAATGCACATACCTACCAGACAATACTGTGTCTTATTTTTCCTTTTTTTCTCCGTTTTCGCATTTTACTACGGTGCTGTATTTGGGCGTCTTATACACCAGGTTTATTAGGCGCGTTCGCAAAATTGCCAAAAGCGACTATTACTTTCGTCATTTCTCTCCGTCCGTCTGTTCGTCCACTCGGCTCCAACTGGTGGATTTTCATGAAAGTTAATTTCTAAATATTTTTTTCGAAAATTTTTGGAGAAAATTCCAGTTTCATTAAAACCTGACCGGAATAACCGGTACTTCACACAAAGAATTCTTTACATTTATGATAATATATCGTTTAATTTTTGTTAGAATGAGAAATGTTGCAGACAAAATATGTAGAGAAAATCAAAACACATATTTCATGTTCCACGCATTTTTTCCGAAAATCTTGACGTTTGTGATCTAATGTGGAAAAATATGGTAGAACCGGGCAGGCTACAGAGGACATAATTCGGCGCTTGGCATGCTGATACCTAAGGCTAAAAACGCACAATCGGAATATGTCATACTTATTATTTTCCACACCAAAAATGGTTGCACGATCGGGGGCCAATATTATGTTTACGCGTTCATTGCCTGTCTTGCTGTAAATCTTTCTATCGCCAGCAGTGTCAACGGCAGTTGTTGGACACACGAAGCATTTCACACGTACAACGCCGACTTGAAATCTGGTCGTCTGATCGGTAACACGTCATATTGCTTGGAGTATCTGTAGTTGTATACAGCTCCCAATATGCAGTTCTCCCCAGCGTAATTCCACCGCCTGTCTGGGATTCAAATATTTACGTCTTACGACGGTAAATATGCAGATTGCAGTGTTCTGGGTTGTGACCTCGTATAGTCTATTATAAATTTATCGACGTTTTGGATGGAACATACCAACTCCATCCTTGGAGTCTGAGGATCGCTGTAGCGCGTTCCGTCGACATGTCGGCGAATTCTTGCACTATTATGTGACATCATATTCCGGAAGAGGTAATTTATTAAGAATTTTCTGGTCGACATCATTTTCAGAAGGAGTCGGCCTAAATTATAGATGAGGACTTTAAGAATATGAGTCTTATTTACTGTCGCTCGATCTAGTGAAGTTTCGCTGCCACATGATATAATCATTGTTTTGACGAAACGGTTAGGCGTTATTATACCAGGACGGAACGTGACTAACAAAGGATCAAAATATCAACTGGCCTGCTCATAATGTCTTGGTTTATCGAACGATAAATAAATATTTACACTTTTCGCGCCTTAAAAATTGTGGCAGATTTTGAGAAAGAAGAGTGAAGTAATGAGTATATGGATTTGTATATAAAACCTGCAGGAAAGAGGCGAATTGGGAAGACCTTGTCCTAAACGGATGAACAGTATAGAGATTGTTCTTCAAAGGAAGTATGTGTGTGGGCTGTAACGACCTTCGTCTGGCTCAGGAAAGAAGCCACAGGATTGTTCTCGTAATTGTGGTAATGGTCGACCGGGTTCCGTAAAATCTGGGAAGTGGCATAAGTACCTGAACATCTGTTGGCTTATCTGATCTATGGATGATTTCAGGCTTCCGCCGCAAGGTAGACTATTTATACGCTCTTATGGGATATTATACAGTGTAGAGTGGTAATACCGTACCGACGTTTCGGGACAAACTATTGGGTCCATCTTCGAGGATCAATAAGTCCAAGAAGCATGTTTAATGACCCTTAAGGATGGGCCCGATAGGTTGTCCTGAAACGTCGGTAAAGTATTACCAATCTATTCTGCGTTGTGTCCCAGACCAGAACAGATCTGATTCACGGATTTAGTTGCTTAGTGCCTAGTTTCAGTTATTCGGATTCGTGGAATTATTGTTAAATAGTAGTTACAGAAGAATAAATTCTGTTCACGTAGTCGCCGGTTACAAGGATGCAGACAGGCACATGTCAAGAGTCGCTCGTCGGCAGTTCCGGTGCCACAAGCAGATCCGTAAGCATGTAGCCCTTTATTCAGTGGGCGTTTGTATTAGTTCAGCGTCTAGCGGCAAATGCGCTATCGGCTTCCTGGAAATGCTGTTTCGAATATTGGCAGTCTCTCTCCTTATCTTGTGTCCTTTTTCGCCACTGATATTGCCAGGATACAACAGCGAGTCAGAATATTCTCCCAGCATGTAAATTCGGTATCTGTTACTTCTGTTGAGCGAGAAATTTTTGTCGTATGTGTATTAGGAAATAAAAACAAAATCTATGAATTAAAGTGATCCATTTCCAATAAAAATATTACAGTAGAAATGTAATTAATTCTTCCGAACAAAAGCAGACATTCGTTATGCCTGACCACAAACGGTTTTTTTCTTTTGCTAATATTTAAACGACATTCATTCATCGACTCTTTAACCCTAAATACAGTGAACCGTATTGCTTTCCTTTTTATAGAAATTCTTTCCCAATCTGGCCTGTCATATTGCTTATTACGAGAAACATACGTCACATTTCCTTCATCTCTGTATCTTCTCCAGTTATAGTCTTGTTTATTGATCCCAGACACCGACTGTAGGCGGAAGGAATGTACTGCGTAGTCACACTTGTATTAACTACGTAATTAGTAATATTTTGAACACTTTTGTCTTTAAGTAAAAGGCATAATTTATATACGAAATAATTTGAAATGCCAAATTGATGCAACAAGATAATTTTATTGATGTACGTGTATACTTGGCGTGACATGTTTCGGGCACATACGCCCATCATCAGGAGCATTAGATATTGAGTTGCAGCATATGGTTTTCTGCACCGAGTTTTTGGATCAGTGGTGGCGTGGATGGTGCCGTGCACGGCACCATCCGCACCGTACACACGACCTACGCAGCGGCTCTCAAGACCACCACCGATCCAAAAACTCGGTGCAGAAAACCATATGCTGCAACTCAACATCTAATGCTCCTGATGATGGGCATATGAACCCGAAACACGTCGAGCTAAGAATACATCAATAAAATTACCTTTTTGTATCAAGTTTGCATTTCAATTTATCTCATGAGGAAGATGCACGGTCAAACAACCGTCATAATTTTTATACTTACAAGAAACATACTATCTAAACTTTAATGCAAAAGAAATAATCAGCGTCACACAAATAGCAATGATAATTATAACAATATAAAAATTGAAAAATAAAAGCCTGATTCATGTGCTTTGGGTGAATGCAGTTCACAGTAAATGTTAAGGAATTAACTATCTGCCTCTTTAGAGCAGAATCCATTTGATGAATTAACTCTTTAAACGCCGAGTTAAATCCTATCTGCCATTTGCTGGCATTATTAAGAGCTCACCATATTCTCCACGTTAGCAGGATAAGGGTTAATAGTTGCTCATCTGAGCACTAATTTCTCCCCCTTCCATTGAAGCCGTAGTGCCATTAAGTATTTTTCTAAGCAACGTATAATTTTCATACATCAGAGTTCGTTTTGAGATGCTGGTAATTGCTCAGAAGCTCAATAAATATGCTAGGTTTTATGAAACACGTAATAATATGACGATATTTCAAGAGCATGACGCTGATCAATATCCTGGGCCAGATGGAACGATGCCAATTCCCTTACTCCATTTGTCACATACTATACAATTTTGTACCCCCTCAAAAGTGACCTCAGAGCTTTTCCACTAAAGCTTTCTATAATTTCTCTTTTATCCAACGTTAGATGCCCAATAAAATCACTGACAAAACTAAAATCAGCAATAAGCTAAGTTAAAAAAAAACAATTACACGCCTGCTATATCTGTGTTGATTGAATTTCATGAATTCAGTCCAACTGTAGTTTCTATCGCGACCGACATTTGCCATTACAGCCCAACACTGCTGACAAGCACAGAATATGGAAACTCTCCCTCCAGTCACAATGAATGTCGCTGCGTTTTGGACCTCATCCAACGTAAACTGTATTTCATTTTGCAAGACAAACCATGCCAGTGAAGTTGTTGTTGTTTGACGTTGTTAGTGTGGTAGTTTGTTTCTGAAGCGTCATTCGTCGCGGATGTGATATCTATTTTTAATTCGTAAAATTATATTTAAAAAATAAAACGTAATGATTTTGGCAGTTCTATGTAATTTTGGACCTTTTATTTATTGATAATGATATATCGTGGCATACTAATTGTAATGTTTGTTTATCATTTATGTTTGGTAGCAGGTGGAAGAAAAATGAATCTGGGAAAACACAGAAGAAACAAGAGAGGAAAAATAAACTCTGCTCTATTAAGAATTTAATTCGCACAATATTATGAGACACAACTGAAAACGCAGCAAAATCATGTTCTTGAGAAAGATACGAACAAATCAAATGACCTTGAAAGGAAATGAAGACCAAATTAATTTAGCTATATATCTTAGCTATATATCTGCTAACATTTTTTCATATTTTTCTTGCCCTTCGATATAAAAGAACCTGTAGAGTAAATACACAAAAGAACTAATTTTGTCTCCTGAATGGGTACCTAGCTTGGTCACTTGCAGTGAGAGATGAACATAAACCGATGGTGTTCGAGAACGGGATGTTTACAAGAATGTTAGGATCTATAGGAAGGAAATAAAGGGACGGTGGAGAGAATTGTGTAATGTGGAGCTTTGAGATTATCAGTGCTTGCCAAATGCCATTAGGATGATCAAATCAAGGAGGATGAGGTGGAGAAAACATGTGACACACGTGAGCGAGGAAGTTTGAACAAAATGGCCAGCCTGGAAACCTGTTCATTGGTAAGGGGATCATTTTATGTTTATTGGACCGTGCATCATCTTGATAGTTGAGTTAAGATAGACCAACTTGATGTCACTTGTTTTATTATTTCATTATTTGATGCTCAACATGTTTCGGATGTTAGTACATCCATCCTCAGGAGCTTGCGACTTATTTGTTGAGTTATTTCATGGGTTGTGTTGCTCTGGTTCGATATGTGTTGGTGTTACGTTGTGCTGCACTGCTTCAGCCTGCGTCCGGATACCACACCACTCCAGTCGAACCACACCGTAACACCAAAACATATCGAACCAGAGCAATACAACCCATGAAATAACTCAACAAATAAGTCGCAAGCTCCTGAGGATGGATGTACTAACATCCGAAACATGTGGAGCATTAAGTAATGAAATAATAAAACAAGTGACATCAAGTTGGATAATTTTAATTGATCTTGAAGAAGCAGGATGGGATGGTTTGGACTGGATTTATCTGACTCAAAACAATGACCGGCGGCACGATATTGTGGGAATGGTAACGGGTTTTGCTCTTCCGTAAATTGCGTTGAATATTTCAGCTAGTTGAAGACCTCTAAACCATCCTACCAAGGTATCTTCTGAATGGAGTTCATTAGTTTCATTGGTCCACGTTAAACATCTCCATCAACCCGAGAATCAAATAAAATATTCATTTCGACGCCATATTGTTATTTTGCATCGTATAGAGTAAGACATTACAATAACATCGTTTGCATAATTTTCAAAATCTGTTTCTATGAATTGCTTCTCGACTGTAAAGAAACTAGCGCTATATTATTTGTGCCTCATAATTTCGCGCGTCCGCCATGTCGTTATTACCAACTGTAGGAAGTTAAGGTAGAACATGTAGATGCCTCCAGTGGCATGAAGTACGGACGGAGTTAGACGTTAACAGATTTGAAACACCGAAATACACAAATACAAGACGCAATGTTTAGATATAATTAATAAAGGAATTAAAATGGTATGCAGTCAAATCCTAATATAACGCTCCCTTCGCCACCATCACCCTCGTACCTTAAAACTTCTGATCAGAAACTCTATGTTAGTTAAGCGTTAGCGAAGGGGAACCCTGTGTATAACACCAATCTCATTATCTGCCATTTGCCAAAGGCTATGGAGATACAAATGTGTTGATAAGCATTAAACACTGCCCAATATGTTACAACGTTGTTTACCCTTACAGTTTGCATTTACCTACTGGACAGGTACATTTATTGATGAGAATTTTATCAGCATATGGGGAGAATAGTTAATTTCTCGAAGGTGGCAGAGAAGGTCGTGTGTGACGATAGTTCTGTAAAAATGACCGTAGAAATAATTTTGCACCTAACACTTGATAATATAGCTGCGGTCGAAAATGACAACGAAAATAAGGATCTAGCAGTTTACCAGAAGGAATACTGTTAAAGAGGTTCAAGAGTGTGTTGAAAAACGCTCTCTGTATTTTGAACAGTGCGTATAGGGTGAGAACATATTGCAACATGTAGCTCGGGACATTGTCACCTGTTCCTGAGGTTAATGAGAGGGTGAAATACTGAGAAATACAGGGCGTTTCAAAATGTTCTCCGGGATTACAAAAATTTATTATAGGACACGTATTACGAAACCTGTACAGATAGAAGGAAAAACTAAAAAAATGTTTTCCCAGTAAGTTGTTTTTCATCGTAGTTCACATTTCTGCCGCTAGGCGATGCGAGTGTATGTAGTGAGAAAATGGCCGCTCCAGGGGAGAATTCGTTTTGTGTGTTGGAATATCACACGAGTAAGTCTGTGGTTACTGTGCAACGTGCATTTCGTGCAAATTACGCAAAGGATCCGCCTACAGACAAGAGCATCCGTGCGTGGTATAAACAATTTACTGAAACTGGGCGTCTGTGCAAGCAGAAATCAAGTGGTCGCCCATTTACCGCTGAAGATGACGTTGAACGGTTTCGGTCCAGTTTTCTGCATAGTCCGAAGAAATCAACGGGAAAATCTCTAGTCAAAAAACAAACTTTTTAATTTTTCCTGTGACTGTGAACAATTCCATTAAGGTAGGTCCTTTGGTTTTCTTGTTATAAATGTTTGCAATCACGGAGAATATTATGAAACGCCCTGTATTTCCCATAAAGTATTAAATTGGTTTGATTTTACTGTACACTACGAGTTTTGTTAAACTTTGTTCTAATATGTTCCAAAGTGTATTTAATATTTTTTTCATTTTATGTAAATTTATGTTTTTAAACATATGACAGCGTTTAGTTTTGCCGCCAGCCTCGGTATACCGCCACAAACAGCGGTGAGCAAACAGTATCGGTACATCGATGTTTGATTTCATTTCATCAAGCGGAAAGTAGGCATTACGAATTCTGTGCGGAGCTCTTGGTAGATAATAGTACAGTGGGATTTATGGTAATGTGATTATTCGGAAGACATTTTTTATGCTTTTGGATGTGTCACTAGAGTTTTCACGGTAATTATTTGTTTGTGAAAAGAACAATATCTAAACAAGTAATATTTGCCAACATGTCAGAAGCATTTAAAAAATAAAAGATTTAAATTCTTAACATATCGGGATGACTTCAATCAAAAAGAAATGTCAGAAGCATGTTCTTGCGGGAATACGAATATTTCAGAACACTAATTTCGAAAACCTGACAGGGAACACCTGGAAGCCATAATACTATCTGCAACACGTCATAAAAATCCATTATAGGCCTGTTAGTAAAATTGGGAAAGGTAACTGTTAGCCACGCCATGTTTGTCTGTGTTCCTGTCCGTCCTTGCGTTTTCCCGCGTGGAACAACTGGCCTCCCGCTGGACGGATTTTAATGAAATTTTGTATAAGAATATTTTTCGAAAGTCTGTCAAGAAAGCATAAGTTTCATTAAAATATGACAGGAATAACGGGCATTTTACGGGAAGACCTGGGTACATTTATGATAGTATTTCGCTTAATTTTTCTTAGAATGAGAAATATTTTAACGAAAATTTGTTTAAAAAATCGAAACACATTTGATATTCAATTACTGATTTCCGAAAATCGTGCCGTTTACGAGATAATGTGGAAAAATATTGTACAGCTGGACAGGCCACAGCTGGCAATATGGTGCATGTCGAGTAACTAAAGCTACAAACACACGCTTACAATATGTGATACTTTTTTACTTTCCACAGCAAAAATGGTTACGCGGAAATGCCTCAATATTACGTTCCACGTGCGTTGCCTCTCGTGTTTGTTATACTTCCATATAAGTGCAATATTGCTAAAGGAAAGTATCATTGTGTTATAGGAATTTTATACATCAGCCTGCATTTTGTGTACACGAGAGATTTAAAAAAATAAAATTGAGAAAAATTTTATTCCTATACCGTTCTTGTGCCAGTTGCGTAATTTATAAAAAATACTCCATTTTAGTGACGGACAAACTGAGTCCAAACTTCGGAAAACCAGATATTTCAAGAGAACATCATTTTGGTACCACTTGTGCCACACTAAGGCAGTTCATGGTGAGGGTGCTTTGTGGAAAACGTCATAGAAATTAATAGGCTTAATTCACATAAGTAAACCAAGTCTCTGTACTTAGGCTTATTGGACCGTGCATCATTGTGATATCTGAAGAATAAAAGACCAGCCTGATATCACTTGCTATTTTATTTCACTTCTTATGTACTCAACATGTTTCGGACATCAATATATCCATCAACAGGTGCTTGCGACTGTGCTGTTAAATTACCACATTGGTCGTTTTGTTCTTGGTTCGGTGTGTGTTGGAGATTTGGTGCGGTTGTGTTTGAGTAGTGTCCGTGTTGCAGGCTGAAGCACAACAGTTGTGCTTCAGCCTGCAACACGGACACCACTCAAACACAACCGCACCAAATTTCCAACACACACCGAACCAAGAACAAAACGACCAATGTGGTAATTTAACAGCATAGTCGCAAGCTCCTGATGATGGCTATATTCATGTCCGAAACACGTTGAGCACATAAGAAGTGAAATAAAATAGCAAGTGACATGAAGCTGGTCTTTTATTCTTCAGAAGTCTGTGTACTGTTCGTTGTGAAAACAATTCCAGTTGTTTTTCACTAAGCATCCGTACAAAACTTGAGATGTTACTTTCAACTCGTGTCACGTCATAGAAAATATCTGGTGCGCTGTGCATCAAATATGGAAGTGTTCTGAACACAAGAAATTTTGACATGCTTGGAAATACTTAAAAAACCGGGAAAGTTTTATACAGTTCGTAATATGAAATATCTCATAACTGTATATATATGAACAGTGATAGGAACGGTGATATCCTTCGGAATCTGCTTAAAGCAGCAATTCCAAGAAAACATTTCTGTTTGTTTTCCTCTAGCGTCCGTTTGCAGGGTGACGACGCCCAAACTCATACAGCCCGTCATACCAAGAAAGAGATTTAGAACTTAAAACTGGAGGTGTGAAACCATCCACAATATTAACCAAATTTGGCATCCAGAGATTTTTACCACTTCTGGCCCCTCAAAGATATTTTACGTGGAGGTCAGTTCAGATGGGATACATAGGGAAAGGAGGCGGTGCATAACTGGCTGGCACCACAATCGAAAGACTTCTCCTCGCGAGAATTTTATGCCTTGATGGAACGGAAAGGAGGTGTGTAGAACGTGATGGGGACTGGACTGAGGATTATTGTCGTTTTTATGTATCAATTTTTTTCTATAAATCACTTTCTATAATTTTTCTGTTTTTCATTTGAATGACTCTTTTCATGCATTATTTCTAGGAGGTGATGAACGGGGAAAGTGGTGGAATGTACACCAGGGGAATGAAAGATTCGAGTTGAGTTCCAAGTCTGAATTTTCATTTTTACTCTGACTGCTTTGTGCTGAAAAGAACAACCACAGTTATGAAAACAAACATAGGGAATTAAGGTAGTGTGATGTGATGCTGAGCGGAAGATTGCTCTCAGCTAACGCGTTCAGAATTGCTCATATAATAAAAATCTTGTGAAACTAAAACGTACTTGGAGGACTTGTATGCACGCATCAGTAGATGCTGTGAGGCGCTTTCGCTTTGACAGATGTGCAATTTGTTAACAGCCAGTGGGCTGAAATGTAGTTACAAGCAGAAAGGGCACACAGACATAAACAAACACACAGACCACATACACTTTGGGTGCCGTCGTCAGTTCCAGATACAATGACGTCACAACTGTATGTGAACTCCATCTCTCACTCCCCACCTTCCTCTCCTAAAGCCCGCCCGTACCCTACTTTGATTTGATTCCAGAAAATGCCATCTACAATCTTTATTTTTGAATGGATAAAAATAGCATGCCATTCAAATACTGAGCTGTGTTGCTGAATTCGTGGGTGGATTATGAAGTATTTTAATGACGTCCTTTGAAAGTCGTCGTATTGAACTGTGTCACACAGTAATAATAATGGATTACATTATCGGCCTAGCAAAAGCTGGGCCTGACTGCAATCGTTGTGGCGGGCCCCTGAAAGTGAAGAAGGGAAACCGAAGAACCAGGAGACAATCATGTTTGTCACAACACCACACTCAATGCTCTGGATTTGTATTTCGGCAATAACAGTTTGATCCATGGCATTCCTACTTTAATACGTCCCTCAAGAGTTAGCTTTGGTTTCACAGCTTCTCGCTGTAAACATTCTGCACAAGCCAGCATTATGGGGTGGCAACTGCTGTCACTTCTTAAGCGCGGTTTGCTTTTATTAGCTGGTTTGCTGCACGTCGTGTCTCTCGGTAGATGTTTTTGTGACGTGTTGTTTGTGTGAAGAGAAGAAGTAAAGGGAGGCTGGTGTCATTTCGCGCCTTTTCTGATGGCCTGTCGTAAACTGCTCAGCAGATATTGATTAAATTTGGTACTCGGGTTGCGTATGGGTTTGCGACTAATATGAACTACAAATATGAAATCCACTTCAAAACACGTACCTATGTTCACGTCAATGTAATCGGAACTAATCACACAACCTTATGTGATGTAAAGGCCTAACATTTAACCTTGGGTCTGGCCGTGCCACAGGCGGCTATCAAACTGCTTCTCACCGATGAGGCCTGACGTTGATTTCAATTCATTCCGTGTGGGGTTTGTGGCACTGTGACTGTTGTCCATAAGGGTTTGTGGCACTGGGACTGTTGTCCGTAATGGACATGTGGCACTGACTCTGTTGTCCATAGGGGTTTTGTGGTATCATGACTGATGTACATAGGGGTTTGTGGGACTGGGACTACTATCCATGATGGGTTTATGGCACTGGGACTGTTTTCCGTAAGGGTCTTGTGGCACTGGGACTGTTGTCCGTACGAGGCTTGTGGCACAGGTTCTGTTGTCCATAGGGGGTTTGTGGTAATGTGACTGATGTACGTAGGGGTTTGTGGGACTGGGACTACTGTCCATGAGGGGTTTATGGCAATGGGACTGTATTCCGTAAGGGTCTTGTGGCACTGGGACTGTTGTCCGTACGAGGCTTGTGGCACAGTTTCTGTTGTCCATAGGGGGTTTGTGGTAATGTGACTGATGTACGTAGGGGTTTGTTGCACTGGAAATACTGTACATAAGGGTTTTTGGCACTGGGATTGATATTCATATGGGTTTGTGGCACTGGAACTACAGCCCCTAAGGGGCTTTTGGTATTGGACTGTTGTCTTTAAGGGGTTTTTGGTAACAGTGCTGTTGCCAATATGGGAGTTGTGGCACTCAAGCTGATGTCTATATGGGGTTTGTGGTACTTGGATTGACTTTAATCCACGCAAGTCACTTTATTTGAGTCAATATCTTTTCCTCACCGACGCCATATAACTAAAGCAATTATCGCTGTGGCTTAATAATTCCTTATAAATATATTGAATTCACCTTTTTTTCTATATAACTTGTCGGTACTAATTTATCAGACCACGTGACTTCATGCCCACAAATTCAATATTCCTCATAGTCAGTGCCGTGGAAACACAATGCCGCAGAACATACTCCAATATTACATAGCAGGAGCTGTGAACAGATTTATGCAGCTATGAATTACAGGAGTAATGGAAGAAAAAGGACGTGAAGAGAATTCATCCTATAACAATGGAGATAATTTGAAATTGAGAAATGACTTATAGGCAAAGTTTCCAAATTTAGCGGAGAATATTAAACCAGAGAATCGTTTAAAGACGATGCCGGATTGGAAGTAGAGCCTCAAATGTGTGTTACAGAGATAAATATTACTGAATTATGACCGAAGGAAATCAGTTTAAATGGGAAAATAATAGCAGTCTAATTTTAAGAACACTACTTCACATTAATAAAACCCACTCAATTTCATCTTCATCGTTGCACTGTGCATTTCGTAGAATAATTTAATTAGCACACAAACTAATGCACATATATAAATTTTTTACATTAAAACATTTAAAATCGCTCCAACATGTTTCGATCGTACGATCATCGTCAGGGAGCTACGCTGTTCCTTGTTAAAGTCACATTTTTAAAATACACTCACTGATTGATTTTCTTATATTAAAGTCACTGATTTTAATATAAGAAAATCAATCAATGAGTATATTTAAAAAATGTGACTTTAACAGGGAACAGCGTAGCTCCCTGAAGATGATCGTACGATCGAAACATGTTGGAGCGTTTTTAAATGTTTTAATGTAAAATATTTTATATATGTGCATTAGTTGGTGCGCTAATTAAATAAACCACTCAATTTCACTTAACTTAAAGTAACTTCTTTGCGTGTGATATCCTCTTGTGTAGTGACAGTATAATACACAGAATTGTGTGACTCGAGACATAACTATATATAGGTACCAGAGTTTGTGTGTCTAAGAGCACAGATTCTGTTGTCGAAATATAGTTGTGTTTTATTTGACATAAATTTCACATATTATACTGACATAATTTCTCTTTATCAAACTCTTACCACAACCTTGGCCACTGAACCCAGGATAAAGCCAAACGCTCAGTCTTAGGACCTGTACTACAATTTTCATATTCCTGCAGGAATGTTAGGGCAGGAGAATTAGAACAAGTATATTTTCAAGCTTAAAAATATTTAAATTAAAGATGTCCTTTAATTTCATCATCAAGAGCAGCGGTAACAGCTTCTTGTCCACTCTGATGTTGAAACTAAACCGATGTTTTGGCATTTAATAATAAAACTGTCACTACCTATTGTTAAGGCAAGCTTGTTGACTCGGTGGTGCGATCTTGAGGATTTCGACTGTATCTCTGGGTAATCGGCTGTCGACGTTTCGAAGGAACAATAACTCTAAACGTCCGAGAAGTATTTCCTAATGACGTTTCATAATATGCCAGAAGAACGGAGTCCTCCAAAATTTCAAGGCTTGAACTGCAGTTCCAACACCGCCCATGGCTGCACAGTTCGAAGACAAACTGACGGTTATCTCTGTTGTCGGAATGGCTTAATGCCGTGCGCTTGTTCGATACAGGGCCCACTCATGCTTTTAAAAATTTGGCTACATCTGCCTACGTTGTTGAGTCACTAATGTTCACGGCGTAAGAGGCTTGAATATAAGGCACAGTGCCCGATGGAATGGGAAAAAATACCGCATTTTGTTATTAAGTTCTTTGAATGAGGAGTTGTTTCTGTCTGTGTGTCCTCATAAATCACACTGAAACTACCGATCACATTTCTATGATATTTTGTATCGGAGAATCTGCAACGACATTTGATAATCGATTTTTTTGTTGCTTTGATATCGGTTCACTTTAACTTCAGCATAACATAAACCATAAATACAAATATCATATATATATATATATATATATATATATGATATATATTTCAGACAAATGCCGTAATAAAAATTATATAACGGCCAGAATATATTATCTCTATATGGCCTAGAAATATTTTTAAAGAGTTTTTGGATGTGGCATACATTTAGTGAACTACAGTGTAAGAACTGTGTTCCAGACCAACAACACCACTCGTTCTTTACGAATTAAAATCTGTTACTTATTTCTGACACACACATTTGTCATTACATGTCACTAGTAATGGGACTATCATCATGTCCAAATTACAAATAGGACTGCCTAAACTATGCCCTTCCTTGCTGCCTCAAAATAAAGTGGTTTGTAAAATACAAAAAGAAGAAATATATATATATATATATCTGTGTTTGTAGATAACTGTGTCATCTGTAAACATGAGTTGTGAACTGTGTTATAAATTGCTATTGTACCGCAAGAATTCAGCATTGGATAGGAGATGGAATTTGTAATTATTGAACTCCATGATCATAGTGGAATGCAGATTCTCAATAAAAGCATTTGCAATATGTATGTGACTGACCGGATGGCTACATAGTTGTTTATTTCTTCTGTATTGCATAATATTGCATAAACCTCGCGATAAACCAATTTAATGGCACGCATCTTCAAGCATTAAACCCGATATGGAGAATATCCAAGGAAATTCGCCGCAAGGGCAAAACCTCCCCTTTCACCTGGACAGATATTTTTAGACGGTATTGTGCACAGCAAAATAAACAAATGGAGTTTTGAGTGGTTGTGGTACAGAAGCGCGCATGCTCAGCTCCCTCGCTATGGGTTACCGTGTCTCGCTTCGCTCAGCTCGGTTGTAACCAACATTAAACCACGTGGCGACTGGAAAGAAAGAGGTGCAGGCGGAACGACGCTCATTCGACGCCAGACGCCACTCATTGTTAAATTATTCGGATTAAACTTTATCTACGATTTATCACGAAAATGCGTATTTTCGAATACCTCCTCTTCACCGGGGTCTGGTGAATCTATGTAACTTGTAAAATGTAAATAATTTGTTATTTCAATATTTAAGTCTCTGTGTGTTTTAATCGTTCTATTTCGTTTCTGAATTAACCGCTCTGTGCTACTCTTGTTATTAACGCGTTCTAGTTAAAGTGGAAAGTGGTGAAAGGCTGTAATTTTTATCCCTCATGAGCATCTTCTTTACATGTGATTCGCAGCTTCTTGACGTGTTTTCTTCCAAAGTGTAGTGTGACACACAGTGATTAAAAACATTCAAAAGGATTTTATCAATCAGTGATCTACAGACGGTAAAATAATGGAGAAAGCTTCGCCGCCATCATCATCTAATTCTCCAGTATCTTCAGAAGAGAAGGATTTAACAGGAGGTGCCACAAGGCGACCCACTGCTCCGTCAACTGGAACCAGTGCCAGCGACAATGTAACTGTTCCCACTCGTCAAGCTGTTGCCAGTAAACTCTTCAAAAAGTGTAAGAGTGCTACATTCCAGATAGATGGGGCAACCTACACTATTGGTAAGTCCTATGCATTGCTCAGATAAACCGTCAAATACCAAGAACAAATCATGTGTTTCGAAGTTGAATTACATTAATGGAAATGAGACTGTTGAATAAAGAGAGTCCAACTGGATGTCACTTGCTTTATTAGTTTTCATTATTTAATGCTCAACATGTTTCGGATGTTAATATATCCATCTTCAGGAGCTTGCGACTTATTTGTTGAGTAATTTCATGGATTGTATTGCTTTGATTCGATGTGTGTTGGTGTTACGTTTTGGTTTGGCTGGGGTGGTGTGGTATCCGTATGCAGGCTGAAGCACAATAATAAAGCAAGTGACATCAACTTGGTCTCTATTCAACTATCAAGATGATGCACGGTCCAATAAACATAAGGAAATGAGATTATTAAATTCATATATTATGATAATGTTTGACACGAAATGAAAAGTTGGAAGGATTATGGATTCAACCCTGAAAACTGGTGATAAAACACATTTTTGTGCCCACATTGGCTGTTGACAATCTTTAGTTGCAAATGCAGTTTAACTCTAGAATATTTTGTGCATTTATTTTATCTCGCACACAGTTCAATATTATTATGCAACCTGAATGCTAGATGCTCTTCTCACTGGGCCCTGCCATTTGATCTCAGTGCGAAAAGTAACTTCATTTCAGAAAATTTTTATCATTTTTCAAGAATCGATATTAACAATATTTTCACATCTTCGCTGTTATCTTTCAAGTGTCTTCTTTAGGAGAATTTTAAATTAAATTTTTATGGTCTCTTGCGTTTTATATCCCGTGTTAAGTGAAATACATTTCGTAACACCCATCCAATGAAATGTACCAGTGTAAACCGTTAAAAAGTTACAACCTCTCTTTTACTGTACAGAGATGCTGGGGATCGTTCCAAAATTTTTATTGAAGTCTTTAGAGTATGCTACAGTAATTTCAAAAATCAGCGTTCAAATTATTTCAGATTGACCTTATCTATATCAATTCACTAGAATTCCCGTACAAAAACAAGACCAGGCCCAGCAATTATTAAAAAAAGGCATTTGCATTCAAATTTTCAGTAACACGATTTATTCCAGGTTTTGGCCTTTTGGTCATAAGAGTTGAAGTTCTCGCGGCGTTTTCTTAAATGTATTCTTCTGTGCACTATTCGATGTAGACATGTGTTTACTTCTTTTTTTCCATTTCGTTTTATGGATTTTAAAACATAGCCTGAGTTACATTTTCAAGACGCAGTTTCTCTCGCTCAAAATATGTTTATGGATAGAGGCGTAGTTGCTTCTTTATATTTACCATGTGCACTTCGAGGTTTTTAAAATAAAAGTTAGGTGACAGTTTGCCTGCAAAATCCTCCGTCTAATGCTACATACACTAAATCCTCCGTCTAATGCTACATACACTAAATCCTCCGTCTACTGCTACATACACTAAATCCTCCGTCTACTGCTACATACACTAAATCCTCCGTCTACTGCTACATACACTAAATCTTCTCAAATGCTTTCTTTTTTTTTTTTACA
>Ga0123354_10003888_pt1 | contig 20861 bp, 21 predicted proteins | sample TergutLab28metaG_2_FD_97872 | JGI IMG/M metagenome (GOLD analysis project Ga0123354, IMG submission 97872) | Labiotermes labralis P4 segment gut microbial communities from Petit-Saut dam, French Guiana - Lab288 P4 | ecosystem: Host-associated > Arthropoda: Insects > Digestive system > Gut ...
GTTTCAAAGAAGACCGCGATGGTGGATTTAACGCTTAAACTTTGGCACGCATTAACCACTGAAGACATCTTTACAGCATTTCAAAAAACCGCATTACTTATCTTTAGGTGAACACTCTCAAAAGTTTTTATTCTAAAGCACATACACTCAGCTTACGTGAAAAACTAAAATGGGAACATTTGGAACCAGTAAAATTCTAGCAGGCATCGGCTCACTACTCTATGGAACCATAATAGGAATCATTCTTGTCCTAATAGGCATGAAAGACCTATCAGAACACTACAAAGACAAACGTATCTACGACGGCCTAGTTAAAGGAGTAATTCTTCTAATAGTCGGCACAATTCTACCAATTGCAGGCGGAATCACATTATTTTTCAGCATATTAGGCACCAGTTTAAACAGCTCTTATAGTAGCGGTTATTATGGCGGTTATGACAGTTATGGCACAAACGCGATAGCGGCAGGCGTCATAGGATTAGTTGCAGTCGTAATAATCTGTTTTATTATCGCTTTTATCTTAGACCTGTTGGCTGTACGATATATCAAAAATTGTTTCCACGCCTTAGCAGAACGCTCAAACAACAATCTATTCCATACAGCAGCCACACTAATCTGGGTTGGCGCAATACTAGCAATCATAGGCATTGGCTTCTTCTTAATCTGGATTGGCTTTATAATCGCAGCAATCGGCTTCTTCACACTCGACGAAAAAACAGTCGGAACAGGAAACACTTCAGCAACACCACCACCGGGTTACACCCAACCATACAGCTACACAACCCAACAACAACCAAACACACAACCAACAACAACAGCTGGAGCTAAAGCTAATTTCTGTCCCAACTGCGGTGCCGCAGTTAAACCTAACGCTACATTCTGTGCAAACTGTGGAAAACAAATCCAATAAAATCCTTCCTTTCTTCCTTTCTTTTTTACTTACTCTAAAAGTCTCATCAGCCAACAATTATTACACACCACCATAGCCATCACCCGCTCAAACTGCGGTAGCAATAGGGAATATTGAAACAGATTTGGTTCTTACTATGGCAACGCTGTTTTTGTCATGGAATACCCCCAACGCTGTTTTTAGGTCAAGTACCATTTATAGGGTTGTTTGGTTTCTTTGGTTTATCTGTGACTTAGATGGCAGAACAAAACGCTCCCACGCTTAAGCGCTCAATTGGTTTGTGGAGTGCTGTTGCTATAAATATTGGGGCTATTGTTGGTGGCGGGATTTTTGTTGTTACAGGCATTGTTGCGGGTTATGCAGGTTCTGCTTTTATCATATCTATGATTGTTGCTGGGTTAATTGCATTTATAACTGCTATGAACTTAGCCAAGTTGACTGCTTGGCGGCCGGTTGAGGGTGGGGTGTATGAGTATGGGCGACAGTTGGTTAGGCCCTCAGTTGGGTTTTTGGGGGGTTGGATGTGGTTGGTTGCCAATACCTTTACGGGGGCTGCGGTGGCGTTGGGGTTTGCGTATTATTTGTCTGCGGCGGTTCCAGGGTTGGCGGTTAATGTGGTTGCGGCTGTGATGTGTTTAGTTTTTACGGGTTTAAATTTGATTGGCGCCCGAGAATCAGCAACCATCAATAACGTCCTTGTCGCAGTCAAGCTTTTGGTGTTGGCTTTTTTTGTTATTTTTGGTTCACTATATGCAAACTCGGCTAATTTTGCGCCGTTTGTGCCGCTCTCAAGCGGGGTTTTGTATGCGGTTTTTTTTATATTTTTTGCGTATGGCGGCTTTGCCAGAGTAACGGTGATTGCTGAGGAGATCAAGGATGCTAATCGTAATGTTCCTAGGGCGCTTTTGTTGTCTTTGGGCATTTCGATGGTGATTTATGTTTGTGTGGGATTGGTGGCTGTGGGGTTGTTGGGTGCGGATGGGTTGGCGGGTTCGGCTTCGCCGCTTAGTACAGCTATGGATGTTACAGGTGTTATGGGGACGGGCCAGATTATTGCCATTGGGGGGTTGGTTGCGACTGCGAGTGTTTTGTTAACTAATATTTTTGGGGTTTCTCGAATGGCTTACTCGATGGCGCGTCGAAATGATTTGCCCTCAGTGTTAGCGCGGCTTCATGGCAAACGTTTCACACCCTACTATGCGATAATTTGTACGGGGTTGTTGATGGCGGGGTTAGTGCTCTTTGTGGATTTAACGCGGGTTGTTGCGGTGAGTACGTTTTCGTTGGTATTTACGTACTGTATTGTTAATCTCTCAGCCTATAAATTGGGAACTAAGCGCAGTAGCGTGCAACAGAGGTTTTTGGCGTTGCTGGGGTTGGGGACGTGTCTTATGCTTTTGGGGTTTGTGTTATTTGCCTCGCCTGATGCGTGGGTGATTGGGATTGCTTTTCTCTTGGCCGGTGCAGGGTATTATTTGCTTACAAAACATTGGCGGCGGCAGAAAAGAGTTTTAGCCAACGACACTGATACACCCAAGTGTCCAAGTGAGATTAGTGATGTTACCCCTTAGAGCTGTTTTGTTTGATATGTTTGATACTTTGATGCTTATTGAGAGAGATCATGAGTTCTATGAGCCTGCGGTTCAGCGGATGTATCGCTATCTTTGTAAGCGAGGCGTGGATGTGTCCTATGAACAATTTGTAGCCGCCTACAATGCTGAGCGCACCCAGCTCTATGAAAAGGCCGATCTAAACTTAGAAGAGCCCCACTTCAACGTTCGAATTTCAGGCACGCTGAAACGTTTGGGGTATAGTTATCCAACAACCAGCTCAGTTGTGTCAGAAACAACATGTGAGTTCTATGAGGAATTTATGAAATATGTCCGCATAGACCCAGACGCCGAAAGCGTTCTAAAAGTGCTACATGAAAACTATCGGCTAGGTATAGTCAGTAATTTTGCCATCCCCGAATGCGTCTACAAACTCCTCAGAATCAGCGGCATCGACCACCTCTTTGAGGTAGTGGTGGTTTCAGGATCAATCAATAAACGTAAACCCAGCCCCGAAATCTTCCAAAGCGCACTCCAAATGTTGGGTGTTTCAGCGACGGAAACGGTTTTTGTTGGCGACACCATTGACGCAGACATCGAAGGAGCCAAAACGGCAGGTATGCAGGCAGTCTATATCGAGCGACGAGTGCAAAAAGAAACAGAAATCTGCCCCGATCAGATCATAAAAAGCCTCGCAGAATTACCAGAGGTACTCAAACGCTGTCAAAAAAACACCAAATAGCTAAATAATTTTCACCAGTCAAGAGTCAACCAATCCAGAAACTAAACGTTTTTCTAAATGAAATGTATAAATTCAAAGCGAACCTACATAAGACGCCGATTGGGACGGGTTATCTCGGTAAGATAACAAGGGCAAGAAATATTCATCAAAAAGGGTTAAAAATCAAAAAATCTAGAAAACGGCGCCATACATACACAAATATGCACTCTCAAGGCAAAGGAGTAAAATGAAGTGAAATTAGGCAATAGACAGCTAACCTCTAAGGATATACCTAAAGCGGCATTATACGTTTTGGTCATGATTTCTGCGGCAGTGATTAATGCTTCTTGGATAAAAGTAACATTGTTTGGCTTAATGCTTTTTATCCTTTGTTTTTGGGCAGTATCCATAAGGCTACATCGACGTACAAGTCGACGAGTTTTTATGTATATGTTGGCTGGGGTGTTAATCTTCACCATACTTTTTGCAACATCTGAGGTGTACATGCTTCGAACTGCGGGGTATCATCCAACTTTTAATCCCTCACAACCCAAGGTCACTATTTCCCGCTCAACCATACTTGACACATCCGTAGGTGAGATAATACAGGGTATAAAAAATACGTCTGCCTTTAGCATACTCTCTTTAGAATATCCTGGCGAAAATATCCTCAAATATATTGAGTTAAATACTCTCAACTCAGGTAGAGATGGCGGACAGATTCTAGTGCGTTATCATCATTCAACCACCATTGATTTTTCTTTCAGAGCCGATCGCGGACGACCCTACGAGGTAACCGCTAGACCGTGGAATGTTGAGTTCCCTGCGTACATCCAACCACAAACAGTCGATGAAGCTCTACAACAAATTGATGATTTGGGACTCCAGTGGTTTTACGACCAAACCGTAGAGGAACACCAAAACAAAACAGGAACCACACCAGAAATAACGGATATAAAAATAACCATCACATGGGACACTTACAAAACATATCAAGGACTGATACTCAGCATGACCTGCTTTTACGAAAACAATGAACCAAGACCCGCGGCTTTTGCGTCTAGTTTCCAACCCAACGGAACACTACTACTTTAACGCGCCGTTTTGACCTTAGCATAAAAAACTACTATAGCACACTGCAATATCGCTACCCTTCTCCTTTTTCTCACCTTTAGTGGTTACACCTTTATTTACAAATAAATGAGTAAACCTCACTACAGAGAAAGCTGACGAAAAGTCAAATAAAGGGATTACCTGTTGTTTTTCACCAGTTCTTTAGAAAACTTTTTTTTGAATTCTGCGTAATAGGACAGGAAGAAAGATGTTGATTGGTATAGTTTCTGATTCCCATGATAATATACTGCGTATTGGGCAGGCGGTGCAGATGTTTAACAGTCAAAGTGTTGCGTTGGTGCTACATGCGGGTGATTATGTGGCGCCGTTTACCATTGCTGAATTTAAGCGGCTTAATTGTCCACTCATTGGGGTGTTGGGTAACAATGATGGGGATCATGAACTCCTTGAAAAACGGTTCAGTGAAACCTCAAACTGCACCCTGCATGACCGTTTTACCCAGATAGTACAAGAGGATTTTCGAATCGGGTTGTTGCATGGTGATGAAACTGAACTTTTAAGCGTGCTAATTGAGAGCGGCTATTTTGATTTTATTGTTCATGGTCATAGTCATGTACATAGCATTAAGCGCAGAGGCAAAACTCTAGTTATTAATCCGGGTGAGCTCTGTGGATATCTAACAGAAAAATCCACAATCGCCCTCCTAGACACCACAACAAAAGAAGCACAAATCATAGAATTATAAACGCTTGCCTGCTACAGCTAATACGTGAAGGGTTGGGTGGTTGTTAGATGCTTGCGGTTAGGTAGTGTGTCATTCCGTTTAGGATGTATTGTACGGCTATGGCGGCAATTAGGAGGGCCATGGCTCGGGCTATAACTAAGGCACCGGTTTTACCTAAGACACGATATACTGCGTTGATATAGCGTAGAATTAGCCAAGTTATGGCAAGCACCACTATCACGGCTAGTATTGTTACTGCACTTCCATAAGACTGGAGATTAAAAATGGTGGTTGTGATGGCTCCTGGACCGACCAGCAAGGGTATGGCAATAGGTACTGCGCCTAGGCTCTCAGGAGATTCAACATCTTCATCATGCGTACTTTTCGATGAGCTAAGAATTCTCACCGATACAATAAGCAACAATATGCCGCCTGCAATTTCAAAACTAAAGATGGATAGGCCAAAAATAGTTAGGATTTCTTGGCCTAAAAATGCGAAAATCAAAAGCAAAATAACCCCTACTAAAATAGCTACGTTGTAGACTCTGCGTCGGTGGGTGGGTTGGATTTTTTCGGTTAGGCCAACAAAAATGGGTATATTGCCAAATGGGTCAACGATTATAAATAGGGCTATGATGGCTTTAGCTAAATCTGCTATAAAATCAACCGTATAAATTCCCGGCTTTCACTTCTAGGTAGCCGGAGTTAAAATAAAAAGGTAACGGATGGAGCGTTATTTGGTCATTTGGCTCCAGTTTGTGACCCAGTCGAGGAATTCGCTGACTGGTTGTCCGCCGTAGGTTCGTAGTTTTGTGCATAGCTCTGTTTTTTCTTTGATGGAGTTTTGGAAGTCGGTCATTTCTTTTTCGCCATCGGTTAGGTAGAGAAAGCCATGGTCGGCGCCTGCTCTTGCGCATCGGACAGTGACGGTTAGGAGTTCTTGGGTTGTGGGTACGTCTTGGGGGGCGTCGCCTGGGCCGTATACGTAGAGGCTTACATAGAAGGGTTGTTTGAGGAGTTTTTTGAAGCCGCGGGTGATCATTTCCCAGTACCAGGGTGTGGCATAGTTTTTGCTAAACATGACTACGTTGAATTTGTCGGCGTATTTGGAAAAGTCGTCAAAGTCTACGCCGTAGCGTTCTAGTGAACTTGCGGGGTCGGGTTGGATGCTTAATACGAGGTCTTTTTTGACGACGTCTCGGACATCGGCGATGAAGTTTGTGACTATTTGGCGGCGCCACTCGATCCAGCTTAGGCCGCTTTTTTGGTGGAGGGTTCGGCATCTTGGGCAGGTGCAGTGGCTGTGGTCAGCAAAGTATTGGCTGTTTAGCCAGATGCCTTGGGATTGGCGGTCGACTTCGGCGATGTATTTGAGTTGGTCTTCGCGGTAGTCGGGTTGGGTGGGGCACAATACGCTCCAGTAGAGGTTAAAGTTGTTGTTGCCGAATTTGGCTGGTCCCAGAGAAGATTGGGAGATCCAGTCGGGGTGGTCTTTTCCGGTTTGGGTGTCAGCGAAGACTGCGATGTTGCTGTGCATATCTTGTTGGGGTTGGAGGCGTAGCCCGGTTTCGGGTTTAACGCGGTAAACATGAAAATCAAACCCGTGGGGTTTGTGGGGTTGGAAGGTTAATGAGCCAAACTTCATAATGATTGCCTATGCAAAGAAGGGGTGTGGCGTTATAAATTTTATGTGAAGAAGAAAGCAACTGGGGTTGATTGTTTGTGTGTGAAAATGGGGAAAGAAGGGGTTAGGGGATGATTCTTGTGTTGTATTTGTTTAGGTATTCTGTGTGTATTGTGTCGTAGGGGTAGCTTTCAGCGTTGGTGTAGGGGAATCCGGTCATGTTGAGAAATGGCAGAGGATCAACGGTGAAGGTAAACCCATATCCCCATGCGTCAGGGGGGTCTTTGAACCAGCAGGCAACTACAAAGAAGTAGTCACGCTCCATTCCCTCAGCGAGTTCGGGAAGATCCTCAGCGCAGAACTGTAGGTTGACTTGGTCGCCTTGGCGTCCGATAACAAACATGTCGTCTGTTTCTTGGAGGAGTTCCGTTACGTCTCCGTATCGGGTGAAGGCTCCGCTTGATTGGGAGAGGGTTTCCCAGAGTTGGCTAAGGGTTGCGGTTGTGGGTTTTATGGTGGTTAGGGTTATGTCTTGTTGGGGGGTTGTGTCGATGCCTATGTAGTCGTAGGTTACGTTCCAAAAGTTGGTGAGGCGCACGATGTATTCGGTGGTGTCTTGGGGGAAGAGCCCTGTGAGATCAACGGTGAAGGTTCGGGCGTTAAAGTCACTTGGCAGAGGGATTTGGCGGTCTTGGGGTGCAGCTATCCAGGTGCCATCAGCGGATAGGATTTCCATGGTTGGGGGTGGCATTATTTGGGTGTCTTGGGTGATTAGTCCTGCTTTGGCGGCGTTTTGGAATTGTGTTATCCATTCGTAGTAGGTTTCAAATTCGCCCCAATCAACCATACCGGTTAACACTAGTTTTATGTTGGTTGCGTCAGTGAGATTTCCTAGGTTTAGGGTTAGTTGGTTTTGGGTGATGTTGTTCCAGGAGGGGCTGGCCAGACCGTTAATACCTGGGGTGTAGATGCCGTCTTGGTATAGAATGGCGTCTAGGACGTTTTGGTTGTTTTCGTTGGTGGCGCTTATTGGGGATTTGAGTTGGCCGGTGGCGGTGGTGTAGATTTGACCAGTTGAGCCTTTGTTGAGATAGTTGGTCATGGAGGTGTAGACATCAGTACCTATGGGATGATCAACTACCAGCAGGCTGGCTGAGTCGAGGTAGTATAGTTCGTCCCATTGTTGAGAGAGAACTAAGTCAAAGTATCCGTCTTTGGCGGCTAATATGTTTTTGTCGAGTTTGACGTAGTCATAGGGGTTACCGCCGCTAAAGATGATCTCACCGTTGGAGTCGATGTGACCAATGTAGCCTAGCCAGCCAGAGTTTGATACATCGGTAACATAGCTATAGCCAGTGCCGTTCCAGATATAGAGGGAGGGACAAGAGGCATATCCGCTGATTAGGTAGTAGGTTGCAATAAGTATTGTTCGTTTATCGAGGGTAAAGGTTAGGGTGGGGCTCTTGCTACCATCATTCCAACCTGAGAAGCCCAGCACTCCTGTTCGGACATCATAGGGATCGGGTACTGAGACGGTATATTGGCCCTCGGGTAGAATAGCGGTGTAGCTGGTTCCGTGTTTTTCACCGTTTAGAGTGAAGGGCAATGAAGCAGAACCACTACCGGATCGGACAATTGTTAGAGTATGATAACCCTTGGGTACGACTATAAATGAACCACTAAGGGAGTTTAGTCTAACGCTGTGTTTACCCTCCTCAGAGGCACTAACGTTAAAGGCTATATTCATGCTTGTGCCTGGATCTAGATCAATACGTTTTACCTCAACTAGGCGATCATCAACATACGCGGTTATAATCAGCATATCAGGTTCTGCGGAGGGGTTTGTGGCAATTGCAGTTGCTGCGACAGGGATACCAGGCCAGGTTTCATAGGGGTCTGATTTAAAGTTTGAGAGAACAATTTTGCTTGATTCCGGAGGTGCCGTTTTTAGTTTAAAAGTTTCTGATAATTCATCGATGGTTACGTTGTAGGTTCCAGGATACAGTTCGATAACTGTGAACTCGACGATCTCGGATGTTTTCACACCTGCAATAGTTACATTTAGGGACTCTTTGAGATCGCCGTTGATTTCAAGATTAATGGTTGTTTCGCCCTCGATGTCTCCTATGTTGGTTACATTTACTGAGATCTGTATGGGTTGGCCGACGTAGGCTTCAAGGGGGTTGACCACTAAATCGGTAAATACAAAAGCGGCAGGTTTAGCGGCTCCGGTTATGATGCCTTGGTCTTGGAGGTAAAAGTAGGCGCCAATGGCTATACCTACGATGAGTAAGTCAATTATCAAAATTACTTTCAATTTAGATACTGCTGAACGCGACAGCATACAAATCAAGTTGAAGATAAAAGCATTACAAGCATTAAACCTTTACGTTATCAAAGTTTTGTTCAAAAAGAAGTAACCAATAGACTCATCAGGGACTACTTTCAGTTTTTAGCAACAAAAATTGATTGGAAATAAGTAGAAAAGTAGAGAGATATTCTGGGAGAATATCTTTTGTTGTTGTTTATTCGAGAATTATTCTTGCGTCGACTGTTTTTGTGCCTTGTGGGTAAGCCATGACTGGGTTGAGGTCAAGCTCGCTTATCTCGGGATAGTCCAAGATTAGTTTTGAGACATTGCATAGTATTTCTGCGAGTGCTTCGATGTCTGCGGGTTTGGAGCCTCGGTAACCGTTTAGGAGTGGGAAGGCTTTGAGTTGGGTAATCATCTCTTTTGCATCAGTAATGGCGAGGGGTGCAACACGGAAGTTGACGTCTTTTAGTAATTCGACAAAGATACCGCCTAAACCAAACATGACGGTTTGGCCAAACTGGGGGTCTTTGACTGCGCCGACGATGACCTCAGTTCCCTGAGGTGCCATCTCTTGTACGATTACGCCTACGATTTTTGCGTCTGCTTTGTATTTTTTGGCGTTTTCAAGTATGGTTTTGTAAGCGGCTTCTACATCAGCGGCTGTTTTTAGGTTAACTTTAACTCCTCCGGCGTCGGATTTGTGGAGGATATCGGGGGATACTATTTTTAGCACAATGGGGTAGCCGATTTTTTCTGCCTGTTCAACGGCTTCTTTCTCGTTTGTTGCTAAATTAAATTTGTTTACGGTAATACCGTATTCAGCACAGATGGTTTTTGATTCGGTTTCTAGAAGCGCTTTTCGGCCTTCTTGTTTGGCTTGGTTGATGATTTTTGTTGTTTGGTTCATGCTTATTCTTCCGTCAGCGTTATGGTATGTAGTGGATATTGGGGGGTTTAAAAATTGTTCGCTACAGATAGCTTGTTTTGATTGTTGGGGTCTCTGCTTGCATGCCAATATAGGTGCATCTACGGGTTTAGTGCAGGTAATATATAGGTGGGTGTGTTGTTTGATAAATAAGGGTGTAACCGGTTTTAGGGGTTTAGGGGTGAGAGGGGTTTGGTTTTCTTTGAGTATGAGATTGATGCGGTGACCATGGATAGGGAGGCTATACCGACAAACACAATGGCTATAGATCGAAAAGGATAGAGTTGACCGGTGGTAAATGATTTGACTTCTGCGCCTGCTCCAGCTGATGTTGAGGTTGGTTGTGTTGTGTCGGTGTAGGAGTAGCAGAACATAGAGAGAGCAAAGAGTGCGATGGCGACAACTAGGAGTGTGACTTCTGCTTTGAATTTCAAATTTTTTTCTCCGTTGGTTTTTTGTTGGTAGTGCATCGGCAAAAGGTTATTTTAGGGTTTTGGCGGTTATCTATAGGAACGGATTTATGTCTTTAGATGGGTATGTGCAAGAGCTACAGGTTTTTCTTAAAAAAACTCAGCATTTAGACGATTGTCGGGTTGTGGTTATGCCGGATTTTTTCTTGGATCGTCTTGTGGATTTGGAGGGGTCATTTGGAGAGTTTGCGGGTTCTATAGAGCAGGTTGTAGGGCGCAGGGGAGGTAGTATTGATGGTGTTGCTCAGATAGATCAACGGGGGGGTAATGCGCTAAATGTGGCCTTTGCGCTCTCAAGGTTGGATGTATTGGTTACACCAATCATATGCACAAGTGAATATGGATTGGAGCTCATAAAATATTATTTCAAAAACACAAAGATAGATTTATCACATGTTAAAACCTTGGGAAAAGCATCGATAACAACTGCTCTTGAGTTTAGAGGACAAAACGAGAAAATCAATGTTATGCTAAGAGATGTGGGTGCCTTGGCAGATTTTGGCCCCAGCGCTTTAGATGAACAAGACTATGCGCTAATTGCAGATGGAAATTATGTGTGTCTTTTCAACTGGGTCGGTACCAAAAATTATGGCACAGCTTTGGCGCAGGCCGTGTTTGGGCACACAAAAAAAAGCCGAGGCAAAACCTACTATGACACCGCAGATCCCACCCCCAACAAGGCAAACATTACTGAGTTGATAGAAAAAGTCCTAAAAAGCAACCAAATTGATATTTTGAGTTTAAACGAAAATGAAGCCATAACCTATGCAGGCATACTTGAAGCTGATTTTAAAAACAAACAAACCCAACACCATACCAACGCTAATTATGCTCTAGAAGCCGCACGTATACTATCACACTATTGTTCGGCGCGGATTGATCTGCATACCAGCACATTCTCAGCTAGCTTGAGGGGCCACCAGGAGGAGGTGGTGGTTCCAACGTTTAGGATAGATGTTTTGCGTGCAACCGGTGCAGGTGATGCGTGGAATGCAGGCAATATCTTAGCAGATTTCAACGGACTCTCAGATAAATGTCGGCTTTTGCTGGCAAACGCGGTTTCAGCCTGCTATCTCTTAGACGCAAACGGTGTGCACCCTACCAAAGAGCAAGTGGCAGGGTTTCTCAAATCGGTGAGTTATCGCTAATTTTTTAAGCACTCAAACCCTTAGCTTCAAGGAGAACAATATTGATGGTTAAATTATTTGGCAACTCAGGTGTATACAGCTTAGTAAACACAGAGTTAACGCCGGTTTTAACTTGTAGCACTGCTACTTGTGCAACTGCAACGCAGATCAAGACCAAATTAGCGGTTGTAACCTGCGATACACAGGGTTTAGAACACCGAAGCGGACGACGTTTGGTTGGTGGTACATTCTACTCCGAGTTGCGTATTTGTTTAACCACAGAGAGTAAATCCAAAGCTGCAACCAAAGAGCGGCCCACAAAAGCCGTTGAGCTAATTAATCAAATGGAGGGGGGTTCTAGTTGAAGGCGGTTCTTCTTGTTGCTGGTGCAGGGGAACGGTTGCAGCCTCTAACTGCGACTCGTCCTAAACATCTTTTAAAAGTTGCAGGAAAACCTCTGATGCAATTTAGCCTAGAGGCCCTAAAGCATGCGGGAATAGAGGAGACTGTTCTTGTAACGCATTATCGATCGGAGGCCATAGAGAGCTATTTTGGGGATGGGAAAGAGTTTGGGTTAAAGTTAAGCTATGTTAGACAACCCCAGCTTTTGGGCACCGGTAACGCGGCTGCCATTGCTGAGCCCTTTATCAGAGATGAAGAGTTTGTGCTTATCTATGGAGATCTGCTCTTTGGGAAAAAAACCATTAAAACGGTGGCAGATAAATTTAGAAGCACCAACCCCGCAGCGGTTATGGGGGTTGTGACTGTGGATCATCCCGAGAACTATGGTATAATCGAGCAAACATCCGATGGGGCGGTTAAGCGTATTGTTGAGAAGCCTGAGGCCGACAAAGCACCCTCAAAGCTTGCTAACGCAGGCATTTATGTTTTTAATCAAAAGATTTTTGATAAAATCCGCCAGATTAAACCCTCCATTCGAGGAGAAATAGAACTCACAGATGCTATAACTATACTCGCAGAACAAGGAGACAAAAGGGTTCTCGCTGCTGAGCTCACAAAAGAGGACTGGTTTGATGTAGGCCGACCATGGGATTTGCTAGATGCTAATCTTTGGGCACTTAACCGTATGGAGCACTGTGTACTGGGCAACGTTGAAGAAGGTGCACATCTAATTGGTCCAGTCAGTGTTGCCGCATCAGCACACATCCGCTCAGGAGCCTATATTGAGGGCCCAGTTTTTATCGATGAACAAGCAGACATTGGACCCAACTGCTATATCCGAAGCGGCACAAGCTTGGGCAAAAAAACCCGTGTAGGCAACGCAGTGGAGATCAAAAACAGCATAATCATGGACAACACCCATGTAGGACACCTCAGCTACGTCGGAGACAGCATCATAGGAGAGAACTGCAATTTAGGCGCCGGCACCATCACAGCCAACCTACGCTTTGATGAAAACAACATAAAAATGAAAATAAAAGACAAACACACAGACACCGGCAGAAACAAACTCGGCACCATCCTAGGAGATAACGTTAAAACCGGAATCAACACCCTATTTATGCCCGGCATAAAAGTAGGCACCAACACCTGGGTCGGAGCAAACGTAATGGTCCAACAAGACCTCCCAGCCAACAGCACAGCACAACTAAAACAAACCATCGAAATAAAACAAAACTAACCTAAACAACAAAAACACCAACCATAATAACAGACAAAAAACAGCCCACAACACCAGCAACATGTTAAACCCAGCAGGAAAGAAAAAAGAAAAGGGCGATGATACTGATAAAAATAGCAGACAGGTTAGCGATTAGGGCCGCAGACAATAAAGGGGAAGCACAAATAATATAGCATCACTATCACATATGAGCAGTGAAAGTGTATGCAAAGAGTCTATTCACGTTTATTGGGAGTAGTGGGTAAACCTAACACAGGTAAATCCACGTTTTTCTGTGCAGCCACCTTAGCATCAGTAGACATTGCGAATTATCCCTTCACAACCATCAAACCCAACCGGGGCGTGGGCTATGTTCGAACCCCCTGTGTTCATCCAGAGTTCAAAGTACAAGACAACCCCAAAAACAGTCTCTGCCTTGATGGAGACCGCCTAGTCCCAGTCGAACTCATCGACATTGCAGGTATTGTACCAGGCGCCTGGGAAGGCAAAGGACTAGGAAACCAGTTTCTGGATGAGATCCGCCGCGCAGACGCACTAGTCCACATCGTTGATGCCTCAGGAGGAACCGACATAGAAGGCAAACCCTGCAAACCCGGCGAACATGACCCCATAGAAGACGTAGAATTCCTCGAGAAAGAAATCACCATGTGGATGGTTACAATCCTAAAAAAAGATTGGCCAAGAATCGCACGCACCGCCGAACAAGACAAAAAAGGCATCGCACCACACCTCGAAGACCGCCTAAACGGACTAGGCATCAAAAAACAATACGTCAACGAAGCCATACGCAAAGCAGGCCTAAACGTAGACAAACCCGCCACCTGGAGCGAAGAAGACTTCTACCGCTTTGTGGACAATCTTCGACGCATATCAAAACCACTCCTAATTGTCGCCAACAAAATCGATCTACCCCAAGCTCAAACAAACGTAGAACACCTAAAAAAACTCGGTTACCCCGTCATCACCGCAAGTGCAGAAGCAGAACTAGCACTTAGACGCGCCGCCGAAAAAAATCTAATCGACTACAAACCAGGCGACACAGACTTCACCATCAAACAACCAGAAAAACTCTCAGCAAACCAAATCCAAGCCTTAGAACGCATCAAAGAAAAAATCCTAAAACCCAACGGATCTAGCGGCGTACAAGAAGCCATAAACACCGTCTACTTCAAACTCCTAGACATGATAACAGCCTACCCAGTCGAAGACACCGAACATCTCTCAGACCACAACGGACGCATCCTCCCCGACACATACCTCATACCCAAAGGCACCACAGCCCGTCAATTTGCCTACATAATCCACAGCGAACTAGGCGACAACTTTCTCTATGCCATCGATGCAAGAGACAAACGCAGAATCGGCGAAGACACCGTCCTAAAAGACCGTGACGTCATAAGCATCGTCAGCACAAAAAAACGCGCATAAACACCAACAACACCTACTGCACATAACAGAAAACCAAGTATAAGCCACCTAAATAATAAACAAACATTAGCACAAGCCAAACGTCTATTTCAAATAATCCGTCGAATATAAGTAGCAACCAACAGGGTAAAACCAATCTATTATTTGCGCAGGTTAAGGTCAAATATTTGATTGAAAAAAGAAAGAGATTGGGGAATAGTGGGTTTATTAAAACGGGGTTGTGGCATTAGAGGCGGGCTTGTCTTGGTCTTCTTGTTCATTTGATTTTTTCTTGAACACAAAGGCCAGACTTATGATTTCTACGGCAAGGATAGCAATGTTTACGATAGTCCATGTATCTACCCAACCCATCGGAAGACTCATATCCTGAGTTAATAAAAACAAAACAACACTCAGGATGCTTAGAGAAAGGGCTATAATTAGGCATAGATTTTGATAGCGCCACTCTTCTTTGCGATATTGGTCAGATTGTTCGGTTTCCACGGAATCATTATCAGACACTTGCCGACCTCCTTGTTTTTGTTGCCGTTTGTCTCTTTGTCGCTTCTGCCGTAACAACACTATACAACAGCTACAGCCGCTAATATAACACCCACTATGCTTAACACCAAGTTTGCAAAGACACAGGTTTGCAAAGTGTGAGGTTCACTGGTAATAGTGTATTGAGCTGTGATTGTTAGGTTTGAGGTTATATTGGTGTATTCTAGGTCCCAGCCTGTGAAAGTATAGCCTTCGCGGATTGGATTATTTGGAGCAGTTGCATTGAAATCGTATTGAATATTTGAGATTTAAGAGTTGTATCATACCAGTTGATAAACTGCACGGTTAACAATTCAGGTTGTTCTTGGACCCACTGAGCAACATAGACTATACATGGCAAGACGACTAGTAGATCTAGAAGCACTGTTACCAGAGAAAATTGTTTGATCAGAACTATCTATCGAATCAACAAATAATGCAGACAGGAAGTATGTCCAGATGCCACCGCCGTCACCATTAGGCGCACTATTACACTTATCTCAGCGTCACTTACTCTTCTTTTAGTGTGATGGATAGTGCGGAGGTTTCTGGTAATACTGCCGGCACTAATGGTGGTGGCGTGTATGTTGCTGGTTCTGTTGATATTTAGTTAGCGGTATAGTTTCTGGTAATACAGTTACTTCCGGCGACATATAGGGTATTGTCCACAGGCGAGAGAAAAGGAGTCAGGTGCCATAGCGGCGTTTGCGGTTTTGGAAAGTGCGTATGGCACGAAGCAGATCAATAAATCGAAAATCCGGCCAATACACATCTAAAAACGCCAATTCGCTGTAGGCAGATTGCCACAAAAGAAAACCACTCAGCCGCTCCTCACCTGAGGTTCGAATAATAAGATCAGGCTCCTGTTTAGCCATATGACTTGTGTAGAGGTATTTCTCAAAGGTACTCTCTTGGATGTCTTCGGGTTCTATCTCTCCGGCCTTGACTTTCTCAGCAATAACCCGCGCTGCATCAACAATCTCGGCGCGGCCGCCGTAGGCAAAAGCAAAATTTAGAAACTGATTTGTATAATTTGCAGTGGCACGTTCCACATCAGCAATGCGCTTCTGCAGATCTGCAGGCAGTAGGTTAGTTCTGCCGATGACTTTAACATGTACCTTATTTTTATGAATCCGCTCATCAGTAAGCAGTTTGAGGAATTTTTCTTGGGCAATCCGCATGATTTCCTCAATTTCTGCAGAGTTGCGGGTGAAATTCTCAGTGGAAAACGTATATAGCGTCACAAATTTAACATTGAGCTTTAAACACCAATCCAGAAGCTGCTCAACCGTTTCCGCACCCTTTTTATGACCCAGCCAAGGATTAAGCGCCTGTTCCGAGGCCCAGCGGCGATTACCATCTAAAATTATAGCTATGTGCTCTGGAGGAACCCCCGCTCTAACCTGGCGCCATAACCACTCCTCATAGAGCTTATAAACGCCAAGAACAGAAAGAACACTTTTAAGCACTCATGAACCTCGCATACCAAACATATGTACCCATAGAGTACCAAAGGTTAACCCTGACGGCGTCAATTAAAGCTTCCCCCAAACCAAACACCTACTATGTTCCCTTAACAGAACCCGCCAGTTCTTTTTCGTTAACAGAACCAACCTTTTCTTCGGCTTTAATAGAACCCCAAGTTTCGTCGTCGCCGCCTTTTTTGAAGAAGCCCTTAGTTGAGCGACTAACGATATAGATCAACAAAATCGATGCAATCCCTATGAGAATACCCACTATGACAGCAAAAATAAAGTCCGCAAAGAAGGCATTGGCAAAACTTGCAAGTGGTCCATCAGTGTTGAGGTTTGCAAGCAGACCTGCGGTGGCATCTAAAATCCACCAGAACCACGCAAAGGTTATAATTAAAGCGCTATTGCGAAGCAGTCTTGAGTCGCGCTCGATGTAGAGTCGTGCACTTCGTCCTGCCAAAACAATGCAGACACCAATAATCAGTAAAGTTTCAACACCTTTAATAAAATAACTTGCGGCCATTGGAATATGGAGCCAGGAGGTGGGATTGGACAAAATAGTACCCATGCTTCTTGAGACTGATCCCACACCTAGGAAAAGGCTTACCACAACACATAGTATACCTGTAATGATGGTATAGTTGGAGATTTGGATTGGAATAGGCGGCGGAGTGTAATCTCTTACTGATTGGTATAATTTTTTGGTGGAGCGGTCAACACCAAAGCCTTTGAGCAACAAAAAGCCGCCGACGACAATTACAATTATAATGCCATACCAATAGATGGCATCTGGTAAAAAATAATTAATGGCCCAAAGAATGCCAAACGCAAGAACCAAAATACCGGGTAACCCAAGGGCCACACGAGAATAGCGGGGGTTGTCCACTAAGAGTTTTACATATTTGGTAAAGACTGCGGCGGTTTCTTCGATGGATTCGCTGTGTTTTATAACGATGCGTTGTACCGAGTTTACTTTTACTCGACAACTCACAAGCGGCATAACTGCTTCATCAGAGTAGCCATCTGAAACCAAGATAGCCTCGGTGGGATGAAAAGTTGCCATTAGATTGTCAAGTTCAGCACTTAATTTTCTATCGGCGTTGACGCCGCCTAAATCGGAGCCTGAAACGGTTGCAACCTCTACAACTTCGCTTGATTGTTCTTTTGTCAGGCGGTCATAGAGTCTAACAGCTTCAAACATGGCATTGGCATCGGGTTCCTCAGGATCACTAAGTGCTAAAGCAACGGCACCGTCAACGTTGGCGGTTCGGCCAAGAAGCGGAGTTTTAACTCCTGCTTTAACTTCTAGATCCCCATCTCTATCAACGCATAAAACAAGGATACGCTTTTGCGCGTCTGGATTGAGCTGGGAGGTAGCCATCGAAACCGATAGCTCTTACACAGTCTCTCAACATTAAGTTTACGCTTGTGTTTCTGTGTCCTCGTCGTCGCCAAGCATCATTGCAAACTCGTCCCAGCTTACTTTTTCGCCGCGGTTGAGTTTTTCACGGGCTTCCGTGCCGATTTTCTCTTTTATGGCTTGTTCTTTGACAGCACGTTCAGCCTGTTCAAGTCTGCGTTTCTCATCATCACCTTTTCGTCTATCTTGATCTTCTTTTCGGCGAATATGATATTGATCACGCAGAGCTACGCGGATGCCGGTTGCTTGGCTGATTAACTGGCGGATCTGTTCATACATAAGATTATTTTGTTCCTTAGCTTTTATGAAGGCTTGATGCAACCCATCAGCCTCTAAGTGTTCACGGCACATGGTTGAGGATTTTTCCATCAAGACCGCATGGAGATCTTGACTTTTCTTTGCTAAATCAGTTAATTCTTTATGGAAAACATCTGCTTGGGCATCAAAGGTTTTGCGATGCTCAATGAGGTCTTTGATTTTTTTATTCTGAATAGCAATTTTCTTATAGCCAATGAGCTGGGTCTCTAGTTCCTTAACGTTGTCAATTAGTCGGCGTTCTTCTTGTAAATCAAGTGAGGTGGTAGAAATTTTCCACTCAATCGCGTCGAGTTCCTGTTGAATCTCGCGTCGATTAATGCGAGGCAGATTCTTTTTAAGGGTATCAATTTTATCATTGAGTGCCTTGACTTCATCCATGATCGGATTGACATTAACCCTAACAGCATCTCTTTGCTGTTTTAACTCCCTAACACGCACATTTAGAGCGTCCCGCTCAACCTTAAGCTGATTTATCTCATCCCGAGATTTGCGCACTTTTTCATGGAGCTGATCACGTTTCTCTATGAATTTTTTGATCTGCTCGCTATTCTCGTGGATCTGCTGTTTCAACTTGTCAATCTGGATGTTGATGTTTGAAATTTGACTGGGTGTTTGATTATCTGTCAAGCCGTAGCCTTCTGAACGGAAGTTATCCACCTACAAAGGGCTTCCGAATTTATATTAATAGCGATTTTTCCGAGCAAAATAAACCTACCGTATTTTTAGCACTAAATTAACATCCACAACACAAAATATACAACCACCCCTCACCTAGAAAAAAAATAAAACCCGGCCCAAACACACAGAAACCCAAACCCAAATTATAATTTTATATAGATGCAACTACCTTCATTAGGTGAAGTGGAAATATGTCCTTTAACTATGACGATCTGCTAAACCGCGCCTGCCAACAAATGCCAGAAGTTCAAGCAAAAAAAGAACGCTTAGAGCTCCCCCGAATAATGATTCAAACCATAGGCATGCGCACCATAATTGCTAACTTTAAAGACATAGCTGATGCACTAGACCGCGACCCCCAGCACGTCATAAAATTCCTCACCCGCGAAATGGCAACTGCGGCCACTTTTCATGATTCCCGCGCCATCTTTCAAGGCAAATTCCGAGCAGACAGTTTTGAACGCCTGCTCCAACGCTACCTAGAAGGCTATGTCGTCTGTCCTGTATGTAAACGACCCGACACAAAACTCGTGAAAGAAAAACGCCTCACCTTTCTAACCTGCAACGCCTGCGGCGCAAAATCATCAATAAAGCAACTATAATGATGATGAGAGAATACCCGTGGACGTATATTTAAACGTCAAAAAAGTTGGTAACAACACTATTTTAGCAATCTGCGACTGCGATTTATTAGGCAAAACACTAAAAGAAGGCAAAATCGTTTTTCACATAAAAGACGAGTTCTACAAAGGCAGAAAAACTACAGTTGAGGAAGCCATAGATTTAATCTCAAACGCTACCATCGTAAATTTAGTAGGCAAAACCTGTGTAGAAAAAGCCATAGTAGCAAAACATGTACACCCAGATGCCGTGATCAAAATCGAGGGCATACCACACGCACAAATCATGAAACTCTAACCAAAAAAACACCTGCTACACAACAGCACCAGCGCCAGCGACACAGTTGGATCAAAACACAACACTAACCCCTGCGTTTAGCCCAAACTATGTCAGCCTCAGGCTCAATTTATTTTAGATTAGGTTTTCCGACCCGCTTTTGCTAAGATATGTTTAGTTGAAAAATAGAATGAGTTGATTAGTTGAAAAATAGAATGAGTTGATTATTCAACTACATATCTATAGGTTACGTGTTCGCCAGCGGTGGTGCTTTTGCGAGTGATTCTAAGCACATGACCAGGCTGAGCACCAATTGCTTTAACAGCCGGATCACCGGAGCGTATTTGTGGCATCTGATAGGGCTGCACCTTAAACTGGGCAAGCAACTGATTCTTTTCTTTTTCACTAAGAATCTCATGGAACGGAACCAAAGCATGCTCAAATATATCAAAAACCGGGAACGACTTTGGTAACAACTCTACATTTTTCTTCTTTGCACCCAACTTTACAGCATGAGTATAGCGTCCCTCAGTGATTACAATAGCACGTTCAAGCTCTTTTTCCTTCATAATCTTGTAGAGAGTATTCATAGCAGCTATGCCTACAGTGGCTTCACCAAGAATGCACCAGACAATAGCACGTTCTTTATCCTGCGGAATATCAATTATATAGGCATATGCGCCTTCAAACTTTTCCTTCTCAACAAGCTTGTACTTTCGGAGTTTAATGAGGACTTCTGCTTTACGTTCCTCGATCGATTCCATTTTGGTGCTCAAACCACAAACCTCAAAGTAAGAATACTTGCAACCTAAAACAAACATTTACCCTTAAACTTTTCTCTCACCAAACACACTAACCCAAACCAAAAACACAACTAACCAAACAACAACACCAACAACAATACTAACAATACACAACTTTACAGTACTGCTTTGACCGCATTATAAGTTAGGATATAGATGTTTTAGTTTACCTCTTGCTTGTTTTGTGGTAAAATGCCAATCTATCTGCTTACCCGAACCATTTCGATCTGCCGCCCAAACCGACA
>Ga0123354_10003889_pt1 | contig 20858 bp, 13 predicted proteins | sample TergutLab28metaG_2_FD_97872 | JGI IMG/M metagenome (GOLD analysis project Ga0123354, IMG submission 97872) | Labiotermes labralis P4 segment gut microbial communities from Petit-Saut dam, French Guiana - Lab288 P4 | ecosystem: Host-associated > Arthropoda: Insects > Digestive system > Gut ...
AAGTTAGAATTATGAAACAAACTGCATTTTGAAGAGAAAAAAACGGAGAGTATATACCATGTTTAAAATATTCAGTACCTATATTTGTTGAATAAATATATAAAATGCAACTTTAGAGGTTAGAGGTGCGGTACGATCACTATAGTTGACATTAGGCGTCTAAAGGTTAACTTTACAATGTATGCCATGAACCGTCCGTAACTGACGCCAGCAATCCTAAGAAACAACTGTACTAAAAATGATCGGCTACTAGTATCACTGCGTTTATGTGCAGCGAATATAAATAGTGGCGCCAAGTTTACACAAGCAGATCCCAGTGGCCACGCGGTTCAAGGCGTGTCTGCGGCCGCTCGCTTGCTAGGATTATGGATTCGAATGCCGCGCGGGGGTACGGATGTCTGTCTGTCTGTTGTGTTGTCAGGTAGAGGTTTCTGCGTCGGGCTGATCACTCGTCCAGGGAGTCCTACCGAGTGTGGTGTGTCTGAGTGTGATCGCGAAGCTCCCATACGGAGAGGGGGCATGACCCGGGATCTGAACAAAACGCCACTGGGGGGGGGGGGGTTTACACAAATTAAACACTGCTTGCTAACCCTTCCCCTAAGTCTGTAAATGGAGACACCTAGGGCTCTTTTTATGGAGAACCCTTTCATAACGTGTAAGACAAGAGTGACGAAATGCACGACGTGGCATTGCATGCGGTCTTGTTTCAGTAAGTTTATTTCGTTCACACCTGTACACTGTTCCCTACTAGCTTAGTAACTGAAATAACTTTTATGTAGGTCTGTCCTCGTTTCTAGCTGAATGACATTTGTCATAATGTATAGTATAAAGGACCAGTAATACCAGATTCGTGGGCCGGGTAGCTCAGTCAGTATAGCGACTGACTACGGTCTGGACGGTCCGGGATCGAATCTCGGTGGGGACGAGACTTTCCGCCCGTCCAGACCGACCCTGGGGCCCACCCAGCCTCCTGTAAAACGGGTACCGGGTCTTTCCCGGGGGTAAAGTGCGGCCGGGGCGTGCTGCTGATCACTCACCCCCTTCTAGTGCCGCGGTCTTGGAAGAGTAGAGCTATACCTCTACCCACCCTCTGGGCCACACCGGGCCTGTAACGAGAAAACTTTACCTTTTAATACCAGATTCATTACAATCACTCCATCTTTTACCGGACAAGGAGAAAAGAACAGGCATATTTTCTGCAACGCAATTATCGGCATTAAACTGATATTTAAACCTCGAAATTATTCATCCTGTGCGTTTAAATTAAATTCCTCATTTAGAAAATCAATTACACGCACTTATTATGTACACAGTATTACAGTCTTTCATCAATCCTACATGATTCGGCACACAATTCTGCTATCATCAGGAAGTTCAAACACCAACTTAAAACTTGCTAAATCATAACCGATTACAGCAGTGATAATCATTATATGCAGCATTATTATTACTGCTGTAATCTGTTATATTTTAACAAGCTTCAAGTTGGTGTGTGAACTCCCCAGTGAGGCAAAGTTATGTGCCGAAACATGCAGGAGTAATGAAAGACTGTAATACTGTGTATATCATAAGTGCATTCAATTTGTTTTATAAACGAACAATGCAATTTGAAGTATTCTGGTCATAAGAATCTCTAGAAACTCGTTCAAAACACTGTGGATAGCCACGATAAAAACGGGATTAGTTTTATCCTCTTTAGTTCGTAAACACATTAAGGTAATCAGGAATGTGCTGTGTTTGTTATGGAAGTTTAAAGCAGAATAGATTACACTAGGCTATGAAGACACGAAATTACATTGGCACTGCATGGAAGTAAACAGCCAGCTTTGCTCCCCGGCCAATTTGCGTCCGTGCAGGAAACCTTGAGACAGCCAGAAAGTACAAGGAAGACCTTCAGTGAGGTGGTCAGAAAACATTGAACAAGATGCAGAGATCCTGGGAATCTAGAGCCAGAAGACCAAAGTGCTAGACAGGAACCAATGCAGGGGCATAGGCAAACAGGGCCTGAAATAGGCTGTTGAACAACAGGAGGAGGAGGTCAGGTCGCTGGCATTTTTAATGACATATCAAGAAAACAAAGTCACAAATACTTTAAAATTAAACAAGTAACTTGTAACTTATTTTATTAATATTTTAATATACCACTATGAATTCATAATGGTAATAATTATTACAATACATATTAAATTGGCATATCATCTCTTATTAATTCTATAAGGTATAGGCAACCTTCCTAACATGCAGATTAACACAGAGATGACAATGTTAATAACTCTTGTGATCAAAATGCAGGAGGTGGAATGCCTGAAAACCTATTTTCTTCTCTCCTTTATACAGCAAAATACTGTGAGAAATGCTGTTCATAATAAACAACCTGCATGAATAACTGAGTACATCAAACCTTCAAATGAAGAAATGTAGCTTCATTCATTGAACAAGCATCTTTAAATAACAGCTGGAAGCATCGAAGTTCGTTTTGTTAGCTTCCATGATTATTTCTCAGGTTTGACAAATAAGTACATTACAACATTTCATGTAATAGTAAGTGAATACTGTAGTAAATCAAAGAGAATAAAACAGATCTCACAACTGGTACAAAGTTCAGAGTTCATAACGACCTATCAATAACATCAATCTGTACATTACGCTATGCATGAAGAAAGATAGTTTCTTACAAAAATTCACACCTTTATGCATTACTTTGCATAAAGAAATTACTGACTAGAATCTCTAAGCAGAACTGTTTTAGAGAAGACATTCACTTTAAACATAACAGACTAATGACTACATTTATAAAATTAGTCATAAAATAATGAGACGCTTAATGAAATCACACTAAGAACTTGTATTAAAAAACATGCTAAGAGCTACTATACATCTTGACTCTGTCTTTAACTTATGTAATACCTCATACTTAAAGTAACAAAATTAAGGTTTACTCATTCAAGTAAAGACAGATATAAACATTTCTAATAAAAAATAAAGAAAAAATGGTATACCACCCCTAAACTTGAAAAAATGAGTTTCAAGCAAGGGAAAGAAGTGAAAAAACGAAGAAAGAAAAATCACTCTCACTGTCTTTGCTGTCCCTGACACAACAGCACAGCACACATATCCTAACCCACTGTGTCCTTGTATCATGGCCACCATGAAAGACCAAAGAGATATTCGAAGACTCAAGACTGCTTGCCCTCCTTATGTAGTCTCATGATTACCTGAACAGTAATGACCATTTCAGTCACAGTAACACCACGTACAGTTACCTACATGCCACTGCAGTATCAGAAGTTCCATCCAACTTCAAAAAAATGCAAGCCAGGACACTACATATGTACACAGATAACAGTGTAGGATTGACTTATGCATACAATACAGTGACATTTCTAGAAGAATATTGTTATGCACTCCTCTGTATGAAATACAGCTGAGCCTCACCCAGTCATCTCTTGGTCAGGGCATGACATGATTTCTTTCCCACACTGTGGGATTAAATTCTGAACGCTACTGACACTTCCATTGCAGTATCTGAACTATGAACAGTTACAAACCGAAACCAAAGAGTTTTCTGTATTGCTTCAGATACTCAGATCTTTTAACTGCATTCATTCTGCACCACTGGAAAAAATGATCACAAGTTGAAATTTCCTACGAGTCAAGGGTGAAATTTAAAAGCTGAATGTGACACGGAAAAGAGTCATTCATGATTTATATAACACACTATCTTCATGTCTGGTTGTGTACAATCATGTTGACAGAATATTCCTGGAAAATAGGAATTGAGTCACTCTTTTGAACATGACGTCTGCCATCTACATAGTAGCCAATGTGAGATGAGACAATGGCATATGCACACAAAAAATGTCTGCATGCATAAAACCGTGCATCATGCCAATAAAAAAGGACACAATGGGTTAATGTGAATGAAAGTCTGAAAAATCTTTACACAGATATAGATTAAAAAACATGTGCTAAAATTGCCTTCAAACAACCAAAATAACCAAAATTTACATACTGGATATTATACTCCAAAAAAATAACAAACAAACAAACAAACAAACAAACAAACAAACAAACAAACAATAGAATTGAACAGATTAAAAGCATTATACAATAGCACTGTGTACAGTTACATGACAAGCATGATTAAAGAATAACATTTCAGTCTCTTTCAATATGGTCAGCAAAATCCAAATGCTCCAGAATGTAAGCGTTACCATGTTTGTAACACATCCATACAAAGCAGCAAACTACTGGTGAAAATACAACAATTTTGATACTTATCACAGGAATGTGTGTCTGTATATGTTTTATTAAACATATTCACTCAAGATATTTTTACAGTCCCTGAATATCTTTTAAACAATTGTCATCAGAAGCTTATATTCATTAAAATATTGCCCACACAGTTTGCATAAATGAGCAGAAATGTGCATGAAATCCTGCAAAAGTAACAACAATTTAGAACTCAGTTACATATTGACATTTGCAAACTTTTAAGTTGTCCATGCCAGAGAGTAACCTTCCCTGAAACAACGAAAGAGATGGCAGAAATGACTGGTGGACGGATGGCATCTCAGTTAACAGGAATTGTAAATGCCACAGTTCAGCAAACTGATGGTTTAGTTCAAACAAATTGTATTAAACCCTTCAAATATATGTAAATAACATGAGTGATGTAGTAAAATCAAACATATCACTCTGCACTGATTGTAATAAAACAGCATATAACAGGCATTTAAATGACACTTAATATTTTTAAAATACAATAAATTTAAGTGGAGCAGCAAAGTATTACCACACCACCAGGTTCAAGGTTCTCACAGGAGTGTTGGTGAAGATTCAAGTCTTCTGGGATATTCCACTGTGTCAACTGGTATATATCCAACAACATTCTGATTTCAAACTTTCAATGTGCACTAGATGTAGTATTCTTCTTTTGGGTGATCCCCCGGGTGTCTGAATTATATGTGCTGATATTTCAGAACACTCTGTTCCATCTTCAAAGGTGGTGTACGCTTACGCTCCCTCTTGCACCGCCTATGAAGATGGAACAGACAGAGTGTTCTGGAACATGTGCACATAAAATTCAGACAAAGAGTAATCACCCAAGAGAAAGAACACAACTATCAACATTACAATGGCCTCCATCTTCAGAGCCCAGGAAGTTCAAGAACACTTCACAAATGCACTACACTGACCCTGCAGATGGAGACAAGCTCCTCCAAAATGCAGGTAACTATTTACCAATGGACATGGGGTCATATCCAATAAAACCTTGCCAGTCATTATACGGAAGATTACCTGCCACTTGGTTAATGTATACAAGTATACCGCAATTAACATGACAGTTTCATTTCTGTAAAATGCTGTGTAATGTAAAACCACAATAATTGAAGACTCCATTGCAAATAATCAATGTTAAAAATTGGGATTACATATCTGACCAGATATTCTTCAATTGGAAATACCATGACCATGATTTATTCTGGTCACTAATAGTAAATTATATTTCAATCACATTACAAAGATATTAAACACACAAAAATGACTATAATTACATTACATGAACAAATACTATGTATATTTGCACTGAAAATGGGTCTGAGGATCACTAACGGACTTCAGCATGGAGGTCGAAGATGTCAATTAGAGTACATGAAATTCAGATGGCCATAAATGTCCTATGAGTCTTGGTCACCAAATGAGATTTCTGAATTGTCAGACTTGTAATTTAATTAATATAACAAAATAACTGTTTATATGCTGAGATGCAGGCCATAGATAGGAATATTCCTAACAGTGAATACTGTGTGTGTGTGTGTGTGTGTGTGTGTGTGTGTGTGTATGTGTTATACGGGGTGATCAAAAAGTCTCTGTGCACCTGACTTCTATATTATAATCACCAGGTGCACAGAGACTTTTTGATCACTCTGCATATAGGTATGTACACACACAAACACCATGTGTCCTAAAAGGTCACATTACTCAGTTATAATCATGTCGCACGGAAAGACTGCTTTGACATTGAAAGGACAGTGCATCATGATATATTCTTATAATAAAAGCCAACAGGATGCACTGTTTCTCAACTTTATTTTGGTAAAGAATTCTACCTGTTTTGGACAGATTTACTGTCCATCATCAGGAGTCTTAATTCACAGCAGTAGGTATTTGTCATACTAGTTATGTTGACTGTATGCTAGCGAGGTTGGGACCTCGCAAGCAGACACCCCACACATTAAAATATAAAAACCAAAGGTTAAATCAGGGCATAACTGTTACTTTTTATGCAAATCTGTAGAAAAGTTCTTTCATTGATGGGTAAAGAAACCGTGCCTGTAAAGTGTGCAAAATAAAAATACTTTACTACAAGAAATTACTAACTAAATTAAAAAACCAGTTACATTCCTAACAGAAGCAAGTAATTGCTCATTTTACTCAACCTGCATTGTTAATGACGGAAATAAGACTGCATGTTAGCTGGTATTCATCAGTTGCCAGGAGTTTTATGTCACTGTAATATTTCACTTCTGCCCACATATTTATGCATATTTATTTACCTTTAGAACTTAATCTATTTCCAGGACATTAATTACTGCACTAAATTTCTGCTGCAGAACATCTCAAAATAAAAGATAAGATGATGATATATAACTCTGTACAAACATATCCTTGTTTATGCTGCTCCCAGTAGTGTGTATTTCACAGTAACACAGTTAACCAAAAAACGGTAAAAAGTTTGATGTCATTCCTCTCCAACATCATGTCACTCTGAGCCACCACTGCAATTAAAGGCTACAGTGAGTTTTCAGCTTCTATCATCTTGACATATGCTGCTATCTCTATAAACACAACCCTAATGTAAATGAGGTATCTGACATTTAGTGACGTATTTCTGTCCATAATGTACAAAATACTCTAGTACATCATGGACTATTTAACTCATAATATTGAAAAGGCAGAGATTTAAGCCCTTCTTGATAATTCTTTTAAAGAATGATACTAATAAACAACATGGCATGTTCATGAAACTACCTCAACATTATCTCTAAAAAACCATTATGTTACTAAACACTAAAATCGGGATGTACATATTAATTCATTTACTTATACAAACAAACTGGCTTTCGGGTTGAAAGCCAAATACTGAGACCAGAGATTCCAATAATGATAACTGCAGCAGTCTAAAACCTAGGATTCTTTTCACCTCAAATGTATCAGAAGATGCCTTCTCTAATAATGCATATCCTATGACGAATGGCAGGCTATCAAGCAATAATACGCTTTACATGAATTCAAAATGCCAACAGCATGTAAATTTATACGCATGCTATCTTCCTCCCTGCATTCCATAGTTACAATAAACAGATCACCATATGCATGTGGAGGGTGTAAGGGGGGAGGGGGATTTAAAATTATATATATATATATATATATGCTCAAAGGAGCTCATTTTGAAAACATTACAAGAAAAAAAATAAGCAAAGGGTCTCAACTAGCTCTGATGTTACAGGTGAACATCACGTCTCAACACATATAAAGTGACTAACTCCATGAAGCACAGCCCTTCTTAAGAAGCTGATAGGTGTGTATCTAGTCAAGAAATTCCCCACATTTCATGGGACCCAAGACCCATCATTACTGTGTCCGAAAGAGCCTGCACTTGTCAACATGAAAGAAAATAATTACTTAAGTCACAGTATCCTAACTCTGATGTCCTCAAGGCATTAACAAACACACACATGTTAAACCAAATATGAACAGGAAAACACCAGTTTCACACACACAAACACACACACACACACACACACACACGTGCATGCCGTGTAAGTATTATGAAACACCTACAACACAGCTGTAGCCTGTAGCAAGAGGCTTAGATGTAAAAGAATTAACTTTCAGTTATTGATACATGAAGTACTGAATTGCTGAAAGACACATGTTTTCCCTTTAATACCAACTTAATATTAATAATTTCTTATGGCTACTAAACTGAAATATCACAACTGCATCCAACATAAGAATGGTGACTTACAAATTAACACATACAATATACAGAGCTGTACAAAACATCTTAACAAATTGTTTGAACAGAGATTCAAGAAACAGATAGATGTAATTGCACTGTTATTCCCACTGAAAGACATAACATAAACATGAAGACAAAACAGCAATCAGTGTATTCACTGCTAATGACTGAAAGTTTACAGGCAGCCTACACCATCTCTGATAAACAATGGATGATCAAACTGTCAAAAATCATTGTACAGTCTGACAGATCACAACATGTATAAAATTTTACATGCTCAAAGAGAACTTCCTTTCAAATACAATACATTAATTGATAATCAAAAGAGGGGAAATACTGTTCCAGCTTTTTCATGACGGTGATCTCCTGAAGCTATTAAACATTAAGACTTCATGTATGAAAGCCATCAGCATGGTTAGAACTTAAATTTGTAATGTATTTTTTGACACACTGAATTTCCACATTTATAATCATTTTCATTATTGTATTATACAGAATCAGGCATTGGAATGACATACTTCTGGATCCTGTTATGATAGGGCTCCCTTTTGTACGGCCCTCAGCTTTGGACTGCCATTTAAACATATAACAGTGAATGTGCAAAATTAAAAATACTGAACCTAATTAATCCACAGTAATACCAGCTGACACTTATCTGAGATATGCGGATCTCACATCATTAAAGACGCTAATTACAGTCTTCTGAGACACGACATCATGTAGTCTGGCAGTTATTCACAGACGTTTAAACCTGATGCTGCAATTTCAGGATAGAAGGAGTCAGCAAATTTCTCCACAACACCAGCAACCAATCAGCAAATAACACAGAATCATGTCCAAAAAGACAAGGATCTATTTGTTTTAATTTGAAGTGATTACAGGTTATAAGAAGATCCTTTTGTAGAGAGGAAGTTAAAAGAATCACAGTATCGTAAAACAGAGTTATGTCACATACAGTCAATTAACCTAAGACAAACACATGGCATAAAATAAATTGTACCTTGGTTCCTTTCACATGACAGAAGTAAATATGTATTACATGACAAGGCATGTCATATGCAGTGACACATCTGTGTGTGTGTGTGTGTGTGTGTGTAACACATGAACATGATACATTCACGTGCATACGTGTACATTCAGATGAACATTTAAAACAGTAACACACATCAGGAAATTTGGGTTCCTCTCTCAAGTACATACCCAATGACATGTTACTCCATATGTCAGCTCCACACTAACATTTTAAAGCTATCATTAGGCCTTCTGATGACTGTACATTGTAATAAGAACCAGAGCTCTCAGAAAACGTCCTATGTCTATTTACTCAAATATAAATAATCACAGAAATTAACACAGTAACTGCCAACAGCAGTTCCTGCCTTTCAACCCAGCATTGCCAGTGCCAAAGCTAGCTCACATTTGATTGTCAAAATATTTTGTCTTTCCTCCAGCAGATGTCATCCACCTGCCATAAAAAGGACTTTCAACAGTTTACAGTAAGCTGTGAGAAATTTACAGCTATAAGAGCACAAATGTATATTAGGGGAAGAAGAGGTAGAGTACCAACATTCCTAACCTCAGCACAAGATATCCTGTCTCTCTATGATGATCCTCCCAATACACCCAAGTCACTAAGTGGCCTGTTTGCAGATTTCTGACTAAATTTTTGTGCACTTCCTGTGTTCCTCATATCTATGATTGGTAAGTGCACCCCCATTTTAATCTTTCCTCAAATTTAATCCACAGCACATGCATGCCCTGCATTCATAATTAACCTGTTGAATTCTGCAGGAAACTGTTTCTCCATAATATTCTCTGAGAGTATTGAGAGTAAAACATACAGTAGAAATCCCATTTAAGGTTGATCTGGGAAACAATCTTTTCATACCTCAAATAAATGAATATCTAACACGGGGAATACGTCAGAATCAAAGCCAAAATTACTACTGTGATTACAAAAACATCACCTTCACTCTAAATTTAAACTTTATTATATTCTTATTCAATCCATTTTAAAAGTGTGCTTTTATATTTATTTCATTGGGTGAAAGGTAAAGTTGTCCCTCCCCATGATATGAAGGAATAAAGGGGGAGCAGATGTTATAGTTTACATATTCTTAACCTTGATACTAGATGGAGGTAAGTGGCTAACTTAACACCCCAGCCACTTTATCCCATGGAAAGAAACACAGTACCCAATGAACAGGAAAATGGATGGACCCAACAACTGGTCTGGATGGATCTTAAGAAAAGAAATTTTCTTGCCCTGCTAGACAAAAAAATCCTCAAACACCAATTGCACAAGACATCCTACGAGTCCATTCTCCTGCCATATCTTGAGTGAGAATAACACCAGATAATGCAACAAGATACTTGGTGGTTGTGGGGTGTATAATGACCAGTATAAAGGTAGTTTACATTCATAATTCATTATCATACAATATGAGTGATAAGTGATAAACCAGCTTATATGTACATGGTACCTATAATCCATGTGTGGTACTGACATGGTCTTTTGACCAATCACACGCATGCTAACACCTGAGAATCAACAGTACATTATAGCCATAGTTCATAATTAATTCTGATGTCACCCCACATGCATCTCATATAATCATTACATTTTACACAACCCAAACTCAAAGTTGTGAACACCATCCATTAAATGAGGCCCCAAAATCATGCACAAACATAATTTTTAAGTCTTAAATTATGAAATGTCTGCACTTCTTTAGTGGAAAATCCTGTTAATCAGGAAACGTGTCAACAAGTTACGGTGTAAGTTAACTAAATGGGAGGATTTTGATATTAAATTATTGTGACTTCATAGGTGAGAAAAGATTTTAATTGTGGTGTCCTAACAAGGTTGCACTGTTCAGTTTTTGTAAATTCAGGATTGTCCTGCATTTCACTGAATTTTTCACCAATTTAGTATGTTTTCACAAAAAAATATTAGAACAATTTCATGTCTGTTTGATTTGTTACAGACAGACAGTGACCAAGTAATGCTCTCAGTTCATGCAGATTCATTTTCACGGTTGTTCCCACCACTAATCAGAGGCACACACAAGAAACACAATCCTAATTTGTAGAAATGTGGGGCAGGAAATGACAAGACATTCTGACTGCACTGCAGTCTACTTCCACATGTCCATTTCCCACAGTGACATCACATCACACTTTATGATCAGCATGGCTATATAAAAAAAAGGTGGCTGCTATCAACCGAAGAAAAGCTGGATATTATACAGACTGGATGATACTGAAAACTTTCCTAGCAAAAAATCATTTAAGAAATTTGCATTTCTTAAATATAAGAGACGGCAATCTGATTCTAAGAAACCAGCTGAGAATAGTAAGGCAGAACCAGTATTCATGGAATAGTTCCATCAACAACAGACCCTTTATCTACCAGGTGTACTTGTAAAATAAATCTTATTGCCTTCTGTTCAATAACGTGTCTATAACAGAAGAAGGCAGGACTTGAAATGTGGTCTGAAGGGAAAAATGAATCATTTAATGCACAATTTATATATAATATTCTAGTTACATGAATGTTAATTTCAATATCAAATTACAAGATAATACTGTTTTCAGTCTTGCCTGTTTAATAAGCCAGACTTGTTGGATACTTCCATAGAATCGTAAGAGGATTTCACTGTACACTATTTATATGGGGTTTTGGCAGAGACCACAAAAAGGAACCTAACAAGAGGGAAGATCTTGTATCATGAAACCTTAAACTGGGATTCTACTGTATATCCAAACCTAAAGCTATACTTCATTCATCCTTATTATAAATAACGTAACAGTATAAATTTTCATTGTTTTAAGCATATGAAGTAAGCTGGTGTTGTCTAAATCACAAAGGTAAATGAAAAAGTGGTAATATCCAGTTTCTTAGTTCTCCTCTGCCTCTTTATATGAAATAAGGTTGAATACATTATTAAATTTCAAGTAATGATGTTATTTGAAGGATACTATATCTGTATTCAGTAGTAAAACACCGTCTCACATAATGGTTTATGTAAATTATAAGAATACAGCAACAAGAAACAAAATTGAAGAAACTGTGCTGCCTTGGCTCAAAACTCAAAACACGTAACATAAAACTGTGATAAGAAACAAAATAATTGAATTCAGATTTGGAATCAACATATCAGCAATAATTTAAAGATGTAGTTACTTTCATATTACTGTAATGCTGCTGACCTGGCCAAACTGTTAAGCCTAATATGAAACCTGAAACAACCAAATCCCCACATACAGTACGTACAACTAGGGAGACAGCTATGACAATGTTGCCATTTTTCAGAATTCAGAAAATTGTTTTCATTGTATTTGGTTAACTAGAACCTCCTGAAAGCAGAAGAAACAGATTGGTAACCACAAGCAGAATCATGAATATGTAGATTGAAATTCAAGGTTTTGTAAAGTATGAGATTCAAAAGTCCAAATGATTTAAATGAATCTTACAAAATACCATATTTACTCACAAACAAGGCCAAAGCTCTTTTTTAGAATTTCAGATTCAATGACAACTTTCTTCTTCTGAAGAGTGCACAATCATAAATTATTTCAGTGTACAATTAGCTAAAAATTTTGAAAGAGAAACAGTATTATTTTCTCAGTCAATGCTAGTATGGACTATGAAAGCCAAAGGTACATAAATTGTCTTTAGGCAAAGGACATAGCTTCACTCAATACGAAACACTATGCAACTAGAAGTATAAGGCTCGTACTTGGATACTTCCATTTCCATCTCTGTGGTAACACATTCATAAGAGCAATGTACCTACATCTCCCACCAGAAACCTAATACGAGCATGCAGAAGGCATAATTTTCACATTATATATTTACCTTCAATGAATTTTCTACAAAAATTAAATTTTATCAAGGGTATTTCTGTCTTAATGTTCATCATGGAATTTTCACAAGAGTCCACATGCATACTTGTCCATACTGTGACATGATACTGCATTCAACTTTAATCATGTGTTCCACACAGATTATGTGTTGGTCAAAATTTAATTACAAGATATATTCATCTCACTGGTCATCATGACACTGCAAGTGGGAGTCTGAAGGCATGAATATCCATCCCATGTTGTCATACCACAGTCAGTTTTAACTTCACTTTCTGCAAATGTTAACCACTTGTCATAGTTATCAAGGGACATTTTCATCTTCAGCATGTCAAAGAACTGCATGGTGCAGAGTAAGAACACAAATTTCTGGACACTGTTTGTGTGTGTGTATGTGTTACAAACATTACACAGTACTTCACAAAACTAAAGAATCTTACAACACATACAAACACACTATACAAACAATGGTCTGCAGAAAGAAAAGCTAATAGCACTCAGATATTGAATGCTCTGTAACACATACACTTGTCCTATTGCTTCATTCATGATTACAGCAACCCATCATTTCAATATGCGAACACAGGGAAAACAATCTCATCTCTTACTTTGGTAAATAAAGTAAGCATCCACACATGTATACACACACACAGAACACATCAAACTGGAAACATCCAACTCTTAACCTAATTTAATGATAATGCAAGGGGCAGTAATATGAATCACTATGTGTATGAAGTTTGCAGCTTGTGGTATAAAAAAGTTGCTCTCTCTCTCATGCCATTTGTACTCACTGTGCATAATTTCATACAGGCATACATAAGTAACAGCATGATGAAGATAAGTCTCCTGGTGTAAACAAATATAAGAAGCATTTATATATATAAATACTCCTTTCATCATGGCTGAAAATATTTGCTTCTGTGACTATAAGAACTGAGGTCCAAGAGATATTACCTATTCCAATGTACAGACAAGTGTCTTATATCACACATGACAACACATCATGCTCTTCAAAAACCATTACATTGCCCACAGTGCATTTAAAAAGAATTAAAAATTTGAAAATAGTGTCCACAGAGAGACTAACGCTAACAGCTTGAATTTGATTTAAAAAGGAGACAACTGAAAGAATATGTGGTTTGGTGCTCACCTTCCTTGCACTCCTCAGTCTGCGAGGTGACAGCAAATGGCTGGCAGTTTCCAGTGAACTGGAATACCCAATCTGGGCAGCAGGCACACTTCCTCTGAGGAAAGTTTAATTGCTACTTTCAACACAGCAACCTGGAAAACGGGATGAAAACATGTGAAATAGCAAGGAAATAGGTTCACAAGACATATAACTTAATCATCCATAGCCTACTCAATATGGATTATTAAACACCACTCGAATAATTTTTAAACGTGGAGATATAGGGAGTTACAACACTGTGGAAGGTGTCAATTGGTAAATGGTTACAGACGTACCATAACGTCCAACAAGACTTGCCTTCAGCAACACTTCTGAACTAACCTCAAATTGGACAAGTGTCCTATTCTTTCAGCTACTCAGCTCTTTCAGTTAACATACCTCATTAAGTCTACATGCAATCCTAAGGAAGAGATGTATGTAAAGATATGCTTGCTCACCATTTCATGCACTTCTCTTTAAGTACAGTACTAGGTACAACGTGGGTTGAGGCGAACTTGCTGTCACCTTCAGAACGAGTAGAAAAAGTTGAGGGCTCGGTTAATATCGTAGTCTGCTGCCAATGCAACCTAAAAGGAGTAAATGTCTATCATACCTTCTGTGTTAACAGGGTCTAGTCTAACAATCCCAGTCTAACTGAAAACAAAAACTGTTACTGTTAGTGATATTACAAATTCAGCATTACCTCCATTTTTCTTCATAAACAAGTAACACATTTACATTTACCCTCCAAATTGTGGAACACAAAATTTAGTTCCTTGTAAAGACATTCTGGAAGCACCATACACCAAACGGGGGAGAAACATGAGTTCAACATTCCTCCTACATGTTTTATCTCTATATTATGTACTGTGTTGGTCTGCACTGAAAAATTATATATAAAAGTGCAATACATTAATTTAATATTTCTGAAGTTATCTGCAGCACAGGCATCTCAAAATGCATTCTGTGCAGAAAGGCAGAATGATATACATCTCAAAAAACATGCAGTACTTTGAAACAGTTTCAGGGGTAGAGCCATATCTCAAGTCTATTGATAAAAACAAGTATATAAACACAGCCCCTGGCACTAGAAACTTTCAATGCATCCTTGAAGTGACAGTCCATTTGTGAAAAGAAGTTAAAAACTGCACAGATATGACTGGTGAAAAGTCACTACAGCTAGCCTGCTCGGTGAGTTGCTGCTGCACAATTTGTAAAGTTTCAGGCCAATATAATTAATGAAGCATCAGCCTTTAGGTTCCAGCACTTGAGAATACTGCACATAGAATAAACTAATGGTGTATAATGTTCTACCAGTTAAAAACAACTTGCATATCCTTTACAAGTGCTGCCCAGCCTTTGTAGGTCTCAATATCATTAACAACTTCCATGTGCAAGTATCACACTTATTTTGGCAACTTTATGTTCTGTCACCTGTGACAATATTTCAAATAAAGTTTGGACTGTTATCTGAAATGATGATTAGCTGACCACTGAGCCTCATGTGGTTGTCTCATTCTTCCTGTGTCAGCACTGAGAGTATTATCTGTTGGACGATGGAATGAATCTTCAGACCCTTGCTAATGATGTAGAACCTACCATCTGAAATTCTGACATTTTCTGCAATTGCATCACTTGTCTGACAATGATCACAGCACAGAACCTCCAGCATATCTCACATTAACCTTGATCCACAAAGTTGCAGTCTGCTACACAGTTTCTCCTCTAGTGATTCAGACACTCTACTCTCTTCATCAATTTGGGTATATGGATGTGTATGAAATCACTATTAGTTTTTCATTTTAAAAACATATTTTAGGTTTCTACCAATTAATAACTTCGCAAGAAGTTATAAATATTACTGAAATAATACGCTTGGGTTATCAATCAGACTCTCATTATACACAAATTTCATAAAGACTGGGTGACACAAAACTTCGCACAAACATAATATCTACTGATCATGGCACATTCTGTCAACAAATGGGAACCAGCAAAGTGTGGGGGCGCAGTACCTTCACACCCACTGCTGTACTATCACCACCAACAGTATTAATATTTGTTTTTATGCAATGGTATGAGAAGGGGGCTGCAAGATTCTGAACTGAATGGTGCTAGCATTCAACAAAATTAATCTGCTCTTCATTTCCTTTTGAATATAGTTTTGATTTCCTCGTGGCATTCCCAAATATCTGAACTCTGTCACACTTTCAAAGATTTGTTAGCTATGTATGTAACATGATTTTGTCCTGCATTCTGTTCATAAGCCATGCTCAGTGTGCTTGGTGTTCTCTTCATTTACTTCTAGATAAACCTCCTTATTAGTTACTACACAGCATCTATGTTTTTCCGTATGGTATTGATGTTTTTTCTTTCTAGTAAATTAACATCATCAGCAGAGACCAGAAGTTGATCTGCTGGCTCATTCCAATGCAGTCCCTTCTGGTTTTGTTGAATCTTTCTAATGGAATATTCCAAAGGGAATTTGAAAAACAATGGCAATACAGCATAGCCTTGTTGCACACATTCTGAATATAAAATATGTGTTAACCTATTCAGGCTATACTAAAGAATAAACATGTTTCAGTCAGGATAAATATTTTCATGGAAATATCGACTCAATAACAATACTGCAAAATTTCTTTCTGCTAATTCAATCACATGCTTTCTCCACATCTATAAACAGCTGATGTAACTTGAAAACTAAATGTATTAGGATATGTGTTGTGCATTATTTTTTACTTATCTTTCTAACAATAAATCACAACATGTTAGCCTGTGCACGAATATTGTTTCAGTTTCTGTATTACAACATATGCTTCTGCAGTTTTTGTAATGGTCTGATGATGGCAGGCAAGGTGAAACATGCAACCAACTGATGATTCAAATCTTCTGTGATATGATACTGTTCACAATTGTAAACAATTACTGACATTTAAGAGTCTGCAATCTCCACCAAAATGCCAATATTATTTAACTACTGATTTGGTATCATATCTCAGAATACTCATCAACATTGTTGTGAGAACTTCAAACCTGGCATGTCACCATTCTACAAAACAGCGAAGTTCTTGAAAGAAATAATGACTATATTGCCACAGTGATCAAAACCACTACAGTACACTACAACTTAAAACTCAACAGATTAAGTTTTTGGGTCTTCACAGCAGCGACTGTGCATGTTGTATTTTGGGATGCGACACTATGTATCTTGTACATGCATACAATGATTTGTAGGAATACACAGTGGCCATCTTAAGGGTTAATTCTGAAGATGGTGGTAGCATGTTTCAGAACACTGATGTCTGCCTACAAAACAACACTGTATGACAACTCCACTAAACCACAGTCTAAGGCCTCCAATCACTTATAGAATCACTTTATTTTGGATGTGAAAAATGTTGGAGTACCAAAAAATCCATTGTTCACAGTACACCTCACGTAATTCTAATGTACACTGTATTTGGGAGACCTCATTTCAGTGTAATTCCTTCAGGACACAATAAAATGCAAACTGTATTCTCATGTTGCATTTTGATCTCCCCATCTTATCCATTCCACTCTATAACCATAATAAGCATCACTTCTTGCATTACTACATCACTGATCCCTATGTGCAGTGTCATCTAACTTCTGCATCCAGGGACGGTTCAGTCCTGAGAATTGTCTCACACAATTCCTCCACTACACCCGCCATACGGGAGGTGAACCAGGGAGATTTATACTTGTGGGGGAGATAAGAGAAGAGAAGATAAAACACACACACACATAACCATGCTCAAATCAGGATTAAAACTCAAAGCCACATTAACTTCAGAAGGAATACTAAGCTTCAGCAACCACAAGCACCTCAAAATGAATATCATCATCATCGGCAGCAGCAGTAGCATTGGCGTAGTCATCGTCGTCATCATCATCATCATCATCATAGGCAACAGCAGCATCAGCATCAACAACTCTGAGGATTAGACCTAAGGGACTGGTTCCATTCCCACTAAAATTTGTTTTGGGTGGCCCACCTTTCCTGCCAACATTTGGTTTTCTCACAGATCAATACAATTATCTTGCATTTTCAAATGTTAACATCTGATGCTCTAAACAATCAAACTACAATAACTGACTGGATCTATTTGATTCTCCTAATATAACTGCATTTTCTGTTCCTCAGAACATCAATGTTAATGTTCATGGTGTCAAAACTTTATAATATACTCCTATTTTATCACAATCTATACACTGCTTTCTGTAAGACACATTCTGATTTTTTCATCTGCTTTATCATCCACACACCACACACTGTTCAAATTGACATTATTATGAAAAAAAAAAAATGTGACTTTATCCTGAATTCATTTTGTGAACACAAATGTTTATTCAGCCGCAACTGTGTGTAATATCTGCAGTTAAATAGACTTAATTCCAACATTGAGTCATAGAATAGCTTGTAACAATTGTTTTTAACTTATTTACAAGCTTCAGTTATTTTTGGGGAATAAACTGAGCTATGAGCACATTAGTTCCTTTCAGTCACACAGTATTATAGACACAACACTGTGCCTACCATCTTTTTTCACAACCTGCTGCTTGCATCATACAATCCACAGACTATGTCATTAGTGCTATGTGAAAACAGTAAAATCCCTCAAGGAAATGGACTGGTCTGTAATATTTACTGACAGTAACAGTGAATTCAAAGTGATTCTTCAGGTAGTGAACATAAACCAATCACTGCAAACAATTCAGAACCAAAGAAAGTGGGCAAAGCCCTCAACTAATATGGCACTAAACAGGTTAATATTTTAACACAGTGCTTTACATTATATGATCATTCCTATAATTATATTTTACAATACCATTGTATTTCATCACATCCAGTAGTTTCACAGGATGAAACAAGGGAACTTTTAATGTAAAGAAAGAAGGGAACATGCCTGCACAAGTTCTTCTCGAGAGACTTGCTCTCCAACAATGTCCCGCAGCTGCACCAAACAGCTCTCTAGCCTTGCAGAGTCTTGTGTGAGAGGCAACTCTTCCAAAGAACTGCTGTCTGATGCTTCCACCTGCCGACTGTTGATGTGAATGTTAGATGCCATCTCTTCAATATCAGCGAGACTTGAAGAAACTGATGTTGGAGTTTCAGGACTAGGACATTCAGGAAAAGGCAACAATTTCTCTGTAGTCTGATATTTTCTAGGTTTCACCCCTATTACTATTTCTTCTTGAAGGTTTTGTGGCAGTTCTTCAAAAAGTTCACTGTCCATGATGTCAGGGTTCAAGGAAATAAAATTCAAGCATGCACTCTGGAAAATAAAAAGGAAAATCACAATTCAGACTAATGGACAAGAATTCACAGAATCATGTTTGATATGTGTGTACACTGCAGTCTTGGAAACCAATGGCCATAAGGTGTGCTTCAAACACTAATTTTAGTGCAAGCATGGCCTTTGTTTTGTGTGTGTGTGTGTGTGTAAATTGAGAGTACTATTTCCTTGGCCTGCAGAATATTTAAATGATTTAAATCCCCTTTCACAGACAAGTTACACTATTATCTCAGAATTTATCTGGAGTAAATGATAAAAAGCCAGAAAACCCTCTCTTGATGATCAGTCATAAGACTGAGATTCAAAGGGTGACTCAAGAATATAATAAACTATAAACTATGGTAGTCCAGTAAACTTATTAGGCCACAAATATCTTCTGATACTCACCCGCAATAACTTAGCATTGAACTGATCACCCATGCTGAGAAAATAAAGGACAGAATCTTCATCTATATGCCTTTTAAGTCCTTGCTCACAGGCTTGTTTAAGTGAGTCAACCTCATACCGGTCACTCAGGAGCATGAGATCTGCCAACTGATCAACGCTCAACTCTTTCGTCTCCAGTTGTCCGCTATATAGATAGTTCACAAATGTTGAGAAGAGAAATGGGCTGGCATCGTGTATCACAATTTTCCTGTTAAATGGAAATAAGAATTTTAATAATAATGTCTTAATGACAGGTGGATATCGTAAGATGATTCTGAACTTCTGTAACATAGGTGTCAGGTCTAAGACAACATGAATCCAGTGCAGACTTGTGCACACATATTTCTCATCCCTCAGGTCTATAAAGGAAGAATTTCAGGCACTGTGAGAAATACAAAGTGCAGCATTATGGTTGAAAGACCACTTAAGGCTTCACATCACCTCTGACAGCCGCCATTTGTGAGACATATCACGAAGCCACTTAAATAACCTACATCCTGAAACCATCTGATCCTGTAATTTAAATGTCTTTCATACTTCCATACTTCAGCACACGCCTCATAACACCTAATTTTAATTTATTAAATGCAATGAACAGTTCCTTAAGTCACAGGAATAGAGTAACAATATAAGACTGGCTGCTGACGGCAGATATGTAGGCAGCAATGGTGGACACATAACTCACAGTGGGAAACCAAGGTGTTTGGTGTATATGATGCCAACATACTTCATGAACATGAAACAGTGTTCACAAGGCAACAATTACAAACATGGCAACAAAGCAAAGTTATGACACAGTACCATTATCATTTCTGTTTATTATATACCAACATATGCACAAATAAGAGGTGGAAATTGATATTAAACTTACTCAGACATGTTTCAGTGTAAATGCACCATCTTCAGGGAGTTTACAAGTTGTGTTAGCTAAAGATATGAATTATTAAAATGATAAAATACAATATAGTAGTGTGTTGTTATGATAAAATCTTGGTACTTGTGGCTGCATATGTAATTCCTGGTTAGGTGTGTGTGTGTGTGTGTG
>Ga0123354_10003891_pt1 | contig 20855 bp, 8 predicted proteins | sample TergutLab28metaG_2_FD_97872 | JGI IMG/M metagenome (GOLD analysis project Ga0123354, IMG submission 97872) | Labiotermes labralis P4 segment gut microbial communities from Petit-Saut dam, French Guiana - Lab288 P4 | ecosystem: Host-associated > Arthropoda: Insects > Digestive system > Gut ...
AATCAAGTGGAGAGAGATCTGGGCTTCGAGGTGGCCAGGGTATTGGTCCACCCCTTCCAATCCAGGCATCAGGGAATCTCTCATTTAAAACGTCAGTCACAAAGTAATTGAAATGGGGAGGAGCTCCGTTTTGCATAAAAATAACCCTACTTACAATTTCTTGTTCGAAGGTTTCAATCTGTGGAAATACGTACTTTTTAAGTTATAGAAGTTTCAAATCCCGTCCATCTTTTTCGATGACCCTGTATATATATATATAATTCTTATTGACGTTTAGAATGAGGCTAGCTTGCGGTTTTCATATCACTTTATTCAAATTTTAAGGATCATTAAAAAATTGTATTCTCTATAGAAATGAACGACCTAGAAATGATCTGACAGCTCTCTGCCGGAATGTAGTGGCGTACCTTTGAATTCAATGCAACAATAAAGTGTTGTTGAAAAAAGAAAAGAGGCCTCGTTTTACGTATTTCACACAAAGCAATGGCTCTCAGGAATATTATTTACTTTTTTCTTCAGCGTAAAACAATGTAATTCACATCCGAACAAAAAATATTAAATAAATTTCTGTAAAAATATATACTTTATCACAGTCCGAGGCAAGACGTAATGAGGGACTGCCTCGTATAATTTCCTTCAAAAAAGTAAAATACCGGGGTGCTGGTAAGTCCTTAGCCCGACCAGGAAGGAAACAAGTTGCGCCTGTCAAAAGTATGATGGGCAGAGGAATGGATTGATTTGGCTAGGGTAGGGACAGGTGGTGGACTCTTGTGAATGTGATAATGAATCTCCAAGTTCCATAAAATGCGGAGAATGTAGTTTGTTTCCTTCCTGGTCGGGCTAAGGACTTATCAGCACTCCTGTAGAATGATTAAAATTGTCTGTTGGGTTGTGCGCAGTCGGTGATTCCTTCTAACAACATATACCTAAAATGCAAAGATTAATTACAGGCAATTTCGCTTATCTGGCATTTGATAGCTTGTCCGAAACAAGCCAGTCACTCGGATGTCTCTCACCTCCGTCACAAAACATGTCAAATGAGGAGTTCTCAATAAATCAGCCCTTTACATAAATAAATCTATGGCCATACAACATAACACAGGTGCAGCCTGTGTTATGTTGTATCATATCACGACCTACGTAGAGTAAACCTGATATTTTTTTATCAGATAATTTCAGGAACTCAGACAACTATTAGGTCTAATAGGATATGAAGTTGATACTAAGGTGCATCTCAGGCAAACACAGTGTGAGGATATGGAATGAGTCCAAGTTATTCACGAAAATGATATGGAATGAAAGTAACTGCTATTGTAGCTGCCAAGGTTTCTACGTTATATTCAAACTAAGAAGCCAATTATCCATATTTGTAAAGTCATCACTGTTGATTACCTTACTAACATAACAGAATCTGGCTTTGGTGACAAATATCAGTAGCTATTAGGGAAGATGGGCCGTCCGTCACTTGGTACGAGACAGTTGGCATTTCTTTGGTCTTCGTGGCGCCCAAGTCACAAAACCATTCTACGAAGTGTGTAATTTTCACACAATTGGAATAGAAATTCACCTTGTACATAAATACGTCTTGAAGTACTCTACAAAAACATGAGGAGGATGGATCGATATATCAATGTATCGTAACTAGCAATAAGCTGACACTCAGATTAATAGGGGAAGAGCATTTGTAGCTGAACGCAAGTAAGAAAAGAGAGATGAATGGATGGATGGATGGATTGGGGAAGGGGGGATAACTACATTACCTTTCACAGAACAACATATCTAAACGGAAAACATAACAACACGTATTCCACAACACAGTTTCAAAATGTCCTGGTATGTGATCATAAAATGCAGTCACCCATCCAATCAGAAAAACAAAATAAAATTGCATTCTTTAAAGAAGTTCGTAAATTGGGAGTAACGAGACAGACGTATTGAGAGATGGAACGTTAAGCATCGAATGGTAGCCAGTAGATCTGCGATATCGTAGAGCCATTCTGAAAGAATGAAAAAAGAAAGAGTGCTGAGAAGTTTTATAATAGCGACCATTTGGAACAGAAGAATAAGAGATAAACCCGAATATAAGTGGGAACCTCTTACTAAATCAATTATGGCAGGGCAGTTTAATGGTGTCGAATGGGAGAATAAACTACAATGGATAATGCAGGCGACAATCAATGGGAACGGTCCAAAAATAATAATAATAAAACAAATGGATAAATGCTTTTAAAGAAGCGCGGACTATAGACCGAAACATATAAAGAAAAGTGGCCAGAAAATTACAATCAAATAATCCCACAGCATCAAAAAACTGGTGGTTGCTCTGTTTCTGAATAAATTTCCCATGTATTATCGGCCTTACATATTAATTACCAAGTTCGCAAAATTCCTCTAACTGACCTTATCCAGAGCTGGCAAAACCCAGTAACCAACTTCCAATCTATTTCCTGAGAATAGGTTTAAAAATTATTCTTCATACAGGAGAATAGAACATTCAACACAACTACGATAAATTTACCTGTTCCAAATCTTTTAATTCTTGTTGTATTATTAATTCAAGTGCCGCAGCGCGATACCTTTTACCAATATTAATATTATCCTCTTCTCTACGTGTATCTCCCATTTGGAAATAACCTTTAGGTTTCCGGACAGAAATTTTGTATAATTGGGTATCTCTGTCATGAGTCTTACTATGTCCCGTCCAATTCAACCTTCTTAATTTGTTCATCTAATAATACGACATGAAATATACAAATTATGGTCCAACTTGTTGTAATATTTTCACCTTTCTCCTACTCACTCCCCTCTGTTAGGTTGAATATTTTCATAGTCTATTTGCAAATGTCCATACCTACGTTACTCCATTATGGAAAAGAAAAACCAGGCTACACGACCATATGAAGTACGCCGTCAAATTATAAGTTTGTATATTTTCATGAATGTGTTTTCAATACGATAGAAGAATGCAAAACAATCTTGAGAAAATAGAAGAATTTTTTTACTCCGTTAAAATGTATTAATGTACTTTTGATTTTTACTGCAGTTCATAATAAACTAACTTTTCCAGGTATTCAAAGAATTTTTCTGTTAACTTCAAGAGGCGTAGTGTGACTTTGCCATGCACTCTGGTGATAAACCAAACTAATACACAATCTATTAGTTGTGGTTCAGTTAATGTCCAGAAAAATGCTCGTATATACACTGTAGCTGAGGGCTGTTTGACCGCGCATCATCATCATGAAATAAAGTGAAATACCAACGCGATGCAACAATGTAATTTATTGACGTTTCCTTAGCTCGACATGTTTTGGGCGCATACGCCCATCATCAGGAGCACTGGATGTTAAGTTGCGGCATATGGTTTTCTGCGCCCAGTTTGTAGATGGGTGGTGGTCCTGAGAGACGCTGCGTAGGTCGTGTGTACACACCCCTTCACGGACTTTAATTAAATTTGATATTTAAACATTTTTCGAAAATCTGTCAAGAAAATTTAAGTTTAATTAAAACCTGACAAGAATAACAGCTACTTACATGAAGGCCAATACACATTTTTAATTATATCTCGCTCAATTCTTTTAGAATGAGAAATGTTTCAGACAAAATTTGCAGAAAACATGAAAACACATTTTTTTACGTTTTGTTGACCGTGCATCTCGGTATATTTATCTCAGTATTTAACCAACTTGATGCACAAAATTTGTTTCACAAGCCTCTGGTATCATCACACCTATGGGTGTGATGATACCAGAGGCTGTGTAATGCAATTTTGACCTCCTGATGATGAGCCCATGTGCTCGAAACATGTAGAGGTATGAAATAAAACTCATTGTGAAACAAATTTTGTGCATCAAATTGGTTGAACACTGAGATAAATGAAAACACATATTTTATATTCCGTAACTTTCTCCCGAAAATCGTGCCGTTTAAGTAATAATGTGGAAAAATACGGTAGAGTCAGACAGGTCACGGACGGCATATAATATGGCACATGCGCATTGCATGCTGGATAATTAAGGCTACAGACACACACTCCGAATAATGCAATACTTGATATATTTGTTAAGTGTTATTGGGTTGACACCCGGTGGCAGTAGCACAGTACACATTTACACACAAACAATACATAGAACAACACAATTAAAAACGTTGGTTGGAAGGCTTTCTGGGATTCGAACCCAGAATGGTCAAATTAAAATTAACGATGAACTAACCTCTTAAAAATTATTTTCTAAGTGGGATGAGTGGCCGTGCCCCGTTTCTGCGAGTTATACTCTGGCATTTGCCTTACAACTGAGGAAAAAGCACGGAAAACCCTCAGTCAGAGTAACTGAAGAGTGCCAGTTTGCACGATGAAAACAGAATATACTTATTGCTTCTCCACGACAGAAATGGTTTCGCGAACGCGCCTCGATGTTGCTATAGTACATTGCCTGTCCTGTTACAGTACAATGAAGAAATTCCAAGAAACATCGCAGTCAGCCAGTTGCTCATCCGTCCCTACAAATTGTGTAATACTTACATGTGACATGACAGATTTTCCCAAATCCCACCCGATTCATCATTCCTGTCAGCTCACTATCCATCATGGTTTCCGCGTGTCTCGTAACAAAATAGCAAAACGGTTGTGTTTGAAATTAAAGAAACAAATCTAGTGGGCCTGCAGTAACTCTAACACACTGCCTATTGATACATCGGGGATATCTTGCCAGAATTACCAACTGCCGTGACTGAGATTTTCTTCATTTTCCACCTCTTTTGATATGCACGCCGGGAAAATATCTCCAAAACAGACAACTGATGTCTTTACGAAATTGTTACCCTCATGCTAGTCATGATCGCCATGACATCTCTTTCCATATTGTACAACGTCTGAAATTGACTGAGCAAGTCTTTATCTTTTATATAAAGGTAGAAAAAGGTAAAGCATTTCCGTTACAGACGTCGAGTGGCCCAGAGGCTTCCAGGAAGTTAAGGTTCCCAGATTGCGTGACAGCGGGACAGGATGGTGGTCAGATTGTCAGCCCTACGCACCGGCCGCCTTTACCCCCAGGAAATATTCCTGGTACTCATTTCTGTTAGAGGCTGAATCAGCCCCAGGGCCATAGAGCGATCGAAAGAATTATGTAAATGAAAAATTCCAATGACACCGTCTGGAATCGAACCAGCGACCTTCCGATTTGTAGCGCAGCACCTTAGCCACTGTGCCACCGCGACCCCCTCTCATCTTGATATAAGGTTATTTAAACTAAAGGCTGTGTCATGTCAGAACTGAGCAAGATGACGCATATTAACCTCAAATTAATATGCTAATTCTTATTCGAACTGCAAAACACAATGAAATCAAGAGCTGATACAACGAGGATGATAATAAAAGTTACTCAAGTGACAAGCCGATGAGGATTGGCATTTTTTATAGAACTTACATTCGTATCTATAGTTTATGTTAAAGATTAAATTAAAAACAAAAACTTCGTTAAAATACTGGTTTGTTTATTTAAACTTCTGTAAAAGAAACGAAACATGAAAAGAACTAAACAGCAGTTACTAATTTATATCGTTTCACTTTGAAAAACTAAAAAGTTTCAAAGAATTTTAACCATCCTTTGTTTAGACGAAACATGTTCCGAACACTTTGCTAAAAAGACTTCGACTCACACCGCCGGTTTCAAAACATAGCTATAGACCTATATTATTATATTCCCTGCAGTATCGTTCTTGAAGTTCGTCAGCAATATTGAAGGGAGAAACAACACATTTTTCTCTTTTTTCTAAAGAAATTAATGATACAAAGTCCTTCCTGACTGCTTGTCTGTAATACTGGAAAGAAGATGGTTTGAGCAAAGTGGAACAAATTGCAGTCAGACGTGAAAAAGGGGTAATATTGATTTTGCTATAGAACGCTTCTGTGCAGGTGTATTACATTTTCCCATTACAATCTTAATGTCTATAAATACCTCGTATGTACATAAAACGTAGTGGAAAAATACGATGTGGTTCCCTTCCATCTTCCCAAGGACTACTGTAAATACTGTATGGAGCTAATTTTCGTTGTTACACCGTGCAAGTTGTTGAGTTACTCAATTATTATACCAACTACTGCACATATATAAAATTTATAAAATTTACACATTAAAACATTAAAAAGGTTCCGACATGTTTCGGTCCTAGGACCATCATCAGGGAGTCATATCGTCCTTGCTAAAGTCTCACTATAAAAAGTCAGAGATTAATTTGTTGTACAAGTTGGGTGTTGTGGCAGCATGTCGTGTTGTGTAATGCTATGTTGTGAAGAGTGCCCTGCAGGGCACTCTTCGCAACATAACATTACGCAACACGACATGCTGCCACAATACCCAACTGGTACAGCGAAATTAATGTGAATTTTATAGTGTGACTTTAGCAAGGACGATATGACTCCCTGATGATGGTCCTAGGACCGAAACATGTCGGAAACTTTTTAATGTTTTAATGTGTAAATTTTATAAATTTTATATATGTGCAGTAGTTAGTATAATAATTGAGTGTATGAAGCTATGTCAGTAATCACAGGCTTTACTGGGGAACTAAGAAAACTTAGAGAAACTTCAATTGTTTTAGCGAATGACCGAAAACATTTTTAAGCCCCGTACGTTCCCAGTACGAATTGGAAGTCAGGAAAGGTTCTTATGAATACTATTTCCTCTGGGGAGACTTCACCATTAATGTAGAGAGAGAAAATGTTTTTCCTCTGATTCATTTTCCTTTTTTGTCGTTCTATGGATTCTTTATTCTCACAAATTAGGCAAATTTTCTTACCCTGCCACTTAAACTGGTAGCGCCTATATGTGTCTTTCCTTCATTCAGGCACCCTTACACATATGCACATGGTAATGACATCACAATGGGCTAGGAAGTTTGAAGATTAGGCTACTCTTTTCTGGAAAGTAAGCCGCAGTGTGGTGGAAGAATAGAGATATTCTGGAGGAAACTACCGTCTTTGTTTTCGGGTGTCCCATGAAGAAAACAGCAATCTTTATAGTCACCTAAGTTGAAACACAAGTCTCACACACCAGCTTCTATCCCCTGCGTTTTGCCATCTTATTTGTTGAGGCTCCACTACTTGCAGCCTTTGAGATCATTTTATTTGAAAACGCCCATGTGCTCAGTACAAGAAAATTATGTAAGACGTGTGGAACTAACGTTTTGCCCTACGGGCTGCTTTTAGGAAAACCAAAATAAAATTCGACCTACACATTTGATTAAAATTTTACATAAGGGAATTTTGCGGACACTCTTCAAAATAGTTTCAGAGGTAAATTATTTGGACTGATGAAGGAACAGAAATTATCTCCATCTTACTCAGGCCAGAAGCTCCCAAACGTTTACGTGTGTGGCCCTAAAGAAGCAAATGGTGTGGATCGCGACTGTACCATGGAAAAGGCAATAACCAGCGATACCATTAATGAATTAATAATAGCGTCATTTCTTAAACACTACATAACATTGCCGCTTATTAAAAAACACTAAACTTGTAATGTTCCTTGTCAAATTCAATGGCTTTAAGGACAGCTACGTTGTAGCGTACAATTGTAAAGTGTATTCATTAGTTATTTAAAATGTTATTGCTCCAATAAGTTTAAAATTAATAAACACAGATTCAGTAATTACATTTTCTAGATCATACTGTTTGAATTTAGACACAAAATTTTTATTTTTCTTTTTCAAAATCGAGTTCTTCATAAAACACTCTCGCGACCCTACGGCAAACCCACCGCGAACCTGACTTGGGCTGCGACCTGAGGTTGAGAACCGTTGATGTAGCCATTTCGTTAATATAGCCTCAAAATGTTATTTTAAAAAGGAAATTTAGAAAGCGCGTCTCCTTATTGCTGTTTACATGAAACAGCACAATCTGTGGTTTTCACTTAATATCCATATTGCAATAAACACTCTTACCAATCTACGTAGTTCACACACCAACAAATGAACTATTTATTAATTTGGTTAAAAGTTTCAAATTTACATTAAAATACATAATAATATCGCTCCTACATGTTTCGGTCTTTAATGACCATCATCAGGGAGCTTTATCTGTACCTAACTAAAGTTATATTTATGTTAAAATACTAGGTAAAATTACGTCGTTATATAAATTAGGTGATGTGGCAGCATTCTGCCACATCACCTAATTTATATAACGACGTAATTTTGGTGCAATTGTTGGTGAGTGAACTATGTAGATATCAAAATACACGGTGCAACGATAGACACTCTTACCAAGGTCTGCGTGTGCAAACAATTGATGCTTCTTACTAAACACGAAATACAATACGAAGCATGTAATGAGGCGTAACAAACTCTCCATCTACCGTCCTTTCTAGCAATTAACTTTCTCTCCCCAAGCCTGTGGTCCATTAACAAAAACACTAGTATGGTTTCTAACACTTTCCACTGCCTTCATATTTCCGTCCCAGCAAAGTGGCAGCCGTGTAAGTTAAGCAATCATTGTGATAAGTACAGACTACAAACCTAATATTATTTTTCAGCTCAATTCCAGCATGCTTTTATAAGCCTTTGTCGTAAATGGCACAGTCAACAATGGATTCACGCTCATGTTGATAACGGTAAGCCACTGTTAACACTGGCTACGTTTACTGTCTAAACCCAAAAACGCATGTGCAGCTGTTCAGAGTTTTGAATTTTTTCTGTTGGTGATTGAAAATAAGTTACAATTGTGGTAGCATAACCTCGAGTCTTACCAGCGCTCATACCAAAAGCTTACAACTGTTATGTCCTCAACCACTTCCTCTCATATTCTATCCTCACAACCTGCCTAAATATTACCATCCCATTTGCTTGTTGGTCTCCCGGGGAACATTTTCGAAGATGTTTCGCCACAATTTTTTTTTTACATTTTTTCTCTCTTTCATGGCTACATGTCCAACCCATCACAGTCTTTTAGATTTTACTACCATCAAAAGGCTGAAATAAATTCAACTTTATGAATTAAATTTTTGGATGACAATTGTTTGTGATACGGCTGGCTACATTGAATTCTTTCATTCTTTTGCATGTTCGTTTTAGATAGGGACTTTGTTAGGCCTGTGTGACGACAGTCAATTTGTCACTAGCACATTCTCGCTTCCTGTGGCACCAACCGTATCGAATTTAATCTCTCTGTAATACGACAAGGTTATAATTCTCGTTTATTATCAACCTTGCGCACACGCGTCTGTCAGCTTAATAATAAAATGTTAATTGCCTTGGTCAGAATATAGACAGTACGCCACCAAGCAACACAGGCTGCAATCACAAATAGACGTCGTGTGGATGGCACAGCTACTTCGCATTCAGGAGGCTGCTGGTTAAAATTAAGGTCAAAAGGTAAACTCCTGTCCGAAGGTTTGACGTGGTTTTTCCAGTGCTTCCACTTATATTCCGAAATTTTGTCTCTAATTAGAATATAACAAATTTCTTCCACTTCAAAACATAAGTTCGTTCTCTAATCATGTCATCATTCACTGTTGTACAATCTGAAATACAAGCAGTATCGCAAACACACATAAAAATCCCAAACACCATTCTAGCAAGGGGCCAATTGAATACTGTCGACACACTGGTTATATTTATTTAAGATCTGTTTAACAGCAGCCTCCCCTTAAACTTAGACATATAGGTCTCAATCCTTTAGGTTTTGGGACTTAAATTTTGTAGGCACTTCCAATTTCCTCACCATCTTATTCTCCTCTAATTTATCATCCTAACAATATCTGGTAAACCTACAAATTACGAAATTTTCATTGTATGATTTCTGCACATTCTTCTTATTTCTTCTTAGCTCTTTGTTGCCGAACACTCTCAATCTATTATCTCCTCTTGGGCGAGAAAACATGTTTCACACAAATACAAAACAACAAATGAATGAGCTTTACAAATGAGACTGCACCATGTAAACCTACAAATATATTTTTGTATGGGAAAACTATAGAGCACACATAGTATAGGAATGGATCACGACTGAAGAAAGGAAAATCGCGGCCTTTCCACAAATTTCGGCTAGAAGCTGTCACTGTTTCCCATAACTGATATTGTTAGATGACTACATAAATGGCCACCAGCTATCTGTAAGAAGCGAATCAAAATTACTCTATTATAATATGTGTGGTTTATTAACAAAGTAACTCTGAAATGCGACGGAATCGATAATATATATCCTGTCAAGTTTAAATTAACTAAAAAATGCACGTGTTCCATTAACCAGTGGTATTAACGCCAAACAAAACAAGTTCGTACGGAGTAGGCTTCAAGAATTAAATCACAACATGCTATTAGTACCAAATGACAGGATATAATACAGGAAATAATTTTGCATGTAAACCAACTGGCGAAAAACGTTGCGACTGAAAGAAAATTCATATCATTCAGGACACTGGTGTCCCTTTACAAAAAACAGCGAACTGGATATACAGCAGCCAAATTAGTACAGCCTCGAAAAAGTACCCAAAGATATCTTACTGGGCGTAAATATTTTCTTAACCGAAAAAAAAATTCTGTCATAAAACAACCAGTGTGCTGGGGACAAGAAGAAATGGACATTTCGGTATTACCTTAGAAGTTATATAATAGCAGAGTTTATTATTACCCTCTATAACCCTAAACTACCGTCCCATAAACCACAAACACAACCACCATTAACACGCTATCAACCTTCCCACCTACTACTACCACCACCACCACCACCACCAACACCACTACTACTACTACTACTACTAATACTAATACCACTACTACTGCTACTACTACTACTACTGCTAATAATAATAATAATAATAATAATAATAATGTGAGAAAACGGCGGGGACATTATTTGTGTTTTAAAAAATAAGTTTTTTAGTAAGTATGGAACAAAATATTCATTTACAAAACTGAGGCGTTAAAATAAATAATAATAAATTTTAATAAAAGACGCCTCTCATACTATTTGTAATAGTTTCCGATATGATTTAGTGTGTGTGTCTCCGCATATAAGTCCTTTGCTGCTGCTGCTGCCGCCACCGCCGCCGCCGCCGCTGCCGCCGCTGCTACTTCTGCTGCTGTTGCTATTTTCTCGTCCCCAAAGTAAACACATAAGCATTAGACGTGTAAGTACAAGAGCAACTGTAACCACTTTAGAAAATGATCAATTTTCTGTCGCTCCTTTTATTTTTAAAGAATACAAGAGCAAGCTTAGACGAATAAGTTCATCGGTGTACACAGTGAAGTCCTGATATTCCTCCGGTTGGGTTCGCATTATAGAGGGCACGTTCTGTTATGCAGCTTCCACTCGCCGAAATGAGTTTTAAATTTTTAATTTAAAATGAAAATACTTCTCCTACGCTTCCATTTACAAGCTCCTTTCATTCTTTCTGATTTTCACCCAAGTAAACCAATCAGGGAACCCAATAACAAATCGAAGATATTAACAAATATTTTATGTACAAACTTTTACGTGTACCACACCCAAATGATGTTCGCAATTCAAAAGAAACCGCAATAAATGAATTAGAAAATGTGAGAGCGGCCGGTTGGAAGTAATGACGGGTTAAAATAAAATCAATCGCACAGATGGACCGACACCGCTACAACAGCCCTCGTAATAAAGCACACACTACAGACATTGTCACACAAAATGTCAGGTATTTAACACTTCCGTTTGGTGTTCTTGTTGACCAAATGAAGGCTATCCAAACACAGCATTTCTGTACCTTCACTCAGCACCTCAAGGCATATGCACGGATGGTACCTTACATTAGGTACAGAACACTTCCTTCTACATACGCTTCAAGTACTCGTTCACGAATAATACTAGTGTTAAACCTATATTATATTAGGAATTTTAAGCGTTGTGGTCAAGCGGGGAACTGATTCGAATTCGAAAGGTCCGGGTTTAAACTTATAGGCCGGTTAACATGACTAAGACTTTGCGATTTCCCTCAGTCCCTCCAGTCAAGCACATCTAATATTAACTCAAATTATGCCACAAGTGCTAACTTCCACATCCTTTCCAATTTATTATTCAGTAATAATCCTATCATTCAATGCTCTGTAATATGATCCACTGAGAGCATCATCGTTAAACAAAACACAGGTATATTCAATGACGTTAAATAAACCAAAAAAGAGCTGTCTCCAGCCTTACAACTACCACCTCATGGAAGATCCGCACAAAAGGCAGGTATTCTTGACACAGTTTCAATGTCTTTTTGAAAGTGGCCTTATTACGGGGACAGGCAGAGGCAAATGATACCATTTCGTGTCGGTGTCCTTGTCCGTGTCGGTGTCCGTGTACGTGTCCCTGTGTCGATGTCGATGTCAGACTCGGTGTCGCAGTAGGCGTCCATCTTTAAAAAGGGCTGGACTGAGAGGCCTGTTAGCTACATGGGGGCAACAAAGCATAAGGTACTGAAGAAGACATTTGGACAGAGGAGGGAGCAAGTAGTAGGAAAATGGAGTGAAGGGCTTCATGACTTGTACTCCACACTAAATATTTTTTGGGTGTTCAGATCAAGGAGGATGGGATACGAGGGGCATGTAGTATGCATGCTTGAGCATATAAATGCATAGCTGGGTTTAGTGAGGAAATCTGAAGGAAAGAGATCACTTTGAAGATTCAGGACTAGATGGTAGAATAATACGAGTATTAAAATAAATTCCAAAGCAATCGGATTGGAAGGTGTGGAAAAGGATTACTCTGGCGCAGTTAAGGTAAAAGTTGCAGTCTCTTTTAAGCATGGTAATGAATGTTCAGGTTCCAACAACTGCAGTAAATTTCTTGACTATCTTAGAAACTATTAGGTTCTGAAGAACTCCGCATCCTTATCAAATACCGTAACACGAGTAAGATGCATTTAAGGGTATTTGGAACACAGTTTCGGTAACACCTTTTTCCTAGGTGCAATAACTTGGTCCATAACGTTAAGCAGCTCCTGCTTCTAATACATCTTGCGCTCTCTCTCCCACTCTCTCTCTCTCTCTCTCACTCTGTCTAGCGGATTAAAGTTTCGCAGCAAGATAAATGCCCTTGCCACCACCCCCATTCTTTACGCGTGTAGGCTGTCATGGTAATCACAGGCCAGCCGACTTTTCCCAGGGTACAAATTAAATCTTGCTCCTATTCCTGTATTTCATCACGATCGGACGTTAATTGAACAAGCGGAATCTTACCCTTCTACAGCCTTTTTCGCCCCTTCCTACTTTATAAAAATCCAGAATCCTAACTTTACTGAATTAACCATGAAGCAGTGTAAAAACTACTACGGACCGATGCAACGATTCTTGACCCTTCCCTAGCACAAGGCATTAGGCGCCTAGAGATTTGGTTCGCGCGCAAATTCGAACAGTGCTCGAAATATTAATGATTGTGTCCATTCTCTGGGTCTGATACCCCGTATAAAGAGTCCTATAAACTGTCTAATAATAATAATACGTTTTTAATTGTATTCTACACCTAAAGAGCTAAAAGTTTAAAAATACTAGTATATTGACTAGTGCTAAACTTCGTCTCTCTTCTTCAGGAGTGAAGAATATTGAGGCCGTTTGCGAAAAATGTGTGGTGAGGACAGTGTTTGGACCTGGCAGACAACAAGTAGCAGGAAAGAGACAAAACTGCTTAATATGTAGATGAGTGATCAGCTGGTCGCAGTAACCTCTACTGACAACACACATCACTCAAAACAGACAAACATCAATGCCCTGGTGGATTCGAACCCACAATCTCAGCAGGCGAGCAGCCACAGAACTACGCCTTAGACCGCGCGTCCACTGGGACCGGCTTATACAATGTCGTCCGCATTAAATATTATTAATTACTTAAATGCCACGCAATTAAGGCACATGGGGGAGTGTAGGTGTAGCTCCACTCTTTCTTAACCTCTAAACTAGACGCATATAAGTGGTCAACTGCACGTCCACGGCCTCTTTACACGCGGGAAATAGCCCCCAGTAGCCACTGACTAGGAGGCGGAGTGGGCCCCAAAGCGGTGTGAATATTTTGGAGGAGAAATAAATCTCTCGCCCCTACCAGGATTCGAATCGCGAACCGTGCAGTCCGTAGCTCAGAAACCGCCCCCTCTACGCCTAGTCTATAAAGTTAGAAATTAAAATATGCCGAAGTATATGAACTGAATGCCACAGTTCTTTCGGGACAAGTAAGGAACAATAAAATACGCAAAAACCAGGTAGCCTAAACTTGTTGGGTTGGACGGGAAGTCAAATCAATAAGCCAAAGGTATGGCACTCAAAATAAGAAATTCGTATATCCAGTAACCTTATTAAATACCACTTACTTCTATCCGCGAACTATAAAAAAGGTCAGATTTTAAATTTCACCTTTCCAAAGAAACTAATGTCGTTTGTGTTGTCCACAAAACAACCATACATAAATCATAACTGAAGAATGCTAAAAAAATATGCTATAGTAGACAACTTAAGTCAGTTACAAGTGATGATCTAACAGCGACAAAGGATTATATTAGCTTCTTCTTGGTGGAAATTTTGACGCAAATATGGCGCCAGGCAGTGACAATGTTCCCCATCCGTGACAAGAGTGAAACCAGGTGTAAATTACAACAATTAATTAATTTTTTGCTGCAGAATAAAAGTTAAACACTGGTTAATATTACAGCAATCTTAGTGGCTATGTGAGATTTTGTAATCTTATTTCGCTGCGAATTATGATTGCTGGAATATAACTATACTAAACATTCCTGTACAAAATAGGACAGAATGAAGCCTGACCTTCGACAGAACACGTGGTTTAATAAAGTAATGGGGAAAAAGTAAACAAAATCAAGAAGAAGGCAAAATAAAAGTAGTGCAAAAGAAATAAAAGGCGCAGGAGAAATAAATTAATGAAACTGATAGGAAGAACTAGATGGCGAAATGATGCAGTATACGAAAAGAAACACAGCAAGGAAATAAAGAGAAGGGGAGAAGTATGTGAAGAATCAGAAGTGCAACGAGAAGAAAAACAGAGAAAGAAATTTTAAAAATAAAAAAGAAAATAAATATTAAACAAGAGTATGAGTTTAATTTTTAAACCAAAACTGAGAACTGTGCTACAGACTGGACGATTCAGAATTCGAATCCCGGTAGAAGTAAGAAATTTTCCTACTTTTCAAAAGTGCGTACTGGCTATGTAGCGGGTGTTCCTTCCTGGCAGCAGGTAAAGATGCCCGAGGAGTGAAGCTAACCACTTACCTCCGTCTAGCGCCGAACTTAAGAATCACTGGATCCGTACTTCGAATCCCCCCACATTCTTTCATATTGTGAGCAGGAACAACTACACCTTTTAGCTTTGACCAACATTGTAGGTTATGGTGGTCACTGGGCCGGGGAGAGATTGATCACTCAGCTCCAACTAATACCGAAGAATAGTAGAGCTGTACCTTCACGGCGTTTTGGTTAATTAAGCAAAAAATTTATTCCACTGCTATCCTGTAATTAGTATTCTCTGTTATTGCAGCTTTTCTTCAAAACAAGCCCAACACCAGGAAGGCACCTTCAGAATCTGGCTGTTATATGTCCAACCTAATTAGACTGCAGCAAGCATAAAGTGGAGGTCACTCGCAACCCTACCTGTCGTATCCAACCTTGAGAAAAGAAAGGTCGAGAGAGAAAGGCAATCAAGCACTTTTTTACCACCCTAGTAATGGTAACAGTGCAACTCATATGCATCAACAGAGTCCCTACAGTGGCTGTATGGTTCATAAACCGCCTCTTTATGCAACCATACAAAAAGCCATGGCAGCACAAGAAAGTTGCTAACTTCATTAAGCCTTTGAGAAAGGAATTTTATGTAACAAATATTCAAGTCTTTACCGCACAGTAAACACGTAAGGAGTTTCCACTGCAAAGACCACTCGGTTAGTAATGTACCGGAAAATCATCACCTTTTTTGTGACAATCATATTAAACAGACACATGCACACTGTTGGAAAACCGTAAAGATTTTATTTCTGAAGAGTGAAATGTATATGTATCAATATACATATATAAACACACATATATGTGCATGCATAGGTATGTATGTATATACATATATCCTGTTCTTTGAAAAGTTAAATTATGCCTTTTGAACTTTCTTATTGCCTTGCAAGAGAATAGAAAATGTCTCGCAATAAAGAACTTCGTAGTTGTTCTATTTACCTAATTATTTACAAAATAAATTGGCTGGACAGGTAGCTCGCATGGGACAGACAGAACCTTAGAAAAGATGAGCAAAATCCTTTGAATCTCACGTGCCCAAAATTCATCACCACACAATTCCATCTCATTTGGTGCTATGTAACTACCTACTTTGAAGTATCATACAATTTCGCTCTGTACATGCCACCTAGGAATATGAGGGAATTGAGGTATAGCTCCACTCGCGCTTAACCTTGGACCTAGACGGAAACTTGTAGACAGCTTCTCGCCCCGGCTGCATTACCCCCCGAAAATTACCACCGCACCCACTGCATAGGAGGTTCAGTGGACCATACAGCCGGTGTGGGCGTTTTAAAGAAAAGAACATCTTAAAAATATAATGGCCATTACATCTGTACAGAATAATGTGTTAAAATATGTCCAGCCCTTTAGACAAACTGACTCATTTTCATGTAACATATAACTGGCCACTATCCCAAATCATTTTACAGTTCCATGTACAATTTGGTTCATCATACACAGGACGGAGGTAGCAGAGAGCTAACGTAGGTACTGCTGGTGCTCATCGCTGTCACAAATTAATGAACCACATCAGTTAGCTGCACCACACTGTCTTCTCCAGATGCGGGTCGCTAAATATTTGTGACTTAGTGGCAACAATTTCTAAGGCTTTCTTGAAACCATCAGATTTGTGAATCGATTGAACTTCAACAGAAGAAAGGACAACTCAAATTTAACTTTCAACAAGAATGGAATGGTGTATCCGATTTCATTCTTCCTAATGCATTACATCGCTCATTAAACGGCAGTTTGTCGTAACACACACATTTCGTCAAACTGAGATTCCCGCATTACTAGACAGATTGGTTAAAAACACGCCTTCTGTCAAAATGTTGTGTCCACAAAAAAATTGCTTGTCCTTATACATTCGTAAGAACATAACATATATGAGTGTTGGTCTGTTGAGGGTCGGTCAAGCTTTGTTTATCTCCGGTTAAACTCTTTATCGGTGGGACACCACAAACTGTTGTTTCTTGATATGTGATTTAACACAACTCACGGTCAAGGACAGAGGTGTGTATTGTTGGTCTGAATCTTGAAACGGAATATCAATTTATTGATTTTATTTGACACACAATTATAATTGTAACACTTAATTTCAGTTACTTAAATACTGAAGCTTAAATGTCTTATGAGATTTTACACTGTGTCGATTGCAAAACAGCTTAATCTTTCTTAGGACTGTAGCGCCTTATTCTTCAGAGTCAAGAGTTCCTAAACTTCTTGTTCTTAGACTGCTTGACCCTAAAGACGAAGGCACTTCCATCGTTCGAAACGTCGGTAAATACATACTACTCTACAAAACTTAACACCTCGAAACACTTATTTCTTTAGAAACGGCGCTGTTAGAACCTCAGTCTCAACATGAATTTTGTAGGTCTACATACGAATACAAAACTCTGGTCCGAAAACCCGACGTGTTAGTAGTCCCAGACACTGAAGTATGATAATATTAAAATTACGTAGATTAAGTACATTTATAAAGTGTGTTATGTGATACTTCATACGTTTAAAGTTACAAATATGTTCATAATTCTGAAAATATATCTTGCAACTATCAGCTATTCACACTCTACACTGGTGGCAATTACGCTTATAAATAAGCCACTAATCTGTTTAACTAAAATATATCCAGTAAACTGAGAAAAAAAGAGAGTAAATTAAAACCACGTTTTTGGCACTTGAATGCATAACTTGACTTAGTCAAAATTATTATCGATGCAATTCAAAGTATAAACCATGACATAATTTTGACCGAAATTCTTAATCTTTGCTCTATTATAATAGAAAAAACTATTTTTCTCCTAATATAAATATACATATAAAAAAGAACGCCTGGCCATGGGGGCGCCAACATTAGATATTTTTTCAGAATTTTTTACAATATGCTGAAGTTAATAACATTTTACCTCTGTTAAGTAAATGGCACATTTTATACTATTTCAGGTATTTTGACTCTAGTTTGGTCTTCTATGATCATAATCATTGTAACATACATACCATATTAACTTTTTTTAATAAAGCGCACGATATCATCACACGAATTTGTGACTGTCCTTACTAATCAGTTCCCTGTGTGTATGTGACAACAGGAACCTCCAAATGAAGGTAGCAATATATCGTTTCTGTTTACCTTCGTATCACAGTTCATGAATACAAAAAAAGGGGGGGGGCACCTAATTTTTCCCCAATTTCTTCTTCATTCACCAGATTACCACAATGTTAAACTTAATATCAAAGATGTAAAATGCACAGGCGTGGACTGGATTGAGATGTCTCAATACACGGTTCACTTACACAGAGCGGTAACATGCTAGTTAAACTCTGAGTGCCACACAAGGCAGAGACTATCTAGATGATCTAATCAAGTATCAGGTTTCCGATACAGATTTCTCTCTATGGACATGGTGAGTGTAAAAATTTCACTTCCAACTGTGAGTAGGCACTATCGAGTACTCAATCAATATTCCCGTGAGAGCAATACCCTCATTAGTCTTTAGCGGTTGCCGTGCTGTTACAGTCAAAGCAATTGCAGATTTCGTGGTAACATTTTCAACGTTAATTTTGTAATTAATACATGCATGGCTTGCACGACATAAAATTCCTTATACATCGTTCCACATTAACAGATTGTTTTAAATACGTCTAACGAAATATTCCCCAACTCACCCCTCATTCATTTGGAAGTTGCACTGTCAGGACGTGAAGGAGAGAACACGATCACATTACAAATTTACGTTCCATCCACCCCGTGCATCCCGCCTGCTGAAACAAGAGTTCCGGACGGAAGGAGAAGGATGCTGCCACCCCTTTAGACCTTATATCTCTTCAATCCCCCCGATCGTACTGATCAAGACAGACCCCCAGCCCACTGATCTATTGATCTCATGTTCCAAGACTTTAATACTGAGAAGGAAAGGGGGCAAAATGGTCAGATTGGCGGGGGTGAGCTTTGGACTGGTATGGTTTTTAGACTGCTGAAGGCAGCAGAAATAGCTGATTGATTATTTCCATGCAGGAAACAGAGGAAAAACTATGAACCACTTCTTTAAGAGCATAAAACTTTAGTATAATACAAAAGAAAGAGAAGGGAATGTCTTGTTTTATTAATTGTTTTGATTGAAGGGTGGGGAGTGAACTATTGTGCAAGGGCGCACAAGAATAGAATGAATCTGAGTGTGGGTTTGACATGGAAAGTCATTATTCAAGGATCGTAAGCCTTAGTTTAAGAATCTTATTTATATGGATTTCTATTCATAAATTACAAAAGAAAATGTACACTGAAAATAACAATAGTTTCTTCTGACAGAATGATCCAGACCAAGCTACCTTAATAACATATTTCCGCCAACGGCTTGTATTAGATTTTCAGGTAAAGCGAAGCTCTTTCCTTTCATGTCTCCTGAGCCCAATTAATATTCCTCTACAGGTACACAACACACTACCGTTGCCTGCATTAAGCAATACCACAGACGATAACTTCCGTGTAATTCGTAAAAAGATTAATATCGAAAGCCACATTCTAAAGCGTACGTTACAAAACTTTTGGACACAGTGAATTGCTCTGACGACAGAAAATTTCCGTAATCTACCACAGCATGTGATGTGTTAATATTTGGTCAACTAGACAACAAATGTAAAACAGCAAAATGACAACAAACATATAAAAGCACAATTGTTTCATTTATTGAAGTTAATCTTTTCAAACTAAAATAGTTTACCACAATGAAAATTAGTTTTTCACTAGCCCTCCTAATGTGAATTCATTGCAGGTCACTACATATCTTGGAATAACTTACTGAAAGAAGGTTCATAATTATTTAGGCAGAAGTGAAGGCAGAATTTTAAATGTTCATCGGTAAGACGGTTTCGATATCTTCGTTTAATTATCTTCATCTGGGAGAAGGCAAAAAAAATGCTGTGTAACGAAGAGCTGTTGGTCGTGCTGAGGCAGCCGCAACCGACTGGTAGCTCACGATCTATTTGTTCGGCCTATTCTCGTCTGGAGGGTAAAACTTCCTTTCCTATTCGAATGTATAAGGATGAAATCTCGGCTCGGATACCGGATATCTTGACTCAGGTTTTCTTAAATTTTTTCAGTCCCACCAGGTAAATTTCGAAAGAGTGACTCATATTAGGCTGCATCATTCCACACCCTTCCCAATTCATAATTCCACTAATCATTACACCATTCGAACCCAAAATGCCTGAGCTACTGACAAAATCGTTACTCGTAGTCAGACTGGAAGTAAATAAGCAAATGACCACACTACAGTTTAACAGCCTATCATCCAAGCTAGTGTAATGGCGTCGTAGTTAAATGAACCACGATTCACAATAAAAAAAGTTTCTAAAAACCTGCACATTCAATACACTTATAAAATCCGAAATATTTGTGCGCGCATATCTGACCGGGATATCGTGGATTTGATTCTCATTCAGAACTTGAACACTTGCGTCAAACCGTCAGCAATTACGCTTGTCACTATACGCCCCTCAATATGGCAACTGCCATAGGAAGCCCCCCCACCCCCCCCCCCCCCCCCCCCCCCCTGCGCCCTCTCTTCACCCTCCTCAGCACCCCCTACCTGGGCGTTTTTTTCTGTTATTTGTGTTTCCGTTTTTCAAAC
>Ga0123354_10003892_pt1 | contig 20854 bp, 14 predicted proteins | sample TergutLab28metaG_2_FD_97872 | JGI IMG/M metagenome (GOLD analysis project Ga0123354, IMG submission 97872) | Labiotermes labralis P4 segment gut microbial communities from Petit-Saut dam, French Guiana - Lab288 P4 | ecosystem: Host-associated > Arthropoda: Insects > Digestive system > Gut ...
ATTGTCTCAAAAATTATCCAACGCTCATCTTTGGTCAAGTTAACACTGTACTTTTTATTCATAACTAAGCACGTGTTAACATATACAATCAACACTTATTTATAATGCGGTCAAAGCAGTATATGAAACGGGATTACCAGCAGCATTAACACCACCATTTAGAGAGTACTCAATAGAATACGACGGAGTAGCAGTCCAAACTGCAGTCAAAGTAACATCGCCAACAGTACCAGCAGGAATAATTCCATTCTGTAAAACAATCAAAGACCCATCAGCACAGCTCATAATCCAATATGAAAACACATAGCCCTGCATGGACGGATCAGCAATACTAAGAGGCAGATTGCTCACACTATAGGAAACAGGATTAGCAGCAACATTGACACCTCCATTTAACACATAACTAATACTGTATGATTGGACACTTGGACTCCAAACGGCGCGCAAAAGGACATTACATGCACTACCAGCAGGAATGCTATAGGAGGGCGACAAAGAAGACACTGTGCCATTAGAATAAATTGCAATCCAACCCAAAAATGAATAACCCGCCTTAGAAGGGTTATTGATGATAATTGGGAAATTACTTGTTACCGCATACTCAACAGGATTCCCAGCAGCATTAATACCGCCATCCAAATCGTAGGTAATAGAGTACAAAATTGGAACAGGGTCCCAAACGGCAACCAATGTAAGATTACCATAAGTACCAGCAGGGATACCAGAAGCAGTCAATGTAAACATTGTACCATTTTCACATCTCACCATCCAACGCAAAAAAGTATAACCCAACATAGTTGCATTAGCTACACTAAGCAGATGAGCATTCTCCACATTGTATGTAACCGGGTTAGTAGGAGCGTTAGTACCGCCCTGCAGCACATAGGAAATGTTGTACTGAACAACAGACCAAGTCGCAGTTAGAGTAAGATTGCCTGCAGTACCGGCAGGAATAACTCCGTTTTGCAAAACAAACTCGGTACCATTAGCAAAAGCGGCACGCCAATTCAAAAATGCATAACCTGACTTAGTGGGAGCAGCAATGCTAAGGGGAAGCGCAGTCACATTATATGAAGTTGGATTATCAGGGGCATTAACGCCGCCATTTAACACATAGCTGATGCTATAGGAGGTGGGTGCAGTTTCAAATATAGCAGAGTTTACCCATAGAGCTGGATAAACAAGTCCATATTCGTCGTAGACGCCTGCGGGGCTCAAGTTGTATTGGAAAACACGTCCAGAAAGGGTTGCGCCATAGCGGTGGTCCATTGCGCCGGCTGTGAATGAGAGGTCCCCTGTAGAGCGTAGCCACATTCCATAGCCGCGTCCGGAGGGGAAGTTGATTTTGTCATAGTTTGTTACTGCGAGGGTGGAGCTTTTTTGGTTGGATTCATACATGTTTCGCATAAAGTATAGTTTAGAGCAAAAGTTTGCTGCTTCGCTGTAGCTTAATGCGAAAGCAATGTCATCACCCACACCGACTTGGTAAATGGTTGGTTTGCTTAGTCCGTTTGTTAGTGATGTTGAGGGGTTACAGCAAGTTCCAAGGGCATTTTTTGCGGTATTTTGCATTGTGTAATCGCGTAATCTGGCGTCTGCGGGTAGATTATCTGCTGCACTAAAGGCGCGTCCGTTAAACCAATTGTTGATAATGTTGCGGACATTGGAGTTTAGATAATTATTTGTTGCACCAAAGTTGGTGTATTGCCATGCTGGGTCATTGTAGCGGGATGCTTGGGAGTACCAATTGAGGTAGTTTTTGCGTACGATCAGTGAAAAGTCACCGTTTTGGGCGATTTCTATCCAATCAGAGGTATCACCAGCCATATTTGCTGGGAGAATTCTGCCGGTGACACCTGTTGGTGTGTCTGTGATAGGGGCAGCGGTACTTGCTTGGATAGGGAAAAACAGCACTAAGAGTAAGGCCGCCACTAATGGTAAGAGTAAAATTTTTTTCATTTTTGAAGATTTTAGGTCAAACAATGTATATTTCATGTTAATCACATTCAGTCACTCATTTTAAGACGTGAACTATAACCTACTAAGCAAGTTATATATCTTTAGGGAAAAACAATGATACAGCAGTCTGAGAAAATACGCTAAAGAAAAAAGAAGCAGGCGCCTAGTTCACCATTTTTAGACGTGGTTGAGCGGCAAATCAATTTGACTGTTTAAACAAACAGCCAAACATGAGTGAAAGGTTAGTTTTTGGGTGACTGAAGATGGGAAGATGCGGAGGTTTTGCTTTTTTGTCGGTTTGCGTCTTTTTGTATGCTTAGGTAGAAGAAGATCAGGGTTAGGATTTCTGACACAAAAAGAGCGGCATTTACGATGGTCCAGCTATCCACAGTCCCCATTTGGAGAGACAAATCTTGGGTTAAAAAGAACACCAAGATACCTGCAATACCCAAGATAAATGCTGTAAACAAACACACTTTGCTAATTGCTTTTTTCTGGGTTTGTTTCTGTCTTTTTTGTAGCAAGACACAGATAACGACAAGAAGGGCTATGAGACCAATTATGCTGAACACCAAGTTCGCAAGTGCCCAAGTGGCCAAGGGTTCTTCTGGTTCAGGAGAAGGCGTTGGGACATCATCAGGATCATCTTTAGGCTCAGAGTCATTTGAAGGCGGTACTTTTTGAACAGGGACAGAGCTGTAAGGTCTGTTTGGTAAACGGCTATAACCACCATCATCTTTATTATCGCTACTGCCGCTGCTGCCACCGCCGTTACCGTCATCATTTTGTATGTATTGGGCTCTGACGGTGAGGTCAGAGACTATATTGTTAAAGGCAGGGGACCAGCCGATAAAAGTATAGCCGGATCTAGATGGATTATCAGGGGCAGTTGCCGAGTGGCCATATTCAACAGTTTCTTCTTTTAGAAGAGTATCGTTCCAATCTACAAACCGTACCACAAACAGGTCTGGTTCAAGTTTGGGAATTATTTCCCATTGAGCCACATATACAGCATTACCGGTTACTGTTGCACTTTGTGTTGGCAACCAGCTGGTAAATCTCCAGCCGTCTTCAGCGGTTACCGGAGGTGAGACAGGAGTTGGGTCACCATAAGCAAGATTATCCGTTACTTGCTCAGCAAAGATGCCATGTGCCCCAGGCTGGTAGGTTACGGTATATAGAGTTTGTTCCCACACTGCAAACAGAGTGGTATCACTTAGAATGGTAAAAGTTGAGCCCTCGACGTAAATTGGTGTAACTGCATAAGAATTTAGAGCCCAGCCAAGAAAAACATGTCCAGTTCTAACTAGATTACCTTGGCCAAGCACCTGCACTAAACTGCCTGATGCATACGGACTGGCAGCATCTACAGGTACACTGCCGCTTGTATGGCCGTTTCCATTATATGTTAAACCATAATTTATCGCAATGTTTTCAGGAGTATAGTAGAAAATGAATTCATTATTAGTTAAATTTAGCACTGCAGACTTGGAAGTTGGGCCTACAATGGTATAGCCAGCAATAGGCGGTGCGTATTCAGTTACAGTGGAAGCTATTATGTCAAATTTTGTCACACTGGGAGCTACTGAGGCGGTCGTGCCAGTCAAGTAGTAGTGTATTACATAATCGGCAGTGTTTGGCGGGTCCCACATTGCACGCAGAGTAATATCGCCGGTGGTGCCAGTAGAGATGACGGATCCAGGCATCTGTTTCCAGCTGCCATTAGCGCAAATAGCCATCCAATACAGAAAAACATGCCCAGGTCTAGATGGGATACCGACATCAAGAGGCAAAATTTCCACATTATAGGAGGAGGGCCCAGAGTGACCGCCGCTATCGGCATAGTTAATGTTGTAGTTGATTGGGCCGTTCCAAGTAGCAGTTAGGGTAATTGCGCCAGTAGTACCATCAACAATACTAAGAGAAGTTGTTGGAGTAGTCACAGGCAAAGTTCCATCGGAATATATTGCAGTCCATCCCGCGAACTCGTAGCCTAATCTATAAGGGGCTGAAATTACAATCGGGAAATACTCGTTATCCCCAAAATATTTTTCTCTATTAAGAGGATGATTAACTCCCCCATTTAACTCATATGTGATAGGAAAGCCTCTAGGTGAAGTGTCAAAGATTGCAGTTAACTCAATAAGGCCAATTGTACCCGCAGAAATAACAAGATCTCGCTGTGGTTCAAGCACTTGTGTGCCATTGATCCAGTATGTGATGGCCCAGCCCATGAATTCGTAAACTGGATCATATGCATCAGCTATGAGGGTGTCATAAGCATTGTTGTATGTGGCAGGGTTGCTAATTGGGTTGGTTCCGCCCATATCAAAAGTATAGATTATGGCGTATGTTTCTCCGCGTACAACAGATATGATTGGAGAAGAGAGCAACAATGCCACAAACATTAAAGAGAGGAGGGATAAAAAGGTGTTTTTTCGGTAGCGTTTCAAGTTAAAATTTAGGCTAGGTCTTACTTTGGTCATACATTTAACCACAACAGTATACAATACCTACCAAGGAGGACATTTATAAGAATTACGTCATAAGACTATTAACACAACATAGCTGCATGCTAACTCTCGAATGATAGAACACGACTCCATCAACTAATAACGACAACTATTCCACTAAGTTTCAAATAACAAAACAGACAACAGTCCATCCAGCCAACATTTGGACACTAACCAGCATAATCAACTATCGCGACACAGAAATCAAGAACGTTATGCCAAGTTTACACTTTCCAAAATAGCAACAGATACCTCAACCATATTGAAACATTCACGTTTACTGTGAAATCGATTGATTTAGATCATGAAGTGGATGCTTTACACAGTTGACTCAGGATTGTTTTAGAAAATGCGATATTTTCACATTCAACTTGTTATGAAATTCGGCTTGTGCTTCAACATAGAGGTCACGAACGGGACAGAAAGGCACGGCGTCTCGGCTACAAAATTTATCCTCTTCCATACACCGATTTATATTCATCGTCTTTTCAAAAGCAGACACGATATGTAATATGGATAGATTATCAGGATCTTTTTGTAGCACAAACCCACCAGTTGAACCGCGTATTTCACGTATTATCCCAGCATTTTTCAAGGTTCGGGCGATTTTGTGCATATAGGTACAGGGTATCCCCATCTCCATGCAAATCTCATTACTACTTGCTACACCATTTTTATTTGCTAAATACAATACAACTCTTATACCGTAATCAGTCGTTACGTTTAATTGCATTCCATACCCGCCTATATAGCCTATAGTTACTGAAGATAGTTCTGTCTCACGGTGACATATAGACATTTCCATGAAAACATAAAGCTAACCACTACTTACAGCCACATAGCAGCCAAGCCTAAACGCTCAAAAGCCTTAAAGCACTCATCAGCCACTAAAACCCAGTTGATTGTTATGAAGGATCAAAGTCCAGCTTTGCTGACCTATCTTGAGGAGCGTGGAATTAGTCTTCAAAGTCTAATTGATAGTGCACTTGAGATGTATGTGCCCCATCCCGGTATTGAAACGGTACAGAAAGCCACCGAGCTGTTAAGAGAGGAATTTCTCGATATACTCCAAGATGTCAATATCTCTACGCTTATTGTTGCGGCTTTTCATGCTCAAGAAGAAGCTCAAAATGGTCGAATCCCAGGTTTAACCATTGAGCGGTTTATGGGTAAGCCGGGGCTTGTTGCTGATGAGCTGATTGGGATAGCCATAGCGACCTACATTGGTGGTTCGCGGGGTATGTTTGAGTTTGTACGCTTTGATCAAGCTAAGCCTGGGATTTTGCGGGAGCTACCGCCACTGACCAATGATGCGATTGGTGCTTTGGTTGCGGGAGCATCCTCAAATGTTTATACCAAGGCACTCAAAGATACTGGGCCAACAGTCTAGTGGCGTAAATTTTAATACCGTGCCGGCTGTGTGGGTTACTGTTGGCTCGGATGGTTAAATCGCGTCTCTGTATTGTAACCCACACGTTTCTACCTCATGTTGGCGGCATTGAGAAAGTGGTAAACGAACAAAGCAAACGTCTTTTACATAAAAATTATGCGCCAAGGGTAGTGACTAATCGTATTCAAACACCTAAACACTACCAAGTAGATGGGGTGCCGGTGGATTGTTATGAATCGCTCAATACGGGGTTTCGCTTAGGCATTCCTTACTCGATTCCAACCATCCCCAGCCTGCCCACATTTACCAAAGCTATAAAACATGCTCAAATCGTTCATGCTCATGGTCACCCCTATTTGACCTCTCTTCTTGCAGGTAAATTGGCCAAGTTTTATGGCAAGCCCTTTGTGTTAACCCAGCACAATACCTTTATCGATTATAACAATTTTTTTAATCAAGTTGAATTAGTCAACGACTTGGCGGTGGGAAAACAGAACCTAAACACCGCAGACAAAATTATAACCATAAGTAACGCCACCAAAAACTATGTTCTTCGCTTAGGTGCTAACCCCAACAAGATCAGAGTCATCTACAACGGGGTAGACTTGGTTAGATTTCGACCCCAACCTGAACAAAAAACAGCACTCCGCCAAAAACTAGGCCTCCCAAAAGATGCGGTGATTGTTTTGACGGTTAGGCGGCTGGTATATAAAAACGGTGTAGACACCTTACTTGACTGCGCAAGCATTGCGGTTAGGGCGAATCCAAAGATTGTGTTTTTGGTTGCAGGTAAGGGGCCTGATTTGGAGAGTGTGCGTCAGCAGGCCAAACAGCGTGGAATTGCCGCTAATTTTAGGTTGGCGGGGTTTGTCAGTGATGGGGATTTGGCGGGGTATTATAATTTGGCGGATCTGTTTGTTTTGCCCTCCAAATCAGGGGAGGGATTGCCCCTTGTGGCACTGGAGGCTATGGCCTGTGGTTTGCCGGTTATAGCGACTAATGTGGGGGGTATAGGAGAGGTTCCAGTAGCAGAGTTTGGTAAATTAGTGCCACCCAATCAACCCGAGCATCTTGCTGAGGCAGTTTTAGAGTTTGCCAAGGTGGAGTTTGGTTCTCAAACATTTGAGTTGCGCGCAAGGGTGGAAGAGCGCTTCAGTTGGGAAGCAAACGTCAAGCAATTACTTGAAATATACGAAGAACTTATTTAACCGCCGAGGCAAAACAATATAGCCCTCTAATACATGTGGTAGCCAATGACGACTAAAGTTGAACTGGTCTCGGTTGTTATCCCAACACTCAACGAAGCCGGAAACATCTTGGAAGCCATAGAAACCATTCAGAAGAGTTTGATTTATCCCAACGAAATCATTATCGTTGATGGTAACTCTACTGATGGCACCAAAGAGATCGTCAAAAGCCTTGGTTATTGTCGCTTAATTGTTGAGCCCCGGCGCGGCTATGGTTTAGCGCTTCTAACAGGGATGAAAAACGCGAAAGGTAACATCATCATCATGGTTGATGGTGATGGCACCTATGAAGTTCGCCATATCAATCGTATGATAGCTAAAATGGTTGAAACCGATGCTGATATGGTGTTAGCTACTCGTATGTATGATCCTAACAAGGCTATGGGTTTGATGAATTTCATCGGTAACAAAGTCATAACCTTTGTCTACGACTTTGTCTATAGACAATTTCTAAGCGACACCCAATCGGGATTTCGAGCCATATCCCATGAAGCCATAGACAAGGTGGAGCTCAAAGAAGGCGACATGGCCTTTGCCACAGAGATGCTTATCCAGTTTGCCAAAGAAGGCTTTAGCATGGTTGAAGTTCCCACTACATACAAAATACGCCGATATGGCAAACCCAAACTGCGCAGATTCAAATCTGGAATTGAAATATTTAGCACCATCTTTAAGGGGGTACTAGATGCGGAAACTATTCGAAATCAGAAACGTTTTGGATGAAGAAAAAGGCTACGTCATAGCGGTTTTCTTAGCTCTAGTTATTGTTGCCGCAGTGGTTGCAGGCTACTACATCTTGGGTAATCATGCCCCCGAAGAATACAACACCATAAGCCTCCTAGACAATCAAAAACAAGCGCTCAATTATCCTGAGGTTATTCTAACCAGTCAATCCAGCGAATTTAGTGTCTATGTCAATGTTGAAAATCACATGAACACCGATCAAAACTATATGATACAAACCAAAATTGCAAAAAACCTGCCCGCCAGCATACCAAACGGCATCGAAGTTGACCCCGTTGACACCTATAGATTCAGCCTATCACCCGGTGAAACACACCAAAACCTAGTAACAATCACTGAGGACACACCGGGCAACTATGCAATAGTTTTTGAGCTATGGCGTGACACAGGCTCAGAGTATGTGTTTACCCAAAACTATTGCGTTCTAAACATACAAGTCAAATAACAATTATGAATAAAGAGAAGAGTTGCTACTCTTCTGCTATTTGTGCCTTCATAAATGAGGCAATCAGGGAGATTTAGTCAGGTTTTTATTGGGCTGGTATTTGTTTTTTTCGCAGGCGGTGAGTTTGGGGAATGGTGAGTTCAACTTTGGGTTCGTTTAGGGGTGTTTGTTGGGGTGTGGGGGGTTTTTGTCTGTCGGCGTATTCGTTTTCTATGGCGACGCGGTGTACGTTGTTGTAGGCGCAGAAGGGTATGATTTTTTTGTCGGGGGTGATGTAGTGGACTACGCATCGGCGGACGCGGTTGACATCAAAGTTGTAGCTGTCCATAAATGCCATACAGCCTAGTAGGAAGATGCGTCGGCGGATTTTGCCTAGGGATTGGTAGGAGGGTGAGATGTGCATTTGTAGGATGCTTTTGATGAGGGTGAAGGTTCCGACTTCTTTGGTGACAAGCATCATGTTCATCGATATCATGGCGCCCATAAATAGGGAGGTGAGGAGTTGGAAGCGGTTTTTGGTTTCGGCGGTTTCGGCGGTTTTGCGGATGGTGTTGAAGAAGCGGTCAAAGTTGACAAATCGGTTAATGGGGTACATTTTGCCTGTGCTGGGTGAGACGTAGATCCAGTTGACGATGCCGCATTGGGGGCTGCAACTAAAGAGGGGCCAGGGTTTTTGCATGAATTTGCGCATGATTTTAATTGGGGAGGTCATGACCGACATGGGAAATAGGTCGGTGGTTTGGATTTCTCCGTTTGTTTGTTTTTCTACGTCTTCAGCAAAGCTCCATTCGCGAAAGTTTTCTCTGAAGGGGTTCTCAGTTGCGCGGCCGGTGAATGCGATGGGTTGGAAGATTAGTCCGCGGATGATGTCGGTGTGTTTGGCGGCGAAGCGGATCATGTCGCCGACTTCTTTGTCGTTTAGGCTCTTCATAAGAGTGTTGACTAGGATGATTTCCATGTCGTATTTGCGGCAAACATCAATTGTTTTTAGTTTTAGATCTACCAGGGGGAGGCCGCGGATTTTTTTGTTGAATTCTTCGTGGAAGCTATCAAAGGAGAGGTAGACGATGTTTAGGCCGCTGTCTTTTAGGCGTTTAGCTAAGCCGGGGTCAGTGACTAGGTGGGTGCCGTTGGTTGCTAGAATGGTCATGAATTTTAGTTTGTGTGCGGCTGCGATGATCTCGGGCATGTCTTCTCTTTCGAGGGGTTCGCCGCCGCTAAAGAGTATGGCGGGGGGTTTGGGGTTGGCTTTGGCGGCGAATTCGAGCATGTCGATGAGAGCTTCTTTTGTGGGTTCGTAGTCGGTTGTTTCTTGGCCGGGAAAAGTTGAGAAGCAAACAGCGCATCGAAAGTTGCATCGCTTAGTTACGTCGATGACACCTATAACGGTGCCTGAGGCGTGGTTTTTGCAGGTTTCACATACGTAGGGGCATCCTTCGGGGTTTTTGGGTGCATTTAGGTCGCCTAGGTATTGGAAGTGGTCGTATTTGCTCATGTGATTAAAGATGGGGGGACTTTGCCAGTGTGTGGCTTGGAAGTTGCCGTGGTTGGGGCATTGTTTGTTGATTTGGATTTTACCGTTTTGGTTACTGAGTTTTGCGTCTATTTTTTTTTGGCACTCGGGGCAGATGCTTTTGGTTTGGCTCATATTAACCATCCAACTATAGCTTCAACGATAAGAGCAAGGGGGAGCAACATCATAGACATGGTGACGATGCGTTCATATTTACGTACATTTTGTACGGTGGAGCCGGATATGAAGAGGCGGATAGAGGAGTAGATTAGCAATACGCTCCAGGTTAGGATGAGGGGCAGGTAGTAGATTGTAAAGTGGTCTGCAAACAGGGGCAATGCGGGCAGGGGTGCAAGTATGCCGGTTAGGAGGAAAAATATGGCACCGGCTTTGGCAGCGTTATAGTTACCAACCTTTTGGGGCAACGTTGGATAGCCGACTTTTGTGTCGCCCTCCACACTTAGCACATCACGCAAAACGTTGCCACCTATGGTACCAAACGCAATGGGGTATAATGCTAGTGAGATCATTGTTATGGTGCCCGAGATTGCGGCTTGGCCATACATAAAAGCGGTGCCGGTTAGAATGCCCACCACAATGTTTGCAAAAAATCCAGATTTTTTCTTCACCAAATATGAGTAGAGTATCAAAACCAGTGAATCAATAACCAATATCACAAAGCTAAGAGGCGGCAACCAGTAAGTAAGACTCAGACCTAACACAAAGAGTATGCTAGATATGGCTACTACTTGTTTTAGGGTTAGATTGCCTGCGGGTATGGGGCGTTTGGGTTTGATGACTGCGTCGCTTTCGCGGTCAAAATAATCATTTATAGCAAACCCCGCAGAGGTGATACAGGCCATAGAGAAGAAAATCAAAAGAGCCGTTTGTATACTCATGCTCAGGGGATCTTTTAGAATCGCAAACGCAGTTAGAAGCGAAAGACCACCCGTCATTAACCAATAGGGAAGACGCAACAGCGCAACTAGACCCTTAAGTGGTGAGTTGCTCATAGTCTGATTTTCCTATCAGCGATAACTTCACGAATACTGTCCTCCAAGCTAACCTTGGGAGTCCAATTGAGCGCTTTTTTGGCTTTGCTTATATCAAACCAGATCTTGGTTACATCACCCTGCCAAGACTGATTAGTAGTAGTGACAACAGTTCGATTAGTAAGCCCAAGAATACCCAGCATAAGATCAGCCAACTCGAGAATACTGGTTGTTTTGCCGAAGCCTAAATTGTAGGTTTCAGCATTGAATTGATCGCTGGCACCAACCGTTAGGAGAGCCTCCACCAAATCAGAAACATGCACAAAGTCTCGGGCCTGTTTGCCGGTGCCGATGATTTCGAGTTTGTCAGGGTTTTTGGCTAGTTTGTCCAAAAAGTCATGAATAACTCCATGGCAACGCAGTCCATACACATTAGCAAACCGGGTAATGACAATATCTAGACCATATTGTTCGCGGTACATGTGGCAGTATTGTTCGCCCACAACTTTGGACAATCCATAGCAGGAAAAGGGATGAAACCCATAGCTCTCAGGTGTTGGAAACACCGTTGGGTTGCCATAAACGGCTGCACTTGAGGCAAACACAACCTTGGCATCATCTTTTCGAGCCTTTTCAAGCACACAAAGCGTACCCTTAGCATTAGTTTCAAAGTCAATCAATGGGTTCTCCATAGAGTAGGGCACCACAACCTGCGCAGCCAAATGATAAATCAAATCCTGCCGCGGCAAACCAAAGAGAGCCTTAAGATCTAATATGTCGCCCTGCACAAACTTTGCGGAGAGAACATCGTTGACATTCTCTATTTTCCCGCTGGACAGATCATCGTATATAGTTAGATTATCAGTTATGGTTGAGAGTTTTTTGCACAGGTGATAGCCTATGAAGCCCGCTCCACCGGTAACTAGGACCTTTTTCTCTTCCACATTAACCCCTAAACCCAACAATAAAGCCTATATTCTATTTAAATAAGTTGTAAGTTATGTCACCTCTGAGGGCTGGAAAAGTTTTCAAAGACCTGCTGTCTTTTCTCACAATCATCCCATTGGGAGGAAAAGAAGACTTTATCTTCACAACAGCAGCCAACATGTGGCTATTTCCAGTAGTCGGCGGCTTTATCGGCCTCCTAGGCAGCCTATACCACCTACTCTCAAGCAACATCACCATCCTGCTACTAAACTTAGCCGGTACCTATGTGGCTCTACCATCATTTTTGGGTGCGATCATACCAGCGGCCATGACCATAGCATTTCTTCTTGTCCTCACAGGACTACAACACTTCGATGGTCTAATTGATTTAGGTAATGCTTTGGGTCTGCGCAATCTCCATGACCGCAAAATGAAAGCCCATGCCTGGACAGTAAGCTACGCAGGCGCAGTTTTAGCTTTCGCTGTAGAGTGCGCCGCAGTTGTAGGTTTGTTTTTGATTAATCCGCTGTTTGCTTTCTCGGCGATCATTCTTGCGGAGGTTTCAGCTAAACTTGCCATGGTAACAATTGTCTGGATAGGCAAACCCTCACACAAAGGCCTAGGCTCAATCTTTCTATCCAAAGCCAAAAAACCCCAAAACGCCATAGCATATCTACTCTCAGCCATAATCATCTACCCAATATTCTACTTCACCGGATATGCCACAATAGGATTAATGGCAATGGGCTTAATGTTTATCAGTGTTCCCATAGCGTTTGTTATGAGTAGAGTGTCAAATCAGGTGTTTGGCGGTGTCAGTGGAGATATGATAGGAGCAACTAATGAAACTACAAGAGCCGCAATACTAATTTTGTTTGCACTACTATTAATGGTGATGACTGTTTGAGTATTCCAGCACTGATTATGGCGGGCGGCAAAGGAAGCCGCATGGGACTGCCCACCGAGAAACCAATGCTACCCTTTCTAGGTAAACCTCTGATTGATTGGGTTATCGATGCGGTCTTGGCATCGCAAAAAATATCTGAATTTTATGTTATTACAAGTAGCAACACGCCCAAAACTGAACAACACTGCCAAAACATGAATTGGAAGATTGTACACACCAACGCCAAAGGCTACCACGATGACCTAAAACAAGCAATAACTAAACTAGGCTGGAACGGTCCAGTTCTAACTATGCCCTCAGACGTTCCAGCCATAACAGGAGAAATACTAGACAGAATTATCTTGGAATTTGAAGGATGCTGCAAAGACTTTTTAGCAGTATTTGTACCCATCGAAAAACGACAACAACTAGGACTCTCCATATCCTCCACTGATGAATACCAAGGCGTCTGGTATGCCGTATCAGGCATCAACATAATAAATGGCACCAAAATCTTAGGCGAAGGTAAAACAGAAACCGCCGCCATAATCACTCAAGAAACAGAAGTAACTCTAAACATCAATACCACCAAAGACTTAGAGATTGCAAAACAGCTAATAAATAAAGGGAAGAACAATAAGTCGTAATTTCCGAAATTTCCTCACTATAACAAACCCTGCTACAACTTCGTGAATTAACATAAACAAAAAAATAAAAAGGGAAGACGACTTACGCCGTCTCTTGCGGTTTTATTGTGTACGACTTTGGCTTAATTATGCTCCGATTGCACACCTATTAAGGAGGGCCACCGAGAGCAATCCAAGCATCATAGTTATACTCTACGTAAGAGCCACCGCAACCATTTGAACAACCAAACCACACAAAACCATCGCCAAAACCAGGAGCAATAGCAACAGGTTGGAAGTTATGTCCAAGTTGTTCGCCAAATTCAATAGAAGTTCCAGTTCCATCAGAGCAACCAAGCCATACGATACCACGACGTGTACAGTCGGGTTTGACAATGCCTACAACTGTCATCGTCGCGCCGCTAATGTTGGTAATGACGATAATTTTACCGTTACCTTCACCCAACTCTATGACGTATTCATGAGGAAGAGTTAAGGCTACGGGGTCATATCCATCAGGAGCCCACAAGACATTATGCTTACCGTATATTTCGTTGTCGACTGTGTTGTCGCCATATTTCCAAGTGACTGCACCGTCAATGGCTATAGTGAAGTACAACCCATCAGCTCCACCTGGATAAATTGCTTTCCAGACAAGGTTATAGTTTTCCACTGGATTACCTTCTTCGTCAAAGCCTAAGCCGCCATCGAATACTGTCGTCCAAACTTCCGTAAACACGTAACTACCAGGAGCAAGTTTCGCAGTAACAACACCGTATTCATCAGTAGGATACAATCCAATAAAAAGGTCATAGTCGTTTGTCTCTGCATTAAATTTGTGCAACTTAAATTCAAATTCGCCTTTTGCAACAGGTAGATCTCCGCCATATTTGGTTTTGGTAAAGCTAACATCGAATTCTTCTTGCAACTTATTGATGAACACATGTTTGCCTTCATACACTGGAACAAGCTGAGGCTGACAGCTGTGAGAATCATGGCCGTCTTCACAAAACAGGTAAACAACGTCCACTATTCTTAATTCGTCTATATCTTTTGTGCTCTGGTAGCCTTTATAATTTTCGAGTACTTCTCTTATTGCTTCTTTTTCGACGTCAGTCAGTCTCGTGTCGTCCAATTTGTCTGAAGTAACAGCACCAAGAATTGCCCATGTAACTACTTGTGTGATTACCCTATTGTCATTCAAATCACCATAATTGTCGAAGATGTAATTATATGCAAAAAGGATATCAACGTATTCTACAAATTGCGTCCTATCTACAACCAGGTAACCACTGCAACCAAGACCACTCTCGCCTGCGAAGTGTGTTGCACCAGCTTCAGCGCAGAAAGAATCATATATTTTTCCCTCAAATTCACTGTTTGGAGATGCATTTTTAATACCGATGTAGAATATATGCCCTTCGCCGTTAAGTCCCTCATAACCGATGCCTTCAGGTCCATATCCCCAATCAAATTTACCCAGAGTATAGCCGTTGATGATTGTGTAGGATGCATCGTAGTCAAATGTGTCTACGTTACTGTATATGTTTTTACCATCAAAGTAAACGTACAAAGGTTTAGCTGGCATGAAAATCTGTTCAGCATTAGAACCATCGGCATATGATTCCACTATAACGTACCAGCCGTCAATTGTACTCCTTGTCGTTCTCTGCATGTCACTAATCTTTTGGGCATCAAAAGTTATGAGACCATTTGGAGCAACGACTCCTGGAACGCCATTAACACCACGAGTATAAACACCACCGTCACAGTCTGTTTCGTAAAGCGTGAAAATTACTTCTTTAAGAAAGATGTCTAAAGTGTATCCGTCAGGAAGTTTCGGATTAACAAATGTTCCGTCTATAGTTTTGAATAGTTCGATGGGGTATTTTTCTGCAGGATCTTTGTTAGTGAAGGCTATTGTGTATTTGTCGCCTGCAACAACGTTTATATATGCACCGTTTTCGATTTCAACATCATTGACTTTTACTGATACAAGGTCATAACCGGGGATATCTTTTTCAGTAATAACATATCTGCCTTCCTTGACTTCATAAGTACCAACACCTACACCAAGTTTGCTTGTTGAGAATGAAGCACCAACTATGTTAAATACAGCAGAAAGACCAGCAGGCTGAGCTATTTCTTCGCCAGCAACATTAAGCCAAACTTTTTCAAGAATTATTTTAGCCCATTGTTTTTGGTTTATGAATGTGACAACTTGTTGCGGATCATCATCGTATCTCACTGTAATGCTTTGTGGATTTTCCTCTGTTGTAAAGCCTGCAATAGGGTTTTCAGTTATTGTTACTTTTTTGCCTTTAATAGCTGTAACGTAATCGGTAATCTTTACTTCGATTGTTTCATCTACAGTCCAAGCTTTGTTTTCCTTAAAGGAAACTAAGCTGTTATCGCCTGTGACTATGTTACCGTTTTCATCTTTCCACACCTTTTCAATAGTAAAGTATGCACTTTTGTAGTTGCCGTCGATGAAGACCATGTTGATGTTCTTTAATTGGTCAGGTTTGTCATTGCCTTTGTTGTCTTTTGCCATTACGTCCTTAGGGATGCCGTAAACATATACGCCAGTACCTACACCATTGACTTTATACTCTAAACCAGTAGTGCGGCTAATCGTGTATTTGTAATAGCTGTTTGAATTCTTTGCGGTCAGGTCGAAAGTTTCGCCTTCAAATAAATCAAACACCCAGTCTGCTACAAGGAAAACACCGGGGCATTTCTGTTTTTCATCCCAACGGAAATATACGCCAGGATAGTCGCCGCTGTGCGCGTTAGACGAAATCTTATCGCCTGCCGAGTTTCCGCGGTCATAGTAGACGCCTACACGTTGATTATCTACAGCTACGGAACTGTACTTGTCGTCCCAAGCAGGAGTACCAGCTACAGGCGTTGGTGTTGCGTTTGCTGTCCAGGGCAATGTTGCAAAACAACCAGCAACAAGCGCAAGCACTAAAATTATTGATAATATTTTTTGTACGTTATTTTTCACCATATTCACCTAACATTATTCAAGATATTCCTCACCATGCAGACACTCAATGGGTGATCTGCAGGTCTATTTTACCTTAAAGGTAGTAGCATATTAGGATTATGCTTGCTTAATTTTAAAAAAAATGTTTGACTGCATAGTTTTTGATTTTAATATATTGATCCACTTTTGCCTTTTCTGTAAATTATCCCAGCTAAAATCAACTATATCACTACTTACTATTTCACCATCCAAACCCCCAGCAGTTTCCGGATCGAACCACTTTTTGTGAGAGCCAGTGGAAAACACTCTATCGAGCGACAACCTCACCTCAGCAATTGCCTAATAGACCCCACGCCATAGCTGACGCCCAGTCTTATGCTAAGTCAAGACTATTTCTAAAAAAGAGTTTATGGCAGACCAACGTTACGCATCTGGCACACCAGAACCATCAACTTGTTCCAACAACTACAAAACATAGCAACAAGTATTAGATGGCCACCACCCCCAAACACTATGGGAATAGGACTGTTATGGTTAGACCTCTGTACTGGTTTGGGTTGGGTTTCTACTTGGATGCCCCTTTCTTTGAGCAGATCCACAATCACAGCAAGGATAGCAACTATTGAATGTAGAGAAATCTTTACATCCGGCAATAGCAATTAACGAAGCCTATTGGAGACGCCTCGCTGTGAGCATCCTATCTCATGATACATTTTGGAATGCAGTCATCTCTATGCCTATGACTAAGCGGATGCTTGAGCTTTCACTTAAGAAATGCGAGGTATGCAACCGAACAGTACTGGAAGCGGCTCTGGATGATTATGCGGGTAAAGCCGATAAGAAATGTGGTGGATGTAATGGGTTTTATTCGCAGGTGATTGGGTTTTGGGTAGAGTTTCTTCGTCGGGTTTTGGGGTTTAAGCGTGAAAAAGTGGCGCAACTTTTAACTGATCGGTATGCACGAAACGCAGTTCTTAATTTGGTGGAGTCGTTTGCACATTTTGGTATCAAAAAGCCTCTTTCGCTTTGTGCGCCGTTTTTGGTGGTTTGGGATTTCACGCATCGATGCAACTTGCGTTGCAAGCATTGTTACAGTAACAGCGGCACAGAACAAGAAGAAGATGAGTTAACCACTAAGCAGGCACTTGATGTGGTGGATCAGTTGGCTGAGGCGCATGTAACGGCGTTGGCGTTTAGCGGAGGCGAACCGCTTATGCGTAAAGATTTCTTTGAGGTTGCCAAACACGCTTCAGATCGCGGTCTCTATGTTTCGTTGGCATCTAATGGGACGCTTCTCACCAAGGAGATCACAACAAAAATTAAGCAGGCGCAGGTTAACTATATTGATATTAGCATTGATGGTGCGTCTGCTAAGACGCATGATGATTTTCGAGGGGTTCCGGGAGCATTTGATGGAGCCATAGCAGGACTTAAAAACTGTATAGAGGCAGATATCTGTACCTGTATTGCCACTACTGTAGGTAAAAACAATCTCTCAGAGCTACCAGCAATTATTGATTTAGCAGAGCAATTAGGATCGGAGCGATTTACTTACTTTAATTTTATACCTACTGGTCGTGGTTCAAATCATCGTGATCAGGATCTCACAGCGCAACAGCGTGAAGATGTTATGCGTTATTTGCTTAACCGTATGTCAGCGGGGTGCAAAACCACAATTTTGGCAACAGCGCCGCAGCTGGCGCGGGTGGCATTGCAGTCTCAGGGTTCATGTGGAACAGGCGAAGTCACCATGGCTTTGGCACATATGCAAACTGTTAAAGTTACCAAAAAAGCAGTGCCTCTGGGGGAGTTCATTGGTGGATGCGGTGCAGGACGGCTCTACTGCTCAATTTCTCCCCAAGGTGATGTGCATCCCTGCGTGTTTTTACCTCTAAACGTGGGCAATCTCAAAACTCAACAATTCAAAGAAATCTGGCATAATGCACCACTGTTTAATGCCTTTCGCAACCGCGCTAATCTCAAAGGTACCTGTGGAGCATGTCAATACAAATTTATCTGTGGGGGATGCAGAGCACGATCAGCTGCATACCATAACGGCGATACGCTAAAGGGTGATCCCGGATGCCTAATGAGCACAAAAAAATAAGATACATAAACACAGATAACAACCATAGATAGCATCTTACAAAAACATCGCATCATCTGCGGGCATCACCCGCCTTTCTCAGAGAAAATAGCCTTTTGGCGAAAATTGCTGTTTCATTGCACTTCTATAAAAGCTACTTTGCGATTTTATTTATAATGGTAACATGTTGAGGAATAGAATCCTGACTATTACTAAGCGGTATTGGAGTTAGTTGATAAAAATCGATATTTGGATGTTCATTTCGGGCTACTATAGTTCAGTGCAATCGATCGTTTTTCTGTGATCTGATGTTAGAGAGTAATAAACCGTTTGTAAGGAGAATTCAAGGTATCACCATAGACAGACATCAGCGTCTTACCATATTACTAAGGAGATTTTAGTAGAATAGAACCAAGAAACAGCGAGATAGAACTGCTACAAAGTAAAAAAAGAAAAAAGGTTGTTGGGTTTGTTTTTTGTGCTTAACAGCTGTTTGAGATGTTGTTGAACACTGGGTCGCCGAACAGTGGGATAATTTGGGGCTGGTGGGATACTATGTCACTTGGGAAGTTGTAACCAACCAAGTAAACAAGAGATTTCACCGCACCTGAGGAGCCGACATAGTTATCCATCACATCTTGCAGAGCAACGGCGAATTCGTCTGCATTATATCCAGCTTCAGCAACACGCATACCTTGTAGAGCAACGTCGTCATGTATCAGTGTCCATATAACCATCTGGGAGAGAACCTTAGTTGACTGCTTGACTGTAATAGGTCCAGTGTTTCCTTGCCAAGCATCCACACTACCATATTTATTGTGGATATAGTTGAGTGCGGCAAGGATGTTGTCGTAGGTTTCTTGATCTAGCTGTCCCACTTTATAGCGGTCTGTCTCAGCAAAGGTTCGTGATGTGCCATCAGCGCAAAATGAGGTGTAGGCGGTATAATCATTGCCAAATGCGGTTCTTGTTTCGATGTTCCAGACTTCGGTTATGTAATAGTAGTCAGTGGGTACGCCAGTTAAGCCGACTCGGCCCTGAGCATTAAACCAGTTCCAGCTTACAAAGTAGTCAACATCGTAATCAAAGTATTCAATGACCTCACCAGTTTCAGAGATATAGATATAGAGGGGGGCAACAGCAACGAAGACGTCGGCTGCTTTTCCTGTTAGTGTTTCAACGATTGCATATTTGCCTGCTGAGAGTCCTTGGATGTTAAAGTCTATCATTCCGTTAGCTACATTGAGTACACCAGTTGCAATAACGTTAGCATAGTTAATTGTGCCATCAGCGTTGAGCGTGTAGAGTTTAAAGTCCATACCGGAAATAAGTTCATCAACATCGCCATCGTAGCCTGTTGTCCATACATCAAATGCAATGCCATCAACAGTTTTTGCTATAGAGATGCCTTGGGTGTTTGCTGCTTTGTTGTTAAATACGGGTTCGCCATAAATCGGTATGATTTGGGGTTGGCAGTATTGCAGATTATTTGGATAGTTCTCGTCAGCTAAAAAGACAATGTCTTTTATGGTTTGTGAGCCGCTGTATCCTTGGTAGTTTGCAAGTACTTCAGCCACGCAGTCATTGATGTAGGCAAAGTCAGAATTTGCTTCAACTATGCCGTCGTTGAGCAATAGCCAGGTGACTAATTGAGCGATAAACTTTGTTGACTCGCTAGGAGTGGAAGTGCCAGATGCAGAAGGCCATTGATCTAAGCTACCCCATGTATCATAGATATAGTTGTATGCTGTGATGAGGCCTTCTTTTACGCCTGGTTTTAGAGCGGCAAAGTCAGAGGTCATATCTACATAGATAAGTGTTGGACCATTGTAGGTATCGCCACCCAGCTTGCCTGAGTCATAATAGCCGCAGAAAGATGAGTATGCAACACCATAGCTGCCAGTTGCTGGATTGTATTGTTTTGTTTGGAAATCATTACACCAGGGATTTCTCATAACAGTAGACGAAGAGGCAAAGACGTAGTTTATTGCCAAGTCAGCTGTGCCTTTGCTTCTATAGAATGCATCGGTGCTCCAGTACATAGCATTAGAGTCAAAGTCAGTAACAGCAATCATTTTGCCATCGGCACCTATCCAGATGTAGAGGGGATCAGCCACTTCAAAGACATTAGCGGCACTTCCAGTGAATGATTCAACGACTGCATATTGACCGGGTAAGAGCGATGGAGTATCAAAGATAATCATGCCGCTGTCTGCATCGAGTTCACCAGTTGCAACAATGTTAGCATAGTTAATTGTGCCATCAGCGTTCACCTTGTAGAGTGTAAAGTGCATACCGGAAATAAGCTCAGCAACATTACCGCCATATCCGGTGATCCAGACATCAAATGCAATGCCATCAACAGTTTTGCGTATATATCCAATAGTTCCAAAGTCATCATCACTTGCACTGTAGTAGAAGTTGATCACATTACCAGTCACACCAATAGTGATAGTCGCACTTATAGGCGCCACCTTGTTATAACCAGCAATATCAACAGCAACTTCAGTAACTTGAGACCCAAAGACCTGACC
>Ga0123354_10003897_pt1 | contig 20845 bp, 11 predicted proteins | sample TergutLab28metaG_2_FD_97872 | JGI IMG/M metagenome (GOLD analysis project Ga0123354, IMG submission 97872) | Labiotermes labralis P4 segment gut microbial communities from Petit-Saut dam, French Guiana - Lab288 P4 | ecosystem: Host-associated > Arthropoda: Insects > Digestive system > Gut ...
CAGTATTATGACCTGTACCGGAAGCTGGGATTACAGTTTTTAGTACTCCTGATGATGGGTGCTGTGACACCCAAAACATGTAGAGTAACTTTGCAGTAAATAAATATCTGCATACTGTTGCATCTGGTTAGATTTTTATTAACACTGAATTACGATGCACGGAACCATGAGTTTAAAATTAAAAATTAGGAGGAAAAAAAAAACAGATCTAAACATCTTTCTGTATATTTGTTCACCTTTAACTACCATGCCAGACATTTTTCCAAACAAGACATAATTTTTGTTCATTAAAGACCAACTTGCATTGCTGAAGGTTTCTTCCTGTTCACTGTTAGAAGATTAATGTAAAAAAGACCAATGTGTTCACAGCAGAGCGGATTGATTTGTTGTGATGAACAAACAAATTTAGTACCAAGACATATCTTTTACTTAAGTTTAACTATATAAAATAAGAAATGACTTTCCACAGCACTTGTTAAACATGATTAATATATTTACTCACACCATACAGAAGCAAAATTTATTAAGTAAGAACAGCATTGTTACCATCAATTAAAGACAACACAGGCCTACCTTATAATAGAGACATACACCCCTCTGCATACTGTGCCACTATTACAACTGTAACAGTACAGTGATGTCAAACAACATGAAAATAACAGACTGAAGTTCAACATTTTATAGTTTTGTGAGATATGAAAAAAGCAACAGGACAGAGATCTAACGAACATACCATCACTAGCTGCATTGTATTTCTACCCTCATAACTAACAAAGTATTGTTACAGGCCACAAAACAAACATATTGTTACTGACTACACTCTTCTACTGTCCACATACATAACAAGCATGCTGTTACTGACTGCACTGTGCTACTGCCCAGAGGACTAACACCACATTGTTACTGGTTGCATTTCATCACTGCCCAGTTTTAAAGAACAAGAGTGTAAAATGACAACTACACAGAAACTGAGTTAATTGACAATAACAGTTACTGATATTTAATCAAAAGAGGGTGAGTTTTCAATGGATGACAGCCATGAAATACACACAGTTACATCAAATAATTCATTACATTAATAATGTTGCCCCTGTGTGTGCCACACAGACACATGGAGGAGTGGAAGTACAGTTCCATTCATTCTTAATTTCAGTACTATATGGGTGTAAGTGATCAGCCTCCTTCCCTACCTTATTCACCCCCAGGGAAAGAAACCCTGGCAGCCACTGCTGAGAAGGCTGAGTAGGCATCACAGCCAGTCTGGACACTTTGGAGAAACAATCATTCTCTTGCTCCTCCCAGAAACAGAATGACACCTCAGATAACCAGTCTGTAGCCTAGTACCTATGCCAACTATTCTACCCCAGCTCCCATAACACAGGCTTTAGATTACATATAGGTTTATATGTCAGTCTATTTGCTTTCTATGTTGTTTGACAAACATTCCAGAAATCATACAGGAGACAGGACACAACATTTTCATTCCCTGATATTATGTCACATGTTAACAAAACATGTTATCTGCACAGTCTCAAGCTGCCCAACACATAACACAAACAAGCAAGTTTAGGCAAGCGAGATCCATGCAACAACCATTTCACCTACCTTCATTCACTCCTGACTAACTCTGCATAACTTCCCCACATTACACTACAGTGTATGTGCTTCCAACTGACAGCAAAACTCTCATTATCAAAACATGGTGTTAACTACCCTGAGCATCTACAAGGTGGAAGCATACAAAAATACCAACCACAACACTTCAGAGCTGCAAGTCTCATGGAATCCCTACATGTAAGGTCCATGCCATTAAGGCACAGAGGACAGCCATGCATTAACTTTGGCACAAACTGACAAATAGTCAGCTTCACACTCAAGCCACTTCCCTTTTGGGATGAGACCAATAATGAGACCCCTGAAACCACTTGGATATATGGGTGAAATAAATAATCCCGATCCTTCTACCAGGAATTGAACTCTGACCATCCAGTTTTACGGTAGCACAGTGGTTAAGGTGCTGTGCTACAAACCGGAAGGTCGCTGGTTCAATCCCAGCTGGTGTCATTGGAATTGTTAAATTGACATAAAATCCTTCCCATTGCTCTATGGCCATGGGGTCGACTCAGCCTCTAGAAGAAATGAGTACCAGGAGTATTTCCTGGGGGTAAAGGCTGATGGTGCATAAGGCTGACAACCTTACTACCATCCTGTGCTGTTGTCATGAAATCTGGGAACCTTAACTTCCTGAGAACCCTCTGGGCCACTCCAGGCCTGTAAAGGGAGTGCTTTACTTTTACCTTTTTACCATCCAGTTTACAGCACATTAAGTTACAAACAATTATCATTTCTATTAAGTGTTCAAGCAGCGTTATCACGTGAAAGTCAATACCGTAGAATAAGGATGGGAAAAATCTGCACATCAGTGAACAAAGGGCCATCCTTCAATCACTAATGTGAAGGGCCCTAATTCAGTGTTTTATCACCCAGTTGAACTCAAATTGTGCCTTTCATGAAGTTGTCTTCCATACACTATTATTCTGAATCTGAGATTCTCTTTGGCAAATATACTTCTTTCATCTAGGTGGAGTAAACACCATGACATGAATCGTTATCAAGTAGTTCATTTCCTACTTTTTTCTTTCCCAGTAGTCCACTGACAGATTCAAGAGGTCTTCTGTGACAATCAGGCTTTAATTATTTCTCTCTTATAACAAAAGAGTTGCCACCAAAACTCCAAGAGAAAAATTACATAAACAATGTGTGCTGTTAAACTTTCATATTAATTTTAAATTCTATGGGCCGAAGAAATTTTATGATAAAAGCATTTTTCTCTTACTATACAGACAGTTTTATATTTGTTTTACTGCATATACAGAGTATCAGCTACTGGGAATACTGGCAACAACAACACTATTGTAAGCATGGTGATATTAATGTCCACAGAATTCACGGTAATGACAAGTCAAAGAATGCCCACAGAGCTCACGGTAATGACAAGTCAAAGAATTAAATAACATGACTCAGCATATAAACCACATATCTAATGTCACAAGTTTTAGCGAGAGCAAATGATCTGAAAGTATAAAATTCATTAAAAAGACCTACAAATTCACTTTGGTTTTACAACTGTATTTTTATTATACAGCAATCACCATCATAATACAAAATAAAACATATATAATAAAATTACATTCATAAAACCAAAGTGCATTTGCTGGTATTTTTAATAATTTTAAAAACCGAATTAATGCACAGAATATGGAATATATCAAACTAATGTGAAAGTACTTCTAACTTTACACATGCATTGTACTGTGCACGAGATGGTACAAAACACAAATGTCATGTTCTATAAATCATTACAGCAATTTTATTATACACCTCTGAATGATTCCAGTAACATCAACATGGAGCTCTTTGAAGCTAAGTTCTGTCTTGAAATGTGCAACATCACGATGCAAAATCCACTTGCTTTGTAACTATTTTGCCCTTTTCAATGGGCATGCTGCCATAAACGTTCTAACAATGGAAGGTAAAATGTTTGACTGTTCTGGAGGAAAAAAACTTGTAGTGAACAAAGCATTCTTTCTGGTCTTGGACAGTCTGGATTCTTGTAATGGAGTTTGGTATTTTGTTTCTGAGTTGTACTGCAGCTACAGTCTGATTATGTATGCTACATTTTAAAAAAATGCTAGGTTTCTGTTTTTCTAAACAAATGTAACACTGCACCAATAAAACACTTACTAGAACCACAAAACAAACTGCTGAATCTTGTAGTCACATGATCCAGAATCCACCAAAAGGTAAACTCTGACAGTTGCTGCCATGGTCCAGTGTCACACCTCATATACTGTACCTGTGACTATTTGGGGAACAATTTTGTTCTGATATTATAACATTAATGGTTAGGTTTATTCTAACACTTTTCTATAAAAGAAGACTGTAAGGCCAGTTTCGCAGTTACAAACATCTTTCAGCATAAAAGCACAAGCCATCACTGCTCCACTACAAAGATCTAGTCAAAATATACGTTCTGTCGTTAATTATGAAACATTTATTTATGAAACACAAACTAGCACCTGGATAATGCATCACATAAGGCTATGTGTTTAAAAAGTTATGTCAAGGCCAATATCTTACCTTTCAAAATGTTGAAAGTCATAGGGGCACCAGCTGACAGCAAATCTAAATAAGAAATACAAAAAAAGCACTTCATAACAAACTGATCTACAATGAAGGAAGCATTCAAAGGGCATAAATAAGGAACAAATGTTAATAGATGCACTTCAACAAACCAAAAATAATACTACAATTAATATAAATAGAACAGAGACACTATGCCAGATGCACAAGCCAATAAATTCTTGATACTGTTGGTGGAACAAATTGCAAAGTTGTCAATGGATTCTCAACTTCCAGCTTTAAAAAATAATCAATATGAAGGTTAGTGAGTATGAAACAAAATTCAGTTCCTAATAATGGTGAAAACAGTCCTGTTGTCTATGAACATATTTCAACCAGAAATCCATAGAATCCACAAACTTTCTGATTGACATGCAACACCACAGTCAGCAACACCAAAAGAACTGATAAACATTCCATTGACAGACTACACTTTCTCCTTTTATTATGTATTCCATAAGATCTTATTCTCTTGATCGTAACATGCTGTACTGAATCACACGTACGAAACCAGCAGCTCTGAACATGAACCAGACTCGACAGCCTGGTTATTAAAACAATAAATTTGCAATTGTTTTGTCTAAATAACTCAAACCTATGAGAAAAAAAAAACCACCAGAAAGAAAGAAAAAAATAAGAAAAATTCTCAAATATGTAATGAAAGCACACCAGAACAGTAATGCTATAACTCACAATATGATGAATGTATAAGTAATTAAATACTGGAAGCATACTGTTACATTTCCTAATTACCATACACTGAAGATAAATATCTGATTAAACCAGACTGCCTGTCACATTCATCCCCTTATAACTGACAAGACGTGAGGATTACTTACACTGTGATATCAGGTTCATTACGTCTGCAATCATTTCTGTTCTCTGTCACACACTGTAGCTGACTGTGTACTTTACATGTACAATTTGTACAGAGAACTGTCTGATCACTAAAAGGAAAACAGTTGAATTCATTTAATCTGGCATCACCCACTGAAATGGAGAGGTGCTGGATTATCAGACAGTACCCATACTGACCTAAGTTCCTACAGGTAATTTTTTGTTTCTACCTTCAGAGAATGTGCACCAGTAATTTATTTTCATTCAACTATAAAAAGACTTAGATTTTTCAATTATCATAATTCCGATCACAGGTTTTTCTTCAGAAAGCAATGCTGTATACCACTTACACACCACCATGTCCAACTACTCTAATTAATGCTACATCAACGTCTGTCGCTCGTAAAAGTCCTCCAAAATTTCACTTGATGCCATAAATGATCATAATTGGTCCTACTGTTTATTTATGTCACAGACAATTGGTAGTCCAATACTGTATGAAGCATAACCTCTCTTCGTCTTTCGCCAATTTCAAGCCTCCCAAGTATTTAAAGTTTCTGAGGAATTGCTACAGCCATGTGTTTTCTCCTGCCAGCAGTACCTTGCTGGCTTATCTTTGGATCTTCTGAAGCAATTATAATAGCCTCATGGGATCAGTAAGGGCCACATGACTCAAGATGAAGCCGCAGAATGAGTACATGCACTGGGAAGTTACAGATGGCTAAACTTCTCTTCTTGGAATTATGTTCCTGAAGTGCTGGATTATGAGGTGCTGAACTAAAGTCAATGGAAAGAATGAGGTTTGTTCACATAAATTTATCTTTCAGCATCTCCACAAACAATAACTGCATAGAATCAATCTGGAAATTTAGGAGGCCACAATCTGCGAGGCATTAGCCGTTTCCTGAGTTCCTCTTCCAGGGCAGCCAGTAAGAAGTTCACTGCGTGAGCCATGGCACTGTCCTGCATGAAGCAACCATACTTTTTTTTTTAATATTTTGTCATTCCTCTGAAGAATGGTGTCAGAGTTAACACAACACAATGGTTGGAATTTACTGTTTCTTCCAACAATATGCATCTTATGATCCTGTCCACACTCCCTGCATACCAGACGCTGACTTCCATGGCCACAGAAAGAAACTTTAATGAAATGTATGGGGATTTCTAAAAAAGAATTATCTCTTATTCTGGCCATTTACATTTGCTGTAAATCATGCCTCTTCTGACAAAAACTTGAGTTCTGGATCAAGAAATCCAATGGCCACAAATTCCTGAAACAACTTGTGGTACCAGCTTCTCACTTCCCACTCTAGAGGAAAGTCACTGTATGGCTCTCATTTTATATGAGAACAATTTTAAAAGTTTTGATGGTACAGCAGAGGATTCTGACAACCCACTGTGAACAGCCAATCAGTACAGTGATTTTTTTAGACCAGCACTGAACATGTCATTTATCTTTTCCAGCATTCTCCATATCATATTACTACACAGTGAACTTCGTGCAAGATATATATTAACAAAACTTTTGGTTACATTGCTTTATAATACACACTTTGCAAAAGGAGTGAAATGAACAGCATTCAATGGACTGTATTTTGCTCACCACCTGCACTCTGTGACACAACTCAGCACCTGTCTCACATACTAGAACTGATGAGATGAGGACCATGTCAACCAACTCACCCTGGCAAGCAATGCTAGTACTGTCCTGCATTGAAGGGCATGATAAGAAAACCAGTACATGTTGCCTCACAATGAAATACAACACACAGTAAATATGCTTATAATTACAGCCCTACAAACTGTACAGTCCCATCATTTTATAAAGCAAACAGAGGAATACCTGCTACATTAGCATATTGTAAATCACTGTTTCTTAAAACCGTGTATGTGATTAAAAATGTGTGTATAGCTGGAAGACTGTGTTAAATTTAAAATAATATAAAAAGGATGCTCAATCCCCCCCACCCCCACCCCTCCAAATGATGTATGAATACAACATGATCAGACAGGAGATACTTCCACATTTGTTTCGTACAACTTTTAATGATACATGTTAATGTCCATTTAACACAACTAAAATGTCAAAATATACTGGGAAGTAAACACAAGCACATAACTACAGAACACACAGTAACAGTAATAAAAATAGTAATAATATACAGTCATCCTCCAATGTTACGTAGTTGGTAGTTCTGAGACTGATGTTAATCAAGACAACATCAAGGCAGATTTTCCAGCAAACGTGAAGTTAAAATGGCGAGAATGGTTTCACAAAATTGGTTTTGACAAAAAAAGAATTTACAAAATTTATAAAAAATACAAAATGACAGAAAAATTATGATTTAAGGATGAGGCACTTTGAATTAAGGGCAGGTCATGTAGAGCACCATCTTCAATGTCCAACAATATGGGTGGCAATGCAAGAGTCCTTGAAGGTGATTTGAAGAAATAAAGCTCTGAAGTCTGGTGAGAGAGAAAAAACACTTCTTCTACTTCAGAATCTCCTCATAGCAAACAAGCATCATTGTAAGTCCTTGTCTGTTGTTGCTGCTCATTCTTTGTTTTAATTAAAGTCCTCAAATATGTTCATGCAAATTCAATGAGTCAAAGTTCCTCAGGCAACTTAAAAACCATCTATGGTCCTTCCCTTCAGCTTAGGTCGAGGTTCCTCAGCTTCTCAAAGCATGCATCACTTCCAAATTTAAAAAAAATATGGTCAAATGTCACATCCTGATCATGGTAACTGAGCGACTTGCCAAGACACCTTCAGCATCATATACGTGAATTTGTGCACTTGGCTTAATACATGATCATGGAAAATGGACCGAGAAATAGTAACTTTTATGAGCAGCAGAGATATACAGATGGGATTTTGCTGTAATGTGTTCATCAACTCAAAGTTGTCATACACACATTAGACAATCTTAACGCGCACAATATTCATCAGCGATGACATCTAGAGAGCATTTAATTCCTTGCCCTGTTCAGTAAAGCAATTCAGAGTGCCTGCTGCTACACTTTTGTCCATTCTCTCATAAATTATGTAATCTCAGGTTTTCTCTGTATAAATGAGATTTTTATAAATCCCACCATAAAAATTCCAGTGATGAGAGGTCTTGATTTTGTGGTGGGGTCACAGCATTAGTCCACCTCTTCCAACTCACCATTATGAAATATGAAATTCAGGGCATAACTGAAGTTGGGTGCAACACAATGTTCTTCTTCTTCTTCTTCTAATAATAATAATAATAATAATAATGTCCTGTTGGCTTTTCAGACATTGGGATTCATCAGCCAGATCTGGAACGCTTTCCTGTCTTTCACCAGCCTAGTCGTCTTCAGCAAGGTCTTTACTTTTTTCCTCATCAGATTCCGCATATGTTCTTCCCGTTCTATCCTTGGCCTTACTCTTCCCTCCACCTCCTCAACTCTTGTTTCCTATACTTGCCTAGGCTTCCTGTTGCTATCCATCTTAATTAGGTGCCCAAAGCATCTTCAGTTCCTCCTGTTGACTATTTTAGTAACTGGCTCTTGATTTAGTATTCCCCTAATTTTGCTATTTCTACTCTATCTCTTCTTGTTTTCCATATTCATTCCCCTAAGTACCTAATCTCTGTGCCTGTAATCCTACTTGCATGTTCTATTAACATCAACTTTCTAAGCCATGAGCACAATCGCGCTGAATAAAAATCTCACAATCTTCTTCTTGTTCAAGTGCCATTAATTTGTAGAAAGACAAACAGCCGCAATATATCCATGTAAGCTATGGAGGTCCATCATTTTGGAGCACAAGAGTGCAGAACAACATAAGTCAAGGGATGAATGTATTACTGTCCACCCACAATCCTAAAACACAGGATTACTGCACCCAGAGGAACTCATAACTGTCAAGTTAGCAGCAGTTACATTAGTTCAATGTTAAGAAGGTTAATATAGCTGAAAAACTGCAAACTTCAACAAGTTTCAACTAGGTATCTAATTACCCTTTGTTACATAAAAATTATTTGCAAGAGACCAATAAACTCCACGTGTGGACCGGACTGTTGAGAATCCAAAGTACAGGATTAGTCTAAATAACCAGTCTAATTGACTACATGTGAAAATCAGCAGAAACTGAACCTTTCAAATATGATTTTGATCAAACAGCTATACTTCCACTAGGTTCGAAAAGCCAAGGCTCCAAATATCAGCACTTACAAGTTCTTACCACAATTCTCCTGCACATAAGCCATAAATTTAATTGCAGGAGAACTTGGTCTACATCCTTGTACAAGGAAACTGGAAAAAATAACGCAATAAAAACACTGATGCCAAGAATTTTCTTCTGACTTCCATGCATACATGGCACATCGGTAGCAGATGGTACACATCAGACCTCCACACAGCCACCATTGACATTTTGGCATTTGTCCCACCACAGCAGAAAGGGTTCTATCCGAACATTGAAGAAATGGGTATCCAGTGTCTGTGGCCAGGTGGTCGCAGCCTGGTTCACACATAATCCCTACTAAGTGCTGCTTACAGCCCAAAGAGATGGAAATCACTGCCAACTGGACTGGTTATGGTGCTGCAGCTGGAAGGATACAGATTCCTGCAGTCCAAATGTTGTGCCTTGTGATTTCCATCTTTTTGGACTCCATAAGTAGCATCTGGATATCAAGTGATTTGGAATGGGTGCTGATACAAAACTAGCTGCCACCTCCTGGTTATAGATACTTGACTATGCTGCTTTGTAAGTCGTGATGCCACTGAGGGACCAGTGCTTAAATGTCATTAGTGACTACATGAGGTCTGGTACATACAAATCTGCTGCTCACTGCCTTGTATACACCAAAGTCAGAATACAGTTCTTGGCATCAAAGTGTTTGTCACATAATTTTTGAAACTCCTTTTTGATACAAGCTGCATGCTGCAAACTTCTCATAACCATCCTAACTAGACCTCAGGGTACAAGCAGGCTGCAGTGGCACCTTCTTCACATGACTGTAGCAGACATTCGATATTACCACTAGTCATGATCTTCAACACAACTGCATGCTTTCCAAACATATGAACTGTAATTTTTCACATCTCATTAGAGGTGACATTCTGTAATTGTGCATAAAAAGCCATTATTGCACAGCCATCACATTACAGATTACAGACTGCATTCATTCATTAACTGTCTTCCATACTGAAAATTGTTTCAAACAGAGAGTTCTGGATTTCAATGAGATTTATATTTTATTAATGTAAGCTACTTGTCAGAAAACCAGTAGCAGCAGCAGCAGCAGCAGCAGTAGTAGTAGTAGTAGTAGTAGTAGTAGTAGTAGTAGTAGGAGAAGGAAGAGGATTCAAGTAGTATACCTGCAGCAACTCTTTTTTTCCCCCTTCAAGGAAAAACAGAAGGAAGAAAGCTTAAAATCAACCAGAATAAACTAGCAAGGCCTATCTCCTTATATTATTAGTCTTCAAGGAGTGTATTTTTAAAGTCAAGATGTACCATTACTAAGAACTTGAAATTCAGACAAGAAAAACAGTAACAGTAAGTATTATTAAGACACAATACATCTGAAAACAGCATTAAAACTGTTAAGGATTACAGGCTAAAATGATCACAAAAGAAAATGATAAAGGAATACTGTGGTACAGAGATTAGGACTCACATGTAAGGCAATGTTTTAAAACTGCTTGCATGAACTCAGAAAGACCTTAAAAGGGTTTTGAGGGCTGATATTTGGTAGATCGCATTCAGTTTCCACGGAGTACAAAGAGCTAAGAATGCCAGAGCCGAACAAAGCCCTGCAAAATAGGCATCCGTATGTTACAGCAATACTTACTTTTTTTATGTGAGTAAGCTATTTTCTAAATTCCTTGCTGACAGTTTTCTTGCAACCCAAAATGTACCAAACCTACACAGATCTGAGGCATATCACCTCCTAAACCACAACATTCAGCAAATTCACAGTACCTGTACTACTGAGGTCTAGTTCAGTTCTTCTACAAAGAAACTTCATTTAAAGTACAGGAGCATGAAAAATTGAAGTTCATTCAGATGATACGGGACAAAACCAACAATAAATATAACCAACATGAAACAGACATTTCAATTGTAAATGTCAATACAATACACAGTAATATGTTACAATGAGGTCTTCCTGGTAAATTAGCATGCTTATCTGATTTTTCTGAGCGAAACTATGTTTCAATACAAAAACCTAAAGAACATCACATGCCACTAGCACTACAAAGTATAGTAAGGTAAACAAGCTGAGTTAAAGTTAATATGAGGTTAAACAATACTCATTACATTAGCAACATGCTCAAAATAAACATATACATACCAGATATTGGACGTTGATGAAAAAATCCAACATGTTACAAGAAGTATGCAACTTACATTTAATATAATTTATTCTATTAACATTGTTATCCTTTTCATGTGTAACTGGCATTTTGCAAATGCACAATATTTAGCCCGGTATAACATACACTGAACCAGCTAGCTGCACTTTCCTTAGAGATTGCTTGCATGAGGAATGCAACTTTGCTTAACTAAATAAACAAAATATCAATATTAATGAAATACTACCACCTTCAAATTCTGTGTACCAAGAAGCAAGAGTGGGAGAATGAGGAGAATACAAACAAGAAAGGAAAGATAAGGAGGCAAATGAGAAGTTACAGGATGGCAAGGAAAAGTAGAGTGAAACATTAAGACGAGAGAACCTGAGTTTGGAGCAGAATAACAGAAACAAAGATAGGCAATGTATGCATAACATAATACTGAGGTGCATTCGTGCAATCATTGTTACAGTGGAAAAATGATTCTGAGTGTGTGCTTGTAGCTTTAAGTATTCAGCATGCAATGTGCACGTCATATTGTCATGGTCCGCATGGCTCTACAACACTTTTCCACATTATCTCATAAACAGCACGATTAAAAAAAAAAAAAAAAATTTATTGAACATAAATGTGTGTTTTGATTTTCTCTACAACTTTTGTCTGAAACATTTCTCATTCTAAGAAGAAATGAGTGAGATGTGATCAAAAATGTATATTGGTCTTCATGTAAAGCACCCATTATTCTTGTCAGATTTTAATGAAACTAGAATTTTCATGGCAGATTTCTGAAAACTACTCAAACATCTAATTTCATAAAAATCCGTCCAGTGGAAGTCGACTTGTTCCATGCAGACAGAGAGCATACATGACAAAGCTAATAGCCGCTTTTTGCAATTTTGCGAATGCGTATAAAAAGAGAAGAAGAGAAAGATGATAGGAAACAAAACACAGGGATGAAAACAGGAAGAGGAAACAGGTTACCATTGTAAGGTCACCTCATTCTGAAAACTCTACAAAAATATCTCCTCCTGACAACTGGTACTTGAACGACCTACTATTCCATCCTTTTCCTCACCTGAAGATTAAATAGTGTTCATGGCAGCCAGCAGGTTAACTCTAACTTGCATATTAATGTAAGTACATGATTTTAGAATATATTTATTACTTCTTCAATGACAGAATATAACCATTACACACAAAAATTGTGTAACATGAGATAACACCAAAAGGCAAAGAAAAACTGGACAAAAGATCTACCATAACAGGGCAGTAATTACACATGAAAAAACCAAACCTCAAAGTATACTCTCAAGCTAGGATTTTTAGGTGCATTCACAACTCTGGGGAGCACCTAAAATCACTGTACATTTGTATGCATCACATAACTTGAGAACTGCAAAAGAGACTGTCATGAAATTTGGTGCTGGGGAGTGGGTGGTATTAAAATGCCACCATGTAAATTTTCATTGACATCGAACAATTACAATGACCACATTACAAGCATTTATGCACACATCTTGAGAAAAACTTGTTAAATATTTACTTCAGCAAAAACGTTTTGTATATGTTGCAGAGTACAATAAAAAATATGGTACTCCATACACTTTTTCCATTAGTATTAAAGTTTCTGAGATAGTTCAATAAAACAGATGCTACATGTATATTTCCAGACTTGCAGACCTATAATCAAAGCAACCAATGGTGGTCTTCTAAACGTACATGAATATTAATGATGTATCTTACTCACGGTAATAATTAAACAAAGCTCCTTCCCGTCTAAATTTATAGGTCTACATAGAGCCTAAAGTTTCTTTCTTTTATCATTGCAACAAGCACAGCATTTTTACTGCAAAGAAAGCCAGCATCTGCCAGGACATCTACTGACAGCTGCAATGCTCAGAACAGTGATAAAAGAAGCACAGCTAAATGTGCTGTTATAACCATTACTTAATTAATATTTAAACTGTCCCTTTCAAGACAATAAAACTAAAGACAGCAAACATGCCAGAACTGTTCTGTTTCATGTGCATTTCCATCTGGTTTGCTGCTTAAGAAAGTAAGTAAACTCAGGACACCACAATAAGGTAACTTCTTCAAAACACAGATGCCAATTTATGCTAATGACATGAAATATCATTTCAGAAGTACTTCTGAATGATTACTAATTATAACTCTTTACAATGTTAAGTTCTTCTTTAGCATTTCTGTAGACAGTAGGTTGATAACTACGGAAGTGGAAAGACCATTTCACCAAACTCTACCTCATTTCAGCACAGAAAAATAATAGTCATTATAATACAGTATCATCTTAAGTTCAGGCATCTCCGTTGTGTATGTAACGATAAGTTAACTAGTTGTGTTCGACCTACATTATACTTAACTTACAATATCATTACTGAAATGATCACAACCACTAGTCACTTCCCTTCAGGTTACTTAGGCCATATGCCAAGTCCTCTCACCAGCTCATTCCCGCACTGCTTATCAAACAAGGTGTGAGGTTTCTATAAGTCATCTGCAGCTGCTATGTGAACACCAAGCTTTGTATGATACATACACTACATATAATTCCTACTCGAAGTGTCACACATTCAGATGAAAGCTTCCTGATGTGTCCATTCCAAACACACCAAGAGTTTACAACCACATGAAAAGGTTTCAAGCAACAAATTGAAATGAAAGCTTCCGATGTGCTCACTCCAAACACAGCAACAGTTCACAACTGCACAAAAAGGTTTCAGGAAGCGAATTCTATCCTAGACAGTAAGATAATATGCAGAATATATGTGCTGAGGGAAACTGGACAGAACTGGTGCTAGAGTGGAGAGATCTCAAAGAAAATCACTGGCTAAACTTGCATGGCAAATGGGTCTACCTGCACCATCTGCAGGAAATTCATTATTAAACTGCTGTTTGTATTCATGTAAGAAGACAACAGTAGTACACAAACTCTATGACACAAATCATAAAGGAAGAGTGTATTTTGTAAACTGGCTTCTTAATGTGGTGAATGCTAGAGAAATAAACCCCACGTTCAATCCGTGTAAAGAAGAAGTCTGGTTTCATTTCAGTGGACATATGAACTCTCAGTATAAAATAAACTTGTCTGTAGAAAATCACATGTTAATCCATGAAGTGCCATTACATGATGATAATGTTGATGTGTGATGTGCTGAGTGCAACTAGTGTCATCGGGCGCATTTTTTTCTGGGACTGTAAATTCATGCTGATATGTTTCACAAATTCTGACACCAGTTTTAGAACATTTATCCAACTAGGAGAGAATCCATGCTCTTTCAGCAAACCAGTGCCACAACACAGTGTAAACAATGGTATGGGCTGTTCAAGAGTGTGTGTTTGGTGACAAAATAATGTGGCCTCCTCGTTCACTATTTCTGAGAAAGTGTGATTTTTATATGTGGAGTATTTTGAAAGATGGTAATAACCTCACACCGATAATGAATTAAAAGAAAGACTACAGTACAAGCATTCCCATTTTCAGTTTCAGAACTTCGACATGCCCTGAATGTGCCTGTGATATGTGATGCATATCTCTGAACCTATATAAATCATTTCTAACAGCTTTAAATATGGTAAGTACAAAATCAACAATAACTGTAATAAATTAAAATGTGAGAACCCCTACCCAAGACAAACTGAAACAAAAGATCAATGCACTGCCTGCTGTCAAGCAAAATAGTACGAGTGTAGAGAGATGCATGATGTCATGTCCTTGCATATCACTTTGGCTTCTTAGATTGCACATGTACTGCAATCAGCTATACACCTCAGCTAACCTAGTTATCACAAAATCTGCATCACAAAGAAGGAGAAGTGATACAGCTGTGATCTAATTACAGGTATTATCTCTGTTATGACAGAAAGAGCAAAATGCAGGCAAACTTCAGAAAAGAAAGATGCCCTGCTGGAAATCACCTGGCTACCCACACAAGTTAGCTTATGACATCTGAGGTTCTCATGGTGGTAACTACGAAGATTATAGTCTTCTGGGACGTGACACTGTGCAGTCTGATAGATGAATGCCACTTCTACTTATCTACCAGGATACAAAGCATCAGATACCAGAAGACAGTAATCGTACAAATGTTAGCCTGTTTCATGTATGGGCATGGGGTCATGTTTGCCTCTTATGAGCTTCCATACTGGAATCATCCTGCTTCTGCAAAAAAGCTAACTAGCTGTTGGTCAAGAAAGATGAAATTCATTGCTATCTCCCATTTTCAGACAACATAACTGCATAATGGTCCTTTCTGCACAGCATGCAATCTATAATACACTCCGATATTTTCATGATAGTCGACGCTATTGCAGTCTTGGAGATAGCACTACCTCAAAAGTGGTAAAGTTACTGCTTCCCTGTTCTGGCTAAAAAAATTTAACAGACTTGCAGGTGGGGATATAGGACATGGCTTCCTCACACTGTCTCTTTGTACTCTCAAGTCCTCACCCCCACCCCAAAAAATGCTCTGGTTACATAATGTTCTTTCTCCCTTCCTTTCTGTTACTCTGCAATGAATAAAGAAAATAAAACAGATCTGAGATTTGGAGTTCTCACAGCATTGTTTCTGATAAGTCAGGTCTTCTGTGATAGGTGCTGTGTCACTGGGTGCATGGTTCATTCTGCAACTTCATGACCCTTGAAGATGAAGGCACTACATTCCTCTGAAACATTGCAAAGCACTCACCCAATGACAGAGCATCAGATCCCAGACGACCTGAATCCTCAATAGAACAACTGTTTAAAAACTGGTATTTATGCCACAGCAATGTAACAATGCACTGGTGATAATAAGAACCAGTGCCTCTTCAACAGCCATACTGTGAGATACCTTAGCACAACCAGACCCAAAGTTCTTGCTACAACAGGTGAGTTACACCAAAGATTCAGATGAAACTTCTGTCAAAGAAGGCAAAATGATCCTCTAGAACAGCAATTGTTGGCATCCTGGCACAATTCTAAAGATGCTGTGAGAAACAGAGCACTTTTTTTTTTTTAAATAGATGACCACTCTGTAAAAACATGTATAAGCACTATGTTTATAGAATAAATGGTACTGGATGGCAAAGCACAGAAAATCATCATACAATGCATGAGATGTCAGGTTCTCATGATGGTGCAAATTCTGATTTTTGTTTTGTTTTCTGGGCTAAACTACCACCACCCACAAACCACAGCCAAAATCATAAAACACATTTTAACAACATCCCTTGTATCTTCACTGAGATCACGTACCAACCCAAAATGGGTTACATCTGGAAATTTTTGCATTGTTACTGCAAGAAGTATGTGCTGTGTATTGTGGATCAAGCCCCAAAGTTGTGTATCTTTTTTTTAAAAAACTATTATCTTATAACGAATGGTTAATAGGTGCTTGTAATCATTTGATGCGTTGCAAAGAATTTACAGTTACAGTGGGCACCCTGCAGATGGTATCAGTAGACGCTGAAATGCATTGGAGCAGAAACCAATACATGATTTGGTAGACACAGTGTAGTGCAAAAGTGTTGGTTTATAAATGGTGATACTGAAATGTTATTTCTTTATTTTCATTTTGTGTGTGATTAGGAGACAAAATAAAAAATGAAACCATTTGGGTACAATTACGATAAGTTAATTACATAAAACGTATAAATACAGTGTGTGGGCAAAACGCAAGGATGTCTAACATCAGAGCGAGTAGTTAAGCAGCACTGATCATCAAGTGGAATCTACAGTGTACAACTATGTGTTTTTATGAACTGTCCAGAAGCAGTTTCATACACCTTGACACATAAAAACTTAGAAACCATACATTAAATCCCAGTACTTGTGAAATTCTCTGTGTCAGATAATACAATGAATAGTGAGTGGCAAGAATTTATTATTTAGCAACACAAATTGATTTATTTCATGATACTTCAGCCAAGAGGGGTTAACATCATCTTTTAACCCTTTTTTGTGACTGTACAGACTTAAGTGCTAGTATAGAAACTTGTATTACATATAACTAACACAAATCTGTTATGGGGGCTGTACAATAAGCATTATGTAGAAAGAAGACAACTCACGATTGCCTGCCGCAGGTGCTGGAGATGCCGCCGCTATTGCCTTGTAATTGGGTGGAAGTGCCATTTTTTGTCTGCAACATGTAAAAAGCAGCAGAAGTAAACACAATTCTAAATTAAAATTGGTATCTAAAACCCTGAATGCACTCCTATGGTGAACAGTTAGGGACAAATTTGCCGTGATACAGACTACAAAAGCTGGAAGTTGCCACTACTGCAGATCTCCCACCTTTCTATCACCACAGTTCACAGTCATTTACCCTTTTCCATTGTGCTGTAACACTACATAACAGTGTAAAAGTCTGGAAAGTCAATCTCATTCCTCTGCGCTAAAATGGCAGCCTTGTTCTGAAGGACTCCACTATGCCATTCACTCATTCACTGACAACAACCTACAACTGCCAAACTCAGAGAAACTCGGAGCAAGTTACATCCAACACTTAACACGTTCATGTTTTAAGACAGGAGACTAGACTATGTGCCAATGTGGTGGCTACCTCCAGCTCTGCAAACAGCAAGGCTCCTTGCTCAAATACTGACAATCATACAACCATTCCTAGCTTTCACTAACAATCGTATTTGTGAATACTGTTTTTGTCACAATGTTTTTAGAATCACTATTACCAATGCCAACTCACAAGAATGATTTTGACCTTGAGTGCAGTGAAACAGAGATGTCATACTATTAGGTGTCTGCAACCAGTAACCAATGTAGTTAAGTTAGGAATACCATGGGCTGAAGTAAAGTTCTGACTCATGCATTTGAGTTAATAATAATATTCCTGTTGTACTGTACCAGTATGAGCAACACATAAATTTGGTTGTCACTCATTATCAACCAAACATGTAACAAATGGCAACCAGTGGAAAGAGACAAGTGCAGTGACACCCACAGATAAAAGAACCCATTCACCACCAAGTCCAAGTTATTCTCATAAGTCAACAATAGTAGCTTCTGTCAAATTCCTGTCCCCACGCCCATCACTTCCACTTTACCTTGCATACATTGCAGAAAATTCAACTGAATTAGATAGAAATGCTTCATTTAATTACCGTTTTCAGAAATGGTAAAATATAGTCTCAAAATGTATTAATGACTTGGCATGACAGATTGTACAAGGGAAAGGAGACGGAATTTGTCACATTCATGTCATGTCATATGTCATGCAAAGACAAAGGTAAAGTTGTGCCTGAATATGACGTGAAGGTATAAGAGGGAGCAATGTTACAACATCAGTAACTTTTTCCACCTTGGCATAAAAGGGGATAAGGAGTCAGCTTTATACCCTGCCCACATTTATGCGAGGAAAAATTCCCTGGTATCCACTAAACACCCGTGTCATGTGGCAGAAATTAAAGGATGTAAAAACATAAACAGAAAGTAGCCTCTGTGGTTAAGTAGCATGCCATGAACATACATGGGGGAGGTATAGTTAAACTTATTCAACGATGTGTTGTAGTATTTGATAATATGAACTGTCACTACATGCAGTAAACAAGAATGCCAGTAGTACAATACAATGACATGGCTGAAACATAACCTCTCTTCTGAGGGAAAAATGACAAACCCAGATTGCTACAGTTAATGAACATTCCCAGACAATTAAAAAAATTCTGAAAGCTATTTGCTGCAATCTCTGCCAAAGCTCTTGAAATCCTGCTCCTGGCTACATACCACTACCAGTAAAAGTACCTGTGGTAAGTACCCTTCTAGCCTAAGTCTAAACACAGTAGAATTTTAATAAACTACTACAAGTCACATGTAACAACACAAAAGTAAACAATAACATATGACTTACAGTCTATGATCTTAACACAGACTATACCAAATGTTGTGTCTTAAAATGTGTATCCTGCTACTGCCATTAATTACAACAGTGAACAAGGTTTTGTTCCAAGGCCATTATTTTCCACTTTCAAATAAATTAATTTGGAACAGTAATTTCACATGTTTGAGGCATAAGTTATTACAGTGAATGGAATTTTTATTGCACCCACTGTAAATAAGTTTAAAAAGCCATCAAGCTGGTAATACTGCTGATGAAAAGCTTACAAAGTATATTATGGGGTCAAGTTCTTAAAAAGTTTTAAGTGACGAGTGGCACATAAATTTAAAAGCAATGACAAGACCATCTGTACATAATACTTTCCCTATAAAATATAATGTGCACAATACAGCTCTGGTCCCTCACCACACTACCTTTCAGGACAGCTCTTAATTCCACAGTGCTACTTCCTTTAATTTATGAAAACCACAAATTTTCACTGAAAGTGTCCTACTTGATTCACTGACAATTACCATAAAATATATACGAAATACCATTTAGAGAAGTTTAACTGGAATGTGTACATTTCATAGCCTTGGAGTCATACTCCTCAGCAGCATAGAAATTTGCTAAATTGTGATATATCTACCAGCTTATTACCTAATACTAGCAACGCCACTTTCATTCATTTCCACAATGTAGATAAAAATTAAGATGATTAATGTGTATACAACAATTGCTAATAAGGATAAATGAAAGAACGGACAATACGTTACCCTACTTGATCTGCGAATGCTGAATACAGTGGTCAGTGTTTCAGTCGTTCTACATAGAATCTCCTTTTTAAGTGCTAAAAATGATGGTAAATTCGGGGAGAAAATAACTTCCCATTCACATATTCCTGTATCGCGAGACATGTTTACTGCTGTGCAAAATAGCGACCGCTATATTACAAGATTCAAGAAAGCACACTGTACTTCTTTACCACATATTGTGGCTGACACAATTTGGAGTTAAGGAATTACGATCGTACTGAAGCTTCCATTGAGGGGGTAAAGGGGAGGCAAATTTCACAAAACGCAACAGCTATTTTCAAAACTCACCTTAAAACAAATCAGTTACAAACTTGAAACGTTCACATTACACATACGCTACAAAAAAATGGCAAATGAACCACATATTACAGAAAACACTTGCAATATAAGACCATAAAAGTTATATAGCAAAACAGACCATATTTTTGTTGCCGGAGCAGCACGACAGTCATACCAACCAAACACTCAATAAGCTTATTTCAAATACCAACCACCTTTAACCACAACTGTGCCGCAAGAATCCTTCAGACACGCGTTTCAACGTTCGTACAAGCCTATGCAAGACCTATTACATGATTAAATCTTTAACTAATGTTACGAGCACCAGATTGATTTGGAACACTTATTATGCATATGTTGAATCCAAACTAAGATATGGTATTATATTTTGGGGTAGGGAGAAAAAATCCATTCAGATATTTCAACTACAAAAAAAGGTCATTAGGTTGTTTACTGGAACACATAAACGTACCTCCTGTAGACCTATATTTAGAAAATTTAAAATATTGACACTAACTTCATTGTATATATTGGAGATGTTATGTTTTTTAAAAAAATATAAAGGGGACATGA